>Ga0196963_10000806_pt1 | contig 24237 bp, 15 predicted proteins | sample S1_5metaG_FD_148600 | JGI IMG/M metagenome (GOLD analysis project Ga0196963, IMG submission 148600) | Soil microbial communities from Anza Borrego desert, Southern California, United States - S1_5 | ecosystem: Environmental > Terrestrial > Soil > Desert | place: USA: California | collected...
GTCCCGGGCGGCGATCCGCCGCCCCTGCACATGCCGTCGCGCCCCGGCGAGGATTCGCACGCGGTGCTCGCCGAGGCCGCGCGCGCCGGCATCCGCTGGCGCTACGGCGACGCGCCGGGCCGCGAAGTCCTGGACCGCCTCGCGCGCGAGCTCGACGTCATCCGCGCCAAGGACTTCGCCGGCTACATCCTGACGGTGTGGGAGCTGGCGCGCGGGCGACGCACCTGCGGGCGCGGCTCGGCCGCGTCGAGCATCGTGGTCTACGCGCTCGGCCTGACCAACGTCGACCCGGTGCGCTACCACCTGCTGTTCGAGCGCTTCCTCGCGCCCGAGCGCACCGACCCGCCGGACATCGACATCGATTTCCCGTGGGACGAGCGCGACCAGATCTTCGCCACCGCGTTCGCGCGCTACGGCCGCGAGCGCACGGCGATGGTCGCGACCCACCAGTGCATGCACCGCTGGGCGGCGCTGCGCGAGGCCGGCCGCGCCTTCGGCCAGGGCGACGGCGCGATCTCGGCGGTGCGCCAGAAGATCCACGAGGCCCAGGCGTACGGCGGGCGCGCGCAGCTGGTCGAGCCGTGGCCGGCGATCGTCGCCGCGGCCGACGCCATCGCCGGAGCGCCGCGCCATCTCGGCCTGCACTGCGGCGGGCTGGTCGTCACCGACCGCCCGGTGCGCGAGCTGGTGCCGGTGCATCCCGCGGCCAAGGCGATCGACGGCGTCCACGTCCCGACCATCGCCTGGGAGAAGGACGGCGCCGAGGCCATGGGTTTCGTCAAGATCGACATCCTCGGCAACCGCAGCCTGGCGGTGGTGCGCGACTGCCTCGCCGACCTGATCGAGGACGGCGTGACCATCGACGAGGTGAAGTGGGATCCGGTGCACGATCCGTCGACGCGCCGGATCATCGCCAGCGGCGGCACGATGGGCTGCTTCTACATCGAGAGCCCGGCGATGCGCCAGCTCCAGGCCAAGGTCGGCAGCGGCGACTTCGACCGCCTGGTCGTGCACAGCAGCATCATCCGCCCGGCCGCCGGGCCGTTCATCGCGACCTACGTCGAGCGCTACCACGCGTGGCGGAAGAACGGGAACAGGGTCCCCGAGGACCAGCGCCGCGAGTGGTTCCCGCATCCCGCGCTCGAGAAGCTGCTCAGCGAGAGCTTCGGCGTGCTGTCGTACCAGGAGGACGTGATGCTCGCGTCGCAGGAGCTGGCCGGCTTCGCGTCGAAGGACGCCAACCGCCTACGCAAGGCGCTCGGCCGCTCGGACACCGCGCAGCGCCTGCAGGAGCTGGCGTCGGCGTTCGTGCGCGGCTGCCGCGAGCGCGGCGTCGGCGACGACGTCATCGAGAAGGTCTGGTCGATGATCTCGTCCTTCGCCGGCTACTCGTTCACCAAGGCGCACTCGGCGAGCTACGCGGTGGTCTCGTTCCAGTGCGCGTGGCTCAAGGCGCACCACCCCGCCTGCTTCATGGCGCGCGTCATCGCCAACGAGGGCGGCTACTACCACGCCGCCGCGTACATCGAGGAGGCGCGCCGCCTGGGCGTCGAGGTGCGCGCGCCGTGCGTCCTGGCCTCGACCTGGAAGACCCGACGCGAAGGCCCCGGCGCATTGCGCGTCGGCTTCCAGCTGGTGAAGGGCATCGGCGGCGACACCGCCGCGCGGATCGAGCGCGAGCGCGCGTGCCGTCCGTTCGCGGGCATCCGCGACTTCCACGTCCGCTGCGCCATCGCGGCCGACGATCTCATGGCGCTCTGCCTGTCCGGCGCGCTCGACGCGCTGGCTCCGGACCTGAACGCGGCGCAGCGCCGCTGGCTGTGCGGCGTCGCGGTGCGCGACGGCCACCGCGACCTGCGCGGCGGTCAGCAGGCGATCGGCTTCGACGAGGCGCTGGCCGATCCGCCGGCGCTGCCGCTGAAGGACCTCACCGAGATGGATCGCCGCTGGCGCCAGCACGGCGTGCTCGGCTTCCTGCCCGACGCGCACCTGCTGGCGCTGTGGCGGCTGCCCTTCCGCCGCTGGCGCTGCGCCGACATCGTCGCCGCGAACAAGGGCAAGCGCCTGGAGATCGTCGGCATCAACCTCACGCGCAAGCCGGTGGTCGCGACCTATCTCGTCGACAGTGCCGGACGGCCGCTGCCCGCGCCGAAGCACGTGCCGATGGCGTTCGTCACCATCGAGGACGAAGGGGGCCTCGCGGAGACGGTGTGGTTCCCCGAGGCGTACGGGCGGTTCGGCCCGGTGCTCGAGCGCTTCGCGCCGCTGAAGCTCGTCGGCGTGGTCCTGGTCGAGTTCGGCTCGGCGACGCTGTCGGTCGAAGCGGCGTACGTGCTGGGCGGGGACGGCTCGGATGGCGCAGCTCACGACCCGTCAGCGTGAGGAGCGCCGCGTTTTCGCTTCGGCGAACGCGCGTGCCGCGGGTTCCATTGCGCGCGGCGGAGCGCGACGTCCACTCGCGGCATGGTCAGACGCGTGCTCGTCGTCGATGACAGCCCCGCCGAGCTGGAGCTCCTCGAACTGGCGTTCGGCGAGCACGCCGTGCCACCGGATTTCCATGCCGCCGCGAGCGGACCCGAGGCGATGCGCGTCCTCGCCAGCCTCGAGGCCGCCGGCCTGCTGCCGGAGCTGATCCTCATCGATCTGAACATGCCCGGCGACGGATCCTGGCCGCTGCTCGCCGAGCTGCACGCGGGACGGCATGCCGGCATCCGGCGCGTCGTCATGTCGTCGGTCGGCCCGGCCGCGGCGCTCGAGAAGCGCCTGCGCGAGGTCGGCATCCGCACCTGCCTGATCAAACCGACCGGATTCCCGGCCTACACCCGGTTCATCGAATCGCTGATGACGGGCATCGCGATCGCGTGCGGGCTGGTCGCGACCATGCGCGCCTCGCTGCTCGGTCCCCGCGCGCGTCGCGCCGCGGCATCGGCGGCCTGAGGATCGGACGCCGCGGGCTCGGGCGATCAGCTGCGCGCCGCCTCGCCACGCCCGGTCGCGGCGCGTCCGATCGCCTCGCGGCAGCGCGCGATCGAGCGGTCCCAGTCGCGCGCGCGATCGATGTACTCGATGGCGTACCAGCCCGCGTAGCCCGCGGGCGTGCAGGCGCGCACGCGGCGCGCGAGCGCGGCGACCTGCGCCTCATCGTCGACGCCCTGCTCGACCGCGCCGGCGGCGCAGCCCCGCACCTGGATGTGGGCGGCGCGCGGGATCAGGTCGCCGAAGGCGTCGGGCTCGATGCCCTGGCCGACCCAGTGCGAGAAGTCGACGCACAGCCGCAGGTCCAGCTCCGCCGCCAGCCCGCGCGCGCGGGCCGGATCCTGCGTCGCCGTGCCGAGGTGGGTCTCGACGGACAGCTCCAGGCCGTGCGCGGTGGCGATCGCGCGCAGCGCGGCATGGCGCTCGCGCGATGCCACCGGCTGGCCATCGAACAGGAAGATGCCGATGCCGGACGCGCCGAGCTCGCGCAGCAGCGCGCACGCGGCGGCGAACTGCGCGCTCTCGCGCGCCAGGGGCGCGTCGTGGGCGATCTCGAAGCCAGCGCCGACGCAGCGCAGCTCCGGGAACCGCGCCGCCGCGGCGCGCACCATCGCGCGGTGGTCGGGATCGTCCAGCAGCCGCGCCGGATCGACGTGGCCCTGCCAGACCCCGTCGCCGCGCATCGGCAGCTCCCAAGCGGTGAAGCCGAGCCGCGCGACGTGCTCGAGGGCGTCGACGAGCGGCCGGTGGGTGAGGTGCAGCGTCGAGCAGGCGATGCGTGGCATCGCGCCAGTCTCCGCGGCGCGCCGGCGCCGTCCTAGCGTTGGCTGATGTCGATGACGCTCAGCAAGCGCTCCGTCCGCGATCCGCCGGCTCGGCATTGCCCGACCGCGTCGAGGCCAGTCGTCGGTGCGGAACGGCGACGCCGGCAGGCCGGATCTGATGGTTCAGGTTGCAGCCCTCCGGGTTGTCCGCACCCGCGCGTAGACCACACCGGCACGCCTCCCAGGAGCCTCGCATGCGTCGTCGCAATCGGCGGCGCGGACGCCGCCGAGACGGCCCGGGCTGCCGTTGGCAGGTCGGAGCCGTGCGCCGGCGCTGCGGTCCGCCGAGGCCGGGGACTTCGCGCGATCGACAGCCCAGAACGCGGGATCGCGCATCTTCCGCGGAAGAGGGTCGGCGAACAGTTTGTCTCGTGACGCGACGGACCTATGAGTCTGCGTCGGATAGTCGCTGCACCGCTGGGGATGATCCCGCTGTCACGTGTCGTCCACCCGGGGACATCGCGCAAGGAGGCCATGTGAGCGGAGACCCGATCGCCAGCGGTTCACGTCGACAGCTGGAGGCGCAGCTCTGCGCCGCCCTCGACACGCACAGCTATGGCACGGCCGTCCGCGTCCTCTGCGCGCTCGAGCCCCTGGTGACCGACGAGGAGCGCGCGGACTTCCTCGCCTATCGACGTCGGATGCGGATGGCGTGGTTCGTCCAGCTCGGAGCGGGCGCCGCCGTGATGGTGCCGTAGCGCGCGTCACGTGACGCCGCGCGCCGCGCGCTTCAGCGTGCCCGGATCGGCCCACGCATCGGCACGGCGCGCTGCCAGAGCCGCCGCAGCGGCCTGAAGCGCGGACGGCGCATAGCGGAGTGCCAACCGCTGCGGATGCGCACGCGGATCTCCCATCGAGGAACGATGTCTTCGCGTCGCAGTCGCTTCACGTGTGGGCTCCGAGGAGGTGCGGAGTTGTGCGAGACCCTTCGTGAACATCAACGCGTATTGCCTGCGGACGAAGGCGCGACCTATCGCGAATTCAATACACGAACGGCCATCCTTCATCTGGTTGAATCAGGCGGCACCGATGCACTGCTTTCCGCCGTGCTCGTGCTCGCGTTCGACGCGCCTTTCTCCGCTGATCGTCGCGAGGAGGAGGGACGCGGCGAATCGACGATGGGCGTCTCGTCGTCACCCGAGTCGTGTGTGCGCGCTCCTCGCTGCGCGTCATCAGCCGTCGCGACGCGCATCGGCCGGGCGCGATGACCGAGCGCCCGCCACCAACTCGGCGAATTGATGTTCGAAGCTGCATCGCGACGCCGCTACGTCGTCGACGGACTCGAGCGCGACGGAGCCAAGCGCTCGGACAACGCTCGAACGGACGCCGCCACGAGCGGCGATCGGCGATGATCGACGCCTAGTTTTCCGCCGAACTTCACAGGATCCGGTGACGTGGCGAAGCTGCCGCGGCAAGCGCTTGCGATCGTCGTCGAGGTGCACATGAGTGTGCCCCCCATGAACAAAACCACGAATTGCATCCTGGTCATCCACGACGATCCGTTGACCGCGAATCAGCTGCGCCGCGCGTTCCGCGACGCGTTGCCATCGGCGCAGGTGATCGTCGCATCGTGCGGCGCCGACGCGGCGCACCTCATGGATCGCGGCAGCTTCGATCTCATCGTCCTCGATCTGGTCCTGCGCAAGGAGACCGGCTACGACCTCATGCCGGAACTGATCGCGCGCGCGCCGCGGACGCCGATCGTGATGCTGTCGACGCATGACAACGAGGTGACGCGTCATCTGTGCCGCGAACGCGGCGCGTGCGCCTTCGAGGGAACGCCCACGACCGCCGAAGGATTCGCCGAGCTCGCGCTCAGGCTCCGCGAGTACATCGCTCATGGTCCGATCAGCTTGTGGCGCGCGGTCAACTGAACGGCTCGTGCGCCGTCGCCAGCCCGCGCGGCGATCAGGCATGATCGGTGCCGCGGCGTCGCCGCGACTCCGCGGCGCGCTCGCGCGGCGCGAGGATCAGCCGCTTGCCCGCGGACCGCTCCATGGGGTACAATCGCGACCCCGCAGGAGATGGACCGATGGAGCCCAGCAGCAGGAACGGACCCGCGGTCAGCCCGATCACCGTGACGTATCGGCGTGCGCGCGACGCGCAGGCGCGCGATGGCGAGCCGCTCGACGCGACGCTGACCGAAGCCGTGGAACGGATCCTCCGGCGCAAGCTCCTCGGCGGCGACGCTCCGATGAGCGCGGACGACTGACCGGCGGACGACGCCACCAAAGCAAAGACCCCGGCTTCCGCCGGGGTCCTGCATTGGAGGCGCCACCCGGAATCGAACCGGGATATACGGATTTGCAATCCGCTGCGTAGCCATTCCGCCATGGCGCCGCGTGCCGCGCTCGCGCGCGGAGCGACGATCAGGCCTTGGGCTTGGTCTTGGCGTCGGCGGCGGTCTTCGCCGCGGCCTGCGAGGCGAGCACCGACGCGCGCAGCGGCTTGACCGCGAAGCCCTTCTTGATGGCGCGCGCGCTGATCCACACGCTCTTGACCTCGCCGTCGACCAGGAGGCGCAGCTTCTTGAGGTTCGGCTTCACCATGCGCTTGGTGCGGCCCTTGATCTTGTTGCCCACGCCGCCGTCCTTGCGCCGGCCCTTCTCGGAACGCGTCCAGCCCGACGAGGTCTTCTTGCCAGTGAAATAACAGACGTGCGACATGACAGCTCCGTGCGTGAGGCGGAACACGGTAGGGAGGTCGCGGCGGGCGCAAGTGCCTACTCGGCGCCCATGGCCGCTAAAACGGCCCGCCGGAACGGCTTACGGCGCCGGAACCGATGGCTCCGCGGGCTGCGGCAGGATCAGCATCGCGTCGCCATAACTGAAGAAGCGGTAGCGCTCGGCGATCGCGGCGGCGTACAGGGCGAGCAGCCGATCGACGCCGGTCAGGCAGCTGACCAGCATCAGCAGGGTCGAGCGCGGCAGATGGAAGTTGGTCAGCAGGGCGTCGACCACGCGCAGGCGCTCGGGCGGGTGCAGGTAGAGGCGGGTCCAGCCCGCCCAGGCGGCCAGGCCGCCGGGCTGCCGGGCCGCGGACTCGAGCGTGCGGACCACGGTCGTGCCGACCGCGACGACCCGCCCGCCGCGCGCGCGGCAGCGGGCGATGGCGGCGACGGTCTCGGCCGGGCACTCGCCGCGCTCGGCGTGGATCGGGTGGTCTTCGATGCGCTCGCTCTGGACCGGCTTGAAGGTGCCGGGGCCGATGGCGAGGTCGACGCGCGCCAGCTCGACGCCCTGCGCGACCAGGCGGTCGATGAGCGCCGTGGTCAGGTGCAGCGCCGCCGTCGGCGCGGCGACCGAGCCCGGCCGGTCGGCGAACACCGTCTGATACCGCTCGCGGTCGCCGGCCTCGTCGGCGCGGCGGATGTACGGCGGCAGGGGGACGTGGCCGTGCCGCTCGGCCAGGGCCAGCACCGCGACGCCGCGGGGGAAGTCGAGGACGCGGTCGGCGTCGTCGCAGGCGCTGACCGTCGCGACGCTGTCGGCGATGGCGATGCACGTGCCGACCCTCACCCGTCCGCGCACGAAGGCGCGCCAGCGTTCGCCGCCGTCGGGGGCGTCGCCCTCGCGCTGGACCAGCAGGACCTCGACCTCGCCGCCGGTGTCCTTGCGCCCGTCGAGGCGCGCCGGGAAGACGCGCGTGCGGTTGACGACCAGCAGATCGCCGGCGCGCAGGAAGCGCCCGAGGTCGGCGACGCACGCGTGCTCGGGCGGCGCCGCGCCGACGCAGACCATCAGGCGCGCCGCGTCGCGCGGCTCGACCGGGTGCTGGGCGATGAGCTCGGGCGGAAGGTCGTAGTCGAAGTCGGCGGTGTCCACGCGCCGTCAGCCCATCGTCGCGAGCATCGCCGGGTGGTAGCCCGCATCGGCGGCCAGCGCCTCGCCGAAGCGGCGCTTCGCGTCGAGCTCGTCGCCGCGCGCGCGGGCGGCGATGCCGCGGTAGAAGGCGACCTCGGCGCGCTGGCGGCGGCTCAGGCGCGGGTCGGCGCTGGCCTTCTCGAGCAGGCTCTCGCCGTGGCGCGGATCGTCGCCGTTGCGGAACGCCATCATGGTGAAGAACTGCCCGAGCTGCAGCAGCGCCGGCCCGTAGCCCGGATCGATGCGCAGCGCCGCGTCGAGCGCGGCGCGCGCCGCGTCGAAGCAGTCGCCCTTCTCGAGCACCGACTCGACGCCGCGGCTGGCGGCGATGAGCGTCGCGGCGAGCGTCGTCAGCAGCTCGGGCGATCCGGGATGCGCGGCGCACGCGGCCTCGGCCAGGCTGACCGCGCCGGCGACGTCGCCGCCCTCCGTGACCTGGGCGATGGCCTCGCGCCACGCCGCCGCGTCGCCGCGCGGCGCGCGCGTGAGCGCGGCGGCATCGCGCGGGATCGCGCTCGGCTTGACGTGCTGCCAGCCCGGCTGGCCGAGATCGGCGAGCCCGGCCCAGGCGCGCAGGATGGCGTAGCGCGGAGTGCCCCAGACCACCGGGATGCGCGTCAGCCACGCCGGCATCTCGTCCTCCATGACGCGCATGGTCTCGGCGAGATCGCGTCCGGCGGCGCGGTGCTTCGCCACCTCGTCGAGGAAGTAGCGGCAGATGCGTTCGAGCAGCTGCATCTCGGCGTCGCGCGCCACCGGGCCGTGGCCGGGCAGGATCGCCTCGGGCTTGAAGGCGCGCAGCTGATCGAGCGCCGCCAGCCAGCCGGCGTCCTCGAGGCCCTCGCGCTGGCTCGGTTGGCCGAAGATCGGGAAGCTGCCGGTCATCACCGTGTCGCCGGCGACCGCGACGCGCTCGGCGGCGCACCAGGCGATGGTCGGATCGGCGGTCTCGGCGTCCAAGCCGTGCACCAGCTCGATGGTCAGGCCGCCGAGGTCGATGCGCGCGAGATCCTCGGCGTAGACGTCCGGCTGCAGCGGATCCGGCCCGAGGTCGAAGCCGCGGCTGGCGAGGAAGCCCTTCTGGCGCGGCGCGCGCTCGACCATCGCGACGGCGGTGCGGCGGCTTGCGACGATGGTCGCGCCGACCTCCTTGAAGACAGCGTTGCCGTTGGTGTGGTCCCAGTGGTAGTGGGTGTTGACCGCGTAGAGGATCGGCTTGGCGAACGTGCGCTCGAGATGCGCGCGCAGCCGGCGCGCCAGGGCGTGGTTGACCTGCGTGTCGAACACCGCGATGCCGCGCTCGCCGACGAACACCGAGCTGTTGACGATGTTGCGCCAGAGGTGGACGCGCGGGCTCAGCGTCTCGAGCCGGCCGTAGTCGCGCGGCGCGAAGGGATTGCCGGCGGCGGCGGAGGGGCGTGCCATCGTTCCTGGCTGTAACGGTCCATGACGCGACCTCAAATCCCGAGCCGATCCGCCATGGACGCATGCGCCGCGTGCGCAGGATCGCAAACGATGCCCCTGGATGCATGGCGACGGCGCGCGGCGGTGGCCGCCCTGGCTTCGGCGGCGTCGCCGGAGCACGGGCTCGCGGTCGCCGGCGAGGCCGAGGTCCGCGGCGGCGTCCGCCGCCAGCCGGTGACCTGGGCGGCGCTATCGGGCCTGCGGCGCGGACTGATCGCGCGGCCAGCGGGCGGCGGCGCCTGGCCGGCGGTGCTGGTGGTCGCTCCGCACCAGGCGCAGGCGGTCGCCGCCGCGGTCGGCCTGGCGCGCCACGGCCTGGTGGTGCTGGCCGAGACCTGCGTCGGCGACCTCGCCGCAGACGTCGCCGACCTGCTCAACGCCGTCGCCGCGGTCATGGATCACGATCGCGCCGCCGGCCTGACGATCGGCGCCGTCGGCATCGATCTGGGCGCCGAGAGCGTGGCCTGGCTGGCGCTGGCCGACCAGCGCGTCGGCGCGGTGTGGCTGCACGCGCCGCGCGTCGGCTGCGCCATCCCCGAGGAGCTCGCCACGCTCGACGTGACGCTCGACGAGGTCGTCGCCAGCCTGCCGCCCTGCGCCGTCGGCCTGAGCGCCGGCAGCGCCGGTCCGGCGGTGCACGCCATCGAGGTGCTGGACGCCGCGCTCGATCCGGCGCGCGAGGCGGGCGCGACGAATTGCGATGCGCACCTCGGCGCCTACGGCGACGAGCTGCCCGACGAGGTCGTGGCGATGGCAGCTGCCCGGCTGGACACCTGGCTGGCGGGACGGGGCTGACAGCCAGCGCGTCGCCGACCGCCTCGCGCCGGTACCAGTCGTACGTCAGCCGCCGCGCCGATGAGGCCGTTCACACCAGGATGCGCTTCGACCCCGCCGGAGCGGCGGCGGCCGGTCTGACGGCAGGCGCCGGCCCGCGCGTGAGCGCGCGCACCACGAGATCGCGCACCGGCCGGGGAACGGCGATCAGCGCGTAGCCCAGGCACCAGGGCCACCCCAGGCGGCGGGCGATGCGCAGCACGGCGGTCGAGCCGCGCGCGACCCCGTCGGCGCCGATCAGCGCGACGCATTCATCCTGCGCGTCGCTCATGCCGTGGCGCGCGCGCAGGGCGCGACCGAGATGGGAAGCCTGCGGGGCGTAGCGGAAACGACCGCGCCGGTCGTGGGCGATGAGGAACCGCACGGCGCGGTCGCAGCGCTCGCATCCGCCATCGAACAGCACGATGTCGCCATTCCAGGTCATGTCGGTCTCGCAGTGAGCCGGATCCTAGGTAACGGGAACCGCGATGAGCGATCAGCCAGGCCGCGCTTGAACGCGCTGCGCGCGCCGTCGTCTCAGGGTGCAGCGATCTCGCTGCCGACGAGCGGAGCCAGGGTCGCGTCAGCGACGCGCGCGGCGACGGCGCCGCCCTCTGGCAGCCAGATTTCGAGCGTCGTCCAACCCTGCGCCAACGATATGGCTACGCGATCGTCGTCGCTGCGCAGGGGGCGGCGGACGAGGTGGCGGTGGACGCAGATGCCGTCGACGTACACCGCCACGTCGCGGTCGCTGCCGATGGCCAGGATGGCATCGCGGGCCTCGCCGCTGCGGATCCTCCGGCGCAGCACGCGGCCGGTCTCGCCGACGGCGATGACCTGGTCGACGGCGGTCACCGGCGTCCAGTCCGCGATCGCCGGCAGCGGTCCGGCGGCCGCCGCGGCCAGCGGCCCGGACATCGCCCAGGGCAGCGCGGCCTCGGCGGCGATCGCCGCGTCGCGCGCGCCATCGTCGCCGGCCGCGGTGGCGACATCGCCGCACCACGCGCGCAGGTGCGCGTCGACCCGGATCCAGGAGCCGGCGATGCTGCCGACCTCGGTGTCGGGAGCGATCGGGCAGAGCGGCAACGGCGGCACGCCGTCGCGGCGCTGCGGCGCGCTCGGCGCCATCCAGCCCAGGGTCGGCCAGCCAGCGGTGGGCGCGTCGATCGCGAACACCGGCGATCCGACCTGCTCGGCGTTGGCGCGGTGGATGCCGTTGACGAAGCGTTCATCGGCGCGGGGCGGGGCCGCATCCGCCTGCCACAGCGGGGAGCGCTCGGTGTCGAGACCGGCGAGGATGATCGGCCACTCGCGTCCGGCGACGCCGCCGTTCGCCTCGGCCAGCGCCAGCGCCCGGCGGCGGCGGTCGGCGGCAGGGACCGCCGCCAGGGCATCGTGCAGATCCAGCCGTGGCTCCGGTCCGAAGCCGGGCTCGAGCAGCGGCGCCACCGGCGGTGGCACCTCGGGAGGCGGCGGCAGCGCCGACTGGTTCGCGAACGCGGCGCGGTGCCAGTCGTCGCCCTGGCGGCGGCGCGGCAGATCGTCGATCAGCAGGGTCAGCCAGTCGGCGCAGCTCTCGATGGCGAAGGGCAGCGCCTGCGCCGCGGCATCGCCGACGAACGGCGGCCGACCCGGCTGCAGGCCGAGATTGGCGGGACCGGGCGCGAGGTAGGCGAGCGCGTCGTGCGGCACCATCCAGCCGTGCTCGGCGTCGGCGACGCGCACCTCGCCGCCGAGGTCGCGCACCACCAGGCGATGATCGCCGATCAGGCCCGCCCACAGATCGCGCTGGGAGAGCCAGCGCGGGTACGCCTCGACCGCCGCCCAGCGCGCGGCGAGCTGCTTCGCGGACCACCACGAATGCCGGCGCCAGGCCGCGTCGTCGCCGGCGCGCCAGGCGAGGCGCGCGGCGGCGATCGCGGCGCCGAGGCGCACGTCGCCCGTGGCGCCATCGGCCGTGCTCAGACCGGCGGCGCCCCAGCGCGGGGGACCCAGGGCATGCCGCGCCAGCGCCGCCAGCGCCGCGCGGTGACCGGTGAACAGCCGGGCGTCGACCAGCGGCGCGACGCGCTCGCATTCGATCAGCGCCTGCGCCGCGGCCGGCGGATCGGTCGGCGGCGCGCCGAGCATGGCGGCCACCGCCGACGCCGCGGCGCCGGCGAGACGCCGCGCCGTGTCGACATCCGCGTAGGCCGCCAGCGCGGCGAGCGGAGCGACCTCATCGAGCGCCGGCGATGCGTTCCACCCGCGCACCTGCCGAGCCAGCGCCGCGCGCGCGGCGCCGAGCAGCGGATCGTCGAGCGGCGCGCGCGCGGGCAGGGGGACGCGATGGACGTGCGCGAGCAGGCCGCGCAGCTCGACCACCGACTCGGCGGCGCCGTCGATGCCGCTCCAGGCACCGGTCGCCAGGGGGTATTCGTGGTCGACGACGTCGCCGACGATCGAGACGAACGGGGCGCGGCTGCGCGCGGCCAGCGCCAGGAGCGGATCGATCGGCGCCGAGTAGCGCGGCGCCTGCCCCCACTCGTCGTGGAACGACCACCACTCCACGCGCGTGCGCAGCGCGACGACGTCGCGGATCGGATCGATGCGCCAGTCCTCGACCAGGCCGAGCGGCAGCGCCCGCGCGCGCGCCGCCAGGCGGCGGCAGGTGGCGATGGTCGCGCGCGGCGGCCGACCCTGCCAACGGGTCGTGTCGGCCGCGCGGCGCAGCGCGGTGCCGGCGAGCGGCGCCACGGCGACGCGGCCGGCGCGCTCGCTCCAGGCGAGGCGCAGCCCGTCGCCGGTCAGGGCGACGCCGGTCGGCCGGCGTTCGAGGACGATCAGCAGCGCGATGTCGAGCGGATAGGGCGAGCCGGGCAGGCGATCCCAGCCGTCGGCGCCGGCGAACGAGAGCAGCAGCCAGCTCTCGACCAGGTCGCCTCCCCAGACCGCGCTGCCCGGGGCGAAGCCGCGCACGCCCTCGGCCAGCGGCGCCCAGACCATCGTCGGCGCGCCGAGACCGCTCGCCGCGAGGCCATGCGCCAGGCATACGGTCGGCGAACGCGCGGCGATCCACACGAACGGCGTCGCCGCCGATTCGTACACCGCCAGGTCGTGGGCGGCGATGCGCGCGAGCGGATCCGCCGGCGGCAGGCGATCGCCCAGCGTCCGTTCGGCGACCACGCCCGATGCGTCGGACAGGGTCGCGCGCAGGGTGCACGGACCCGGCGGCAGCGCCTGCGACACGGTCAGCGCGAACTCTGGTTCGCCGGTGAGGTCGAGGACGCGTTCGCTCGCGGCCTCGCGGCCGGTGAACGCCAGGCGCAGGCGCATCGGCGTCGGTTCGCGCGCCGAGACGCGCACGCGCACCCGCCAGGCCTCGCCCGCGGGCGTGGCGCCGGCGGGCAGGTCGGTCTCGAGCGACAACGACGGCGGCTCGACCGCGCCGATCGCGCCATGGAGGAGGAACAGGACGACGATTGCCCAGCGCACGCCGGGGATGCTCGCCGCATCCACCGGTGTCGCCAGCGGCGTCAGCGGGCGAGCGCGGCTTCGCCGACGTCCGCCTGGGCGGCCTGGCTGACCTGCGCGAAGTACCCCTCGAGGACCTTCAGCGCATGGCGCTCGGCCTCGATCTCGCTGGTCGTGCGCACATGCAGGCGGCGCAGCATCTGCAGGGCGTCCTTGCCGGTCGCGTGCGGCGTGCCCAGCAGGCTGCCGGTCAACGCGAGCAGCGAGACGTTCTCCGACAGCACGCGCTCGATGCAGGGCTCGCGGTCCAGCTCCTGCTGGCGCTTGGCCAGGTCGTCGCGCGAACGGGTGGCGTGCCACCACACCCGCATCTCGGTGTCCTTGTCGATCCGCGCGTTGATCTCGGCGGGCGTCGCCGCACGGATCCGATCGTTCTTCTTGGCGATGGTCGCGGTCGATTCACGGAACTCGGGGGTGGGCATGGGGGCTCCAGATATGGGGCGAATGCGGGCGAATGCGGGCGGAAACGGCGTGCAGCATGACGGACCGAAAGCGGGTTCCGGCCGCAACGCCATCAGCTTGAACGACGTACGAAAGGGCTGCGAGTTTTCGCCGCTTTCGTCAAGCGCGTCGAAAAGCCCGTATTTTAGCGTCGTTCACCCATCGATCTGGCGGATCCGATTGAGGTGGCGGCCGCCCTCGAAGGGCGTGTCCAGCCAGGTCTGCACGATCTGCAGCGCCAGCTCCTCGCTCACCTGACGCTCGCCGATCGACAGGGCGTTGGCGTCGTTGTGGCTGCGTCCCAGCTTCGCGGTCTCGACCGACCAGCACAGCGCGCAGCGCACGCCGCGGACGCGGTTGGCGACGATCGCCTCGCCGTTGCCGGAACCGCCGAGCACGATCGCCCGCTCGCACTCGCCGCGCGCCACCGCCTCGGCGGCCGGGCGGATGAACTTCGGATAGTCGCACGATTCGGCGGAGTCGGTGCCGAAGTCGACGACCTGGTGTCCGCCCTTCGCGAGGTGGACCTTGATGGCCTCCTTGTAGCGGAAGCCGGCGTGATCCGAGGCGATGGCGATCTTCATGGTTGCAGGGATCTACCCATCCGTGGGACGGACGGTAGGGGTCGGATGCTGGACCGAATGCGCCATGCGCGGTCGGCGCGCCGCTTGCCGGGGCCGATGGCGGACGAACGTCCCGCCATGCCCGCACCGCTCGAACTCGGCCTGATCGTCAACCTCAGCGAGAAGGTCGAGGACTCCTTCCGCCAGGTCGCCGACGTCGGCCTGCGCACGTGCCAGCTGTGCTGCTGGCAGCCCGACATCCTGAGCCCCGCCCTGGCCGCGCTGGTGCGCGACGCCGTCGCGCGGACCGGCATCGAGGTCAGCAGCTTCTGGGCCGGGCACCGCGGCGAGGCGGCCTGGAACTTCATCAAGGGCCCCTCGACCATCGGCCTGGTCCCGGCGGCGACGCGCAGCGTGCGCCTGGCCGACTACAAGCGCATGGCCGGCTTCGCCCGCGCGATCGGCGCGCCGTCGATGACCACGCACGTCGGCTTCATCCCCGAGGATCCGTCGCATCCGGACTACGTCGCCGTGGTCGCCGCGCTGAAGGACCTCGCCGCGACCTGCGCCGCCGAGGGCATCGAGTTCTGGTTCGAGACCGGCCAGGAGACGCCGGTCGCGCTGCTGCGCACGATCGAGGACATCGGCGCCGCGAACCTCGGCATCAACCTCGACCCGGCGAACCTGATCCTCTACGGCAAGGGCAACCCGATCGACGCGCTCGAGGTCTTCGGCCGCTGGGTGAAGGGCCTGCACGCCAAGGACGGCAGCTATCCGACGAACGGCCGCGAGCTGGGCCACGAGCAGGCGATCGGCCGCGGCAAGGTCGACTTCGCGCGCCTCATCCCGGATCTGAAGAAGCACGGGTTCAACGGCCGCGTCACGATCGAGCGCGAGATCTCGGGACCACAGCAGCGCACCGACATCCTTGCGGCGATCGCGGTGCTCGAGCCGCTGCTGTGATGGGTCGCTGAAGGGGGGCGATCTTGTGGGAACCTCCCCACCGAGTCTTTGCGGCAAGCGCCCGATGCGCACGCTGACCAGACATGTACGAGATCCCCTTCAAGCACGATGGCGTCCGCTACCTCGCCATGCTCGGCCGCGATTCCGCCGGCTGGTCGGTCAACGTCTACCGCGAGTACGGCCCGCGCGTCGGCGCCTGCCGCTATCGCGGCGGCCGCGGCTTGAGCCGGATCGACGGGTCGCTGCGCGACCTGCGCGGGTCGCTGGCGTCGTGCGTCGGCGCGCGCCTCTCGGCTGCGTGAGGTCGCCGGCCGACCGACGCCAGCGCGTCGGTGTCGGCCCGCGGGCGATGGGATGAGCGGTCGCGCGGCGAAGCCTGCGGCTGACGCCGTCACCGTCCGAGACCCGCCGACCCGTACAGCGCGACCCGGCGCTCGAGGACGGCGTGCCATCTCGGGTTGTCGGCGAGGTCGCGTCTCGCCGAGTGATGCCCGGGCATCCAAGACCGGCTAGCACCGCAGCGCTGGGCCGGTCGCGGCAATGCCCTTGCGCCCCTTGCGCCATGCGACGCGATTTGGCCGGCCGAGGAGCGCGTTCGTTCCAATGCGGTCCGGGCCTGGAAGCGAGGCCTCCGGGCGCAGCCTGATGTAAGCTTACATCGGCTTATGCCCCTTACGCGATCCTGTTTGCGACGGAATGCGTGGCGCTGCCAGCGCCCCTCGGCGCGGCTGATCGCCTGCGTGGTCATCGTGGTGGCGAGCGTCTGCGCGCCGTGCTGGGGAGCGAGCTACGCCAGCGCCGGGGATGGCGACTGGAACGTCGCGACGACGTGGTCGCCGAACGGCGTCCCCGTGGCGGGCGACTCGGTGTCGATCGGCGCGCACACCATCACGCTGACGCAGAACGAGGCGGTCTCGGTCATCGCCTACAGCGCCGCCGGCACCGTCGCGGGCGGCTTCACCATCACGCTCGGCGGCGCGGCGACGATAACGGTGGCGACCGGCGTCACCGGCACGATGGCGAGCGCGATCGGCGGTTCGGCCGGGCTGACGAAGACCGGCGCCGGCGTGCTCGTGGTGTCGGCGGCCAACGGCTACACCGGCACGACGACGATATCGGCGGGCACGCTACGTCTCTCCGGCGCCAATGGCGCGATCGCCACATCGACATCGGTGGTGGTCGAGTCGGGTGCGACGCTCGACATCGATGCGACATCGACCAGCGCCGATCGCCTCGCGGACGCCGGCACGTTGACCATGCGCGCTGGCTCGCTGACCTGGACGGCGAACGCGGTGCGCAGCGAGACCATCGCCACGATGGCCTTCACCAAGGGCCACAGCGCGATCGCCTTCACCGCGGTCGGCGGCAGCCCGACGCTGACCGCGAGCGCCGGGTGCACGCGCTCGAACTCGGCGACCTTCGCGTTCAATCGCGGCGCGAGCCCCTACGGATTCCTGTTGTTCCCGGGTCAGGCAGTCGGGCTCATGCGCTGGGCGGTGGTCGAGCAGGCGGTGCCGCAGGTCGCCTGGTACGACCTCGCGAGCGGCATCGTGCAGCGCGGTACCGGTACCCAGTTCACTGCGACCACGGACGGCTCGTGGATCACCCCGGCGACGTGGGGTCTCGGCGCCGGCACCGGCCCTGCCGCCGGCGATCACGTCGATGTCGCATCCGGCCTGCAGGTGTCGCTGAACGCCGCCAAGACCATCTCATCGCTGGTGATCACCGGCGACGACCTCGCCGAGTGCACCGGCTTCAGCGGGGCGTTCGGCCTGACCGTCGACAACATCTACCTGCGCGGGACAGGTCTCGTACGGCCCGCCGCGAACAACCTCAGCTTCGGCGCGGCCGCCAATGAAGGCGTGATCATCCTCGCCTCGGGCGGCACGGTCGCGATGTACGACGTGGCGGCGACGCTGACCTGCGGACCGCTGACCTTCTCCAGCGCCACCGGAGTGATGAACCAGGTCGCGAACTACTCGGCGTACACCGGCAACATCAACATCGCGGGCGGCACCTTGCGCGCCGGGCACAACAATGCGCTCGGCACCAGCGCCGGCCGCGTGGTGGTGTACGACGGCGGCACGCTCGACATCGGCTTCCCCGGTACGGGCGGCGTCGCCGGCCTCTACACCTCCGACCCGCCCGCCGGCGTCGCCATACCGGCCAAGGCGGTATCCCTGTTCGGCACCGGCGTCGGCGGCGCGGGGACGCTGACCTGTTCGCAATCGCCGTCGTCGATGTCCGGCGCGATCACCATCGGCAGCGACGTCATCGTCGGCGTCAACACGGCGGCCGCCGGGACGTTCACGCTCAGCGGCGCCATCTCGGGCTACGGCGGGGTGACCAAGACCGGAGCGGGAACCCTCGTCCTTTCCGGCGCGGGGAGCTGGAGCGGCGGGACGACCGTGGCGGCCGGCGCGGTTCGTCTCGGCGCCAACAACGTGCTTCCCAATACGGTCGTGACGATCACCGATGCCGCCGGCGCGGCGCTCGAGCTCAATGGCTTCAGCGATACCATCGGCGGCCTGAGCGGTGGCGGCCCGAGCGGCGGCGATGTCGCGCTCGGCGCCGGCACCCTGACCATCGCGAGCACGGCGACCGAGACCTACGCCGGCGTGGTCAGCGGCGGCGGAAGCCTGGTCAAGAGCGGCGCCGGCACGCTGACGCTGAGCGGGACGAACGCCTACACCGGCGTGACGACGCTCAGCGGCGGCACCCTGCGGGTCGACGGGTCGACCCACGCGAGCAGCGCGGTGACCGTCGCCAGCGCGGCGACCATCGGCGGCAGCGGCACGATCAACGGCAACGTGACGGTGAGCAGCGGCGGGCGCCTCGCGCCCGGCAGCGCCAGCGGCAGCGCCGGAACGCTGAGCGTGGGCGGCAACCTGGTAATAGCGGCCACGACCACATCGGTCCTCGCCTACGATCTCGCCGCTCCGGGCTCCGGCGATCGCTGCGTCGTCGGCGGCGCGCTGACGCTCGACGGCGTCCTGCAGGTCAACGGACTCGCCGGCTTCGGTGCCGGGACGTACACCTTGTTGACCAGCGTCGGAGCGATCACCGACGTGGTCCTCACCATCGGGCGCATGCCCGCGGGCTACGCCGGCACCATCGTCGTCGACAACGCCGCCACGCCGAGGGAAGTGAACCTGGTGGTGACGGCCCTCGTCACCAAGACGTGGGCTCCTCCAGGCCCTGGCGCCGGCACGTGGAACAACGCGGCCCACTGGTCGCCGGCGGGCGTCCCGGACGCCACCAATGCGGTGCTGTTCGATGCCAGCCCGTACGGCTGCAGCATCGCGACGACCGCCGCCAACGTCGGCAGCGTGACCATCACCAGCGCGTATTCGGCGACGATCACCCAATCCGTCGCCGTGACCGCGAACAGCTGGTCGCAGGACGGCGGCACCTTCACCGGCGACGGGAGCACCAAGACCTTCGCGGCGTCCTTCTCTCTGACGGGCGGGACGTTCACCACGGGCTCGGGAACGATGACCGTCGCGACGCTCGCGATGAGCGGCGGCATCCTGAGCGCGGGCGGCCAGATATCCGTGACCAGCAGCTGGTCGCGCACCGGCGGCACGTTCACGCCCAACGCCTTCGCCGTCGTCGGCGCTCCCGGCACGGGGCAGTCCTGCGTCATCGACAATGGCGGCGCCGCGTTCTCCAGCCTCACCGCCAGCACCGGCACGACCGTGCTCGCCGCCGACAGCACGGTCTCGAGCTCGCTGACCATCAACGCCAGCGCCATCCTGAGCGCCGGGTCCCACGTCGTCACGCTCACCGGCGCGGGAACACCGTTCATCAACAACGGCACCTTCAGCGCCGGCACGTCGACCATCAACTACACCGGTGGCGCAAATGGCGGCACGGTGAACCTGCCCACGAACGTCACGACGTTCCACAACCTCGGCCTCGGAACGGCGATCGACGTCAACGCGGTCACCTACGTCATGGGCAGCGTGACCAACGTCACCGGCGTCCTCACGGTCGGCAATGCGGGGTCCACGCTCGGCGATGTGCTCAACCCAGGCGGCGTCACGCTGAACCTGAACGGGTCGGGAACCCCGTTCATGGTCGCCAACGGCTCCTTCACCCCCGGGACATCGACGGTGCAGTACAACGGCACCGCCGCGACCACCGTGGCTCCGCTGACCTACCACCTGCTGGCGGTCGGAGGCATCGCCGATGGCGCGGCGGTCACCTACACGCTCGCGGGCGCGACGACCGTGGCGAACCGGTTGACGATCGGCATCGCCTCGACCGCCATCGACACGCTCGCCGCCGGCGGTCACACGTTGACGCTCAGCGGTGCGACCCTGCCGCTGATCATCACGGCGAGCTTCGGGGCGTTCAGCGCCGGGACGTCCAGCGTGCGCTATACGGGTGGGGCCGCCGCCGCCACGGTCGCGGTCGCCGGAGCGACGTACTACGACCTCTCGCTCGGCGCCGCGAGCGACAGCAACAACGTCACCTATTCGATGACGGCGGCGACCACCGTCCTGAATACGGTCGCGGTCGGCAATGCCGGATCGACCAACAGCGATTCGCTGTCCGTGGCCGCGGCGATTACCCTGACGCTCAACGGTTCGGGCACGCCCTTGGTGCTCACGGCGAACGGCGCCGTCGCCACGACGGCCACCGGAGGCGTCACCTACGCCGGCCTCGCCGCGACCAACATCGCCGCCGGCACGTACGGCAATCTCGGCGTCGGCGCGGTCGGCGACACCAGCGCCGTCACGTACACCCTGCTCGGAGATACGACGGTCTCGACGCTCCTGACGGTGGGCAACACGACCTCGAACGCGGTCGACACCCTCGACGCGTCGAACCGCACGCTGACGCTGGCCGGCGCCGCGCCGTTCACCATCACCGCCCAAGGCGCGTTCACCCCGTCGACATCGACGGTGAACTACACGGCGACCGCGGCGACGGCGGTGACGGGCACCACCTACTACAACCTGGGGGTCGGTACTGCCGTCGATGTCGGCGCCGGCGTCAACTTCACCCTCGGCGGCGACACGACGGTGACGAACGTGGTGACGGTCGGCAACGCGGCTTCGACCAGCACCGACGCGCTCAACGGCGGCAGCCGCATCCTGACGCTGACGGCCTCCGGGACGCCCATGGTCCTGACCGCGCGCGGGTCGTACACCGGCAACACCTCGACGGTCAACTACGCGGGCACCGCGGCCACCAACGTCGCCGGCGGCTCCTACTACCGTCTCACCCTCGGCAGCGCCGCCGACGCCAACGCGGTCACCTACACGCTGATCGCCGACACTGCCGTCTCAAACGCGTTGACCATCGGCAATGCCGCGTCGACCGCGGTCGATTCGCTCGACGCGTCGAATCGCACGCTGTCGATCTCGACGTCCGGCACGGCGTTCGTGATCACCGCGCAGGGCGCCTTCATCGCTTCGACGTCGACGGTCAACTGGACCTCGACCACCTCGGCGGCGGCGACCAACATCCCGTCGACCACCTTCTACAACCTGGGTATCGGGACCGTGGTCAACGCGACCGCGACCACCTACACGCTCGCCGGCAACGTCACGGTCGCCAACGTCTGCACCGTCGGCAACCCGGCCACCGTCGCCGGGATCGACACGCTCGCCGCATCGTCGTTCACCTTGACGCTGACCGGGAGCGGCACGCCGCTGGTGCTGGCGCATGCGACCTTGTCCGCGTTCTCGGGAGGCACGTCGACGGTGCGCTACGTCGGCACCGGGCCGACCAACGTCGCCGCGGCGACCTACAATCGCCTGGAGGTCGGCACGGACGCCGACGGCGTCGCCACGACCTACACGGCACTCGGAAACCTCACCTCGTCCCTCCTCACCATCGGCAGCGCCGGTTCTTCCGCGGTGGACGCCTTCGACATCGCGACGCGGACGCTGACGCTCTCCGGCACCGGCACGCCGCTCGTCATCGCGGCGCAGGGATCCCTCACCACGACCGGCTCGACCGTCGCCTACAACGGCGCGACGGCGGCGGTGACGGTGACGCCGTACGCCTACCACCACCTCGGCATCCGCACGACGAGCGCGAGCAACACCAACACCGTCAGCTCCGGAGGCGCGATCACCGTCGCTGGCGACCTGACCGTCGGCTGGAGCGGCGGCGCGGCCAACATCGTCACGTTCGACGCGTCGGCGAACGCCGGCACACTTTCGGTCGCGGGTAGCGTCGCCGTCACCAACCGCGGCAGCTTCCGCGTGCCCGCGGCGAACGTCATGGTCGGCGGGAACTGGACGATCGCGGGCACTTTCACGCACAATTCGGGCACCATCAGCCTGACCAACGCCGGCGTCGGCAACGCCATTGCCTCGGGCGGCCAGTCCTTCAACCATCTGACCTTCACGGGGGGCGGCGCCTTCACCATGAGCGCGGCGACGACCGTCGCGGGCACGCTCACGCTCGGCACGGCGACCCTGGTCGCGCCTGCGACGACCCTCACGGTCGCCGGCGACTGCCTGCTCGCTGGCGGCACGTTCACCCACAACGGTGGCACCATCGCCCTGACCGGCGTCACGCAGACGCTGACCGGGAGTTCGACATTCTTTAACCTGACCAAGAGCGCGACTGCGCTTTCGACGCTCTCGATCGAGGCGGGATCGACCCAGACCGTCGCCGGCGCGCTGACCCTGTCAGCGTCACTGGGCGTGCGGCTGCGCCTGCGCAGCACGGTCGCGACGACGCGCTGGCTGATCGATCCGCAGGGCGCCGTCACCGCGTCGCGGCTCGATGTGGCGGACGCGGATAACCTCGCGGTGGCGCCGATCGCGCCCACCGCCTCGCTCGATTCCGGCAACACGGTCAACTGGTTCGTCGTCGGTCCGCGCAAGTACTGGATCGGCCCTGCCGGCGGCTCGTTCGCCAACGACCTGAACTGGAGCACGGTCTCGTCGACCGGACCAGCCGACACCACGGCGCCAGGGCCGGCGGATATCGCCGAGTTCGACGGCGGCAATGACGCCGCGTGCGTGATCGACGCGGCGGTGGACGTCGACGGCCTGCGCCTCGTCAGCGGCTACACCTCGACCCTCGCCGTCGACCCGGGCGACGATGTCGTCATCGGCGCGTCGGGCTTCTACCAGCAGGATGGCGTCTTCATCGCCAGCACCGGCGCCCTGAGCACGACCACGCTCATGCTGATGGGCGGCTCGTTCACCGCGCCCGTGGGCGCGTTCTCCGTGTCAGGGAGTTGGAGCAATACGGGCGGCACGTTCGTCCCGGGCACCGGCGCCGTGACGTTCACCGCCGGCGTCGGCACCATCCAGCAGATCGAGAGCGGCGGGACCGCGGTCGGCAAGCGCTTCCACCACGTGTCGTTCACCGGGGCGGGGACGCTGCAGCCGGCGGTCGACCACATCTGGATCGATGGCGACCTCACGCTCGCGCCCGGCGCCGGCGCCTTCGACAACGCGACCGCGGCGCGGGACTTCACCATCCTCGGCGATACGACGATGAGCAACCTCGCCGTGAGCCCTGGCGCGGCGACGTGGACCTTCACCGGCGACCTGGACTACTTCAACGTCACGACCTGGACGGGCGCCGCATCGACGATGATTTTCAATGGCGTCGGATCGATCGTGCGGGTGAGGGACTTCGCTGGCACCGGAGCGTTCACCGTTCCGAACGGTGCCTCGATCACGCTGTCACGCGGCGTGCTGACCACCGGCGTCGTGACGATCGGCGGTACCGTCACCATCCCGTCCGGACAGTTCATGACGATCGGCGGCGGCAGCCCGAACCTGACGGTTCTGGGGGTCGGCGGCGATGGCTCCGCTGGGCGCATCACCGGCGCCGGCGGCTACCTGCAGTTGCCGTTCGGCGCCGCGATAGTCGCCCAGGGCGGCGTGATCGACAACGGGATCCTGTGGTTATCGCAGCAGCACAACGCCAACATCGCGGCCGCTCGATACGATGCGGAACTGACCTGGTTCTCCGCCTCGTTCACCAACTACTTCCGGTGGCGGGCCGGCACCTACACCTTCACCGGCGACCTCCTGTTCGAGACGGCGATTCTCACTTCGCCCTTCGTCGACTACACGTTCCACAACAACACCAACAATCCCGACATCATCGTGCACGGCGACGTCGCGATGCGCGAGGTCGTCGTGCCGATCATCTGGAACAAGGGTAGCGGAACGATCACGCTGGGCGGCACCGCCGGCGGAACGCAGACGATCGACATGCTCAACAAGAGCATCGAGGCGCTGGTCATCGACGCCGTCGGCGCGGTGAAGCGCCTGACCGGCAGCGCGATGACCACCGCCGGCGTGACCGTCACCGCCGGCACCTTCGACCTCAATCAGCAGAACCTGACGCTCAGCGCCGGCTCGATCGTCAACAACGCCCTCATCCGCCTCGCCGGCAGCGAGACGCTCACCGGTATCACCAACCTCGACATCGACACCGGCACCGTCGAATACCGCGGTCGCGGCCTGACCGAGACCATCCCGCTGAAGGATTTCGGCGCCACCGACTACAACCATCTGACGATCGCGGACACCGGCGGGAACACCACCTTCGCGCTCGGCTCGAATCTGACGACCGCTGGCACGTTGACGTTGAGCTCGGGGACGCTCGACGCGTCGACGTTCGCCATCGCGACGCCGAGCGCGATCGCGCTCAACGGTGGCACGCTGCGCGGCACGGGTACCGTGGCAGCGATCACGGCCGGCGGCGCCGGGGGGACGATCGCTCCGGGGTCGGCCGGCGCCCGCGGCACGCTGACAACCGGCGCGGTCAGCCTGTCGGGCGGCACGGCGCCCAGCGTCGCCATCCGGATCGCCGACTGGCCGACCA
>Ga0196963_10000807_pt1 | contig 24224 bp, 23 predicted proteins | sample S1_5metaG_FD_148600 | JGI IMG/M metagenome (GOLD analysis project Ga0196963, IMG submission 148600) | Soil microbial communities from Anza Borrego desert, Southern California, United States - S1_5 | ecosystem: Environmental > Terrestrial > Soil > Desert | place: USA: California | collected...
GGTCACCGCCGCGATGCTGGCCGAGTTCGGCCCCAAACTGTCGCCCGAGGCGTTGAGCGCGGCTAAGGCCGCGGCGTCGATCATGGGCATGAACAATATCTATTACCGCTTCACCCACCTCGTCGAAGCGGCCGACTACAAGACCATGCCGGCGAAGCTGCGCATGAACGTGATCGCCAAGCCCGGCGTCGAGAAGGCCGATTTCGAGCTCTGGTCGCTTGCCGTGTCGGCGATCAACGGCTGCGGCATGTGCGTCGACTCGCACGAGAAGATCGTGCGCGGGGCAGGAATCACCGCCGAGACGGTGCAGGCCGCCGTGCGTGTGGCCGCTGTCGTCCATGCCGTTGCCGCCACGCTCGACGGTGAAGCGGCCGCCGCTGCGGCGCCGGTGGCCGACGCCGCCTGATCAACGCCTATTTTAGGAGAAGTTTATGGCCAAGACCGCCAGTTTTGCCGCTGTCCACTTTATGGTCGCCTTCACCGTCGCCTACCTGCTGACGGGAAGCGTGGCGGTCGGCGGGCTGGTGGCCCTGGTCGAGCCGCTCTGCAACACCGTGGCGTATTATTTTCACGAGAAGGCCTGGGCGCGCTTCGCTCGCAGTCGGGAGGCGGCTCCCAAGGGCTTCGGTCACGGCCATCTCTCGGGCGCGCACTGAAAAAACCATGTCACTCCCGCGAAAGCGGGAGTCCAGGGCCGGTAGCGCGCACTCACCCTGGATGCCTGCGCGGGCATGACCTCTAGCGTGAAGCGCCGAGCAATTCCTCCACGGTCCGGCAGAGCAGGGCGAGGTCCTGATCCCGGCTGAGCCGGTGGTCGCCGTCCTTGATCAGGGTGACGCGGGCATCGCCGGTCTCGAGCTTGTCGGCCAGCCGAAGGCTGCGCTGCCAGGGCACGTCGGGATCGAGCATGCCGTGGAGCAGGCGCACCGGGCAGCGCAGCTTGAGCGGGTCGCGCAGCAGCAGGTGCTTTCGGCCGTCGCGGATCAGCTCATAGGTGATGCCGTAGGGCCGTTCGCCGTACTGGGACGGCTCGTGGATCACGCCGTCGCGTTGCAGCGTCTCGCGCTTGTCCGGCGAAAACGCCGCCCACATCAGGTCTTCGGTGAAATCCGGCGCGGCCGCGATGCCGACCAGCCCGGCGACACGCGCCGGCATTCGCAGCGCCACCAGGAGCGCGATCCAGCCCCCCATGCTCGAACCGACGAGGATCTGGGGTCCCTCGGTCAGCCGATCGATGGCGGCGAACGCGTCCTCGGCCCAGCGTCCGATCGTGCCCTCTTCGAATTTCCCCGACGAGGCGCCGTGCCCTCGGTAGTCGAAGCGCAGGCAGGCCTGCCCACGCGCGCGGCAGAAGGCTTCCAAGGCGAGCGCCTTGCTGCCGGTCATGTCCGACATGAAGCCGCCGAGAAAGACCACACCCGGGGACTTGCCCGGTAGCCTATGATAGGCGATAGAGACGCCCGGTCCGGCGTCGAGGAATTGCGGAGCGGCCGACGCGGTGTCGGTCATGCGGATGTAGCCATCGGATCTCGGGTGTAGTGGGGCCGTCGGACTCGTGATGAGCGGCGAATCGAACTTTAGCACGCAGCAGCGCGCGCCGATAATGGCGACCTCCGACGGCCGGATGCCGACGATTCTCCAGGTGCTGCCAAGCCTCGTCACCGGCGGCGTCGAGCGCGGCGCGACCGACGTCTCGACGGCGCTCGTGCAGGCGGGATGGAAGTCGGTCGTCGTCTCGGCCGGCGGGAACATGGTGCACGAGGTCGAGCGACATGGCGGCCTCCACGTCACCCTGCCGGTCGATTCCAAGAATCCGCTGGTCATGCGGCGCAACATCGAGCGCCTGGCCGAGGTGATCGCCAAGCACGGAGTCGATCTCGTGCACGCGCGCTCGCGGGCCCCGGCCTGGAGCGCCTTCTACGCGGCGCGGCGCGCCGGCAAGCCCTTCGTCACCACCTTCCATGCGACCTACAATGCCGGCAACCCGTTCAAGCGCTGGTACAACTCGGTAATGACCCGCGGCCGGCGCGTCATCGCCATCTCCGAATTCGTCGGCCGGCACATCGTCGAGCGCTACAACGTGGTGCCCGAGCGGGTGCGGGTGATCCACCGCGGCGTCGATTTCGCGGTCTTCGATCCGGCGCGCGTCACCCAGGCGCGGATCATCCAGCTCGCCCGCGAATGGCGGCTGCCCGACGGTGCGCCCGTGGTCATGCTGCCCGGGCGCCTGACGCGCTGGAAAGGCCAGCTCACGCTGATCGACGCCCTCGCGAAACTGGCCCGCTTCGACATCTGCTGCGTGCTGGTCGGCTCGGACCAGGGCCGCACCGGCTATCGCAAGGAGATCGAGGACCGCATCCGCATGCGCGGCCTCGAAAGCGTGGTGCGCATCGTCGATCACTGCCGCGACATGCCGGCGGCCTATATGCTGGCGGATGTCGTGGTCTCGGCCTCGACCGATCCCGAGGCCTTCGGCCGCGTCGTCGCCGAGGCGCAGGCCATGGGCCGGCCGGTGGTGGCGCCCGACCACGGTGCGGCCCCCGAAATCATCCTGCCCGGCGAGACCGGGTGGCTGGTGCCGCCCTCCGACCCTGCGGCGTTGGCGGCGGCGCTCGACATGGCGCTCAAGCTCGATGCGGAGGAGCGCGAGGCCCGGGCGCGCATCGCCGTTGCGCATGTGCGCGAACGCTTCACCCGCACCGGCATGTGCGCGGCCACGCTCGACGTCTATCGCGAGGTGCTGGCGGAAGCGGCCGCACCCGTTCGCTTCTCGACCTCTCGCTGATGCGTGGCCGTTGAGCGGGCGCCCGCGCATCCTCGTCATCAAGCTCGGCGCGCTGGGCGACGTCGTTCTGGCCCTGGGGCCGATGGCGGCGATCCGTCGCCACCACCCGGACGCGCAGATCACGGCGCTGACCACCTCGCCCTACGCCGCGCTGCTGGGGGCATCCCCGTATGTCGACGAGGTGTGGACCGATAACCGGCCGCGATTCTGGCAGTTCGCGGCGTGGTGGGGGCTGCGGCGCCGCCTGCGCCAGGCCGGTTTCAGCCGCGTCTACGACCTGCAGACCTCCGACCGCAGCGCCTTCTATTTCCACCTGCTCGGCGAAGGGCCGGAATGGTCGGGTATCGCGCCGGGCTGCTCGCACCCTCATGCGAACCCGCGGCGTGACTTCATGCACACGGTCGAGCGCCAGGCCGAGCAGCTCGCGGCCGCCGGCATCGCCGACGTTCCGCCGCCCGACCTGTCCTGGCTGACGGCGGATGTGCGGCGCTACGGGCTGTCCGAACCCTACGCCCTGCTTGCCCCCGGAGGGGCGGCGACGCGGCCGCGCAAACGCTGGCCGGCGGAGCGCTTCGCCGCTCTTGCCAGCAGGCTGGCGGCACAAGGCCTCCAGCCGGTGATCCTCGGCACGGCGCCGGAAAAGCCGCTCGCGGACACGATCCGCGCTGCCTGTCCGGAGGCGCGCGACCTCATCGGCCAGACGAATCTTGCCGAAATCGCGACGCTGGCACGCCGCGCGCGCCTGGCCGTGGGCAACGACACCGGGCCGATGCATCTGATCGCCGCAACCGGCTGTCCGGCGGTCGTGCTGTTCTCGGACGATTCCGATCCCGCGCTCTGCGCGCCGCGCGGCAAGGTCACGGTGCTGCGCCGTCCGGACCTCGCCGAGCTCTCGTTGACCGCCGTCGTCGAGGCCCTGCCGACATAGTTCCGCCCTTTTTGTCTTCCGCGGGGCAGGCTTTTTATCCCCAGGCCAAGCCGTTGAATCGGCGGGGATCGTGTCGGTATAGACCTGTATCGTTTGTATCGTATCTGTATCGTATCTGTATCGTATCGCGGGCTGCACTGGACAAAACGTCTTGGCGTTCCCATATCCGATAGCGGGCGGAGGCGGCGGCCGGGCGTTTGCTTGACACCCTGTTCAATCCGCCTAGATTGCCCGCCTTCGCGTTAGTCAGAGCCCGAATCTCATGGTCGCCATCACCCTTCCCGACGGCAGCGTCAAAAGCTTCCCGCAGCCCGTGAGCGGCGTGGACGTGGCGACGGCGATCGGCCCGGGCCTGGCCAAGGCGGCGCTCGCCATGAAGGTCGACGGCAAGCTCGTCGACCTCAAAAAGATCATTGATCGCGACGCCAAGGTGGAGATCGTCACCGCGAAGTCGGGCGCCGACGCGCTCGACCTGATCCGCCATGACGTCGCTCACGTTCTGGCCGAGGCGGTGCAGGAACTCTATCCCGGCACCCAGATCACCTTCGGACCGGCGACCGAGGATGGCTTCTATTACGATTTCGTGCGCGAGCAGCCCTTCACCCCCGACGACTTCCCCAAGATCGAAGCGCGGATGAAGGAGATCATCGACCGCAACGAGGAGATCGTGCGCGAAGAGTGGCAGGGCGCCGACGCGGTGAAGCATTTCCAGCAGGCCGGCGAGAAGTACAAGGCCGAGTGGGTGCAGGAGATCGCCAACCGCGGCGAGCCGATCGCCATCTACAAGCAGGGCAACTGGCTCGATCTCTGCGTCGGTCCGCACCTGCCTTCGACCGGCAAATTGCCGAAGGCGTTCAAGCTGACCAAGCTGTCGGGCGCCTACTGGCGCGGCGACGCGCGCAACGCCCAGCTCCAGCGCATCTACGGCACCGCCTGGGCGAGCGAGGCCGACCTCAAGGCGCATCTCACCCGCCTGGAAGAAGCCGAGAAGCGCGACCATCGTCGCCTCGGCCGCGAGATGGGCCTGTTCCACGTCCAGGAAGAGGCCGCCGGCTCGGTCTTCTGGCATCCCAAGGGCTGGACCTTGTGGCGCACGCTCGAAGCCTATATCCGCCGCCGGCTTGAAGACGGCGGCTATGTCGAGGTGAAGACGCCGCAGCTCGTCGACCGCAGGCTGTGGGAACAGTCGGGCCACTGGGACAAGTTCAAGGACGCGATGTTCCTGGCGACGCCGCGCGCCGAGGGTGCGTCGGTGGAGGACGGTGATCGCATCTATGCCATCAAGCCGATGAACTGTCCCTGCCACGTGCAGATCTTCCGCCAGGGGCTGAAGAGCTACCGCGACCTGCCGCTGCGCCTGGCCGAGTTCGGGGCCTGTCATCGTTACGAGCCCTCGGGTGCCCTGCACGGCATCATGCGGGTGCGCGCCTTCACCCAGGACGACGCGCATATCTTCTGCACCGAGGACCAGATCACCGAGGAAAGCATCAAGTTCTGCGACCTGCTGCGTTCGGTCTACGGCGATCTCGGCTTCACCGACGTGCGGGTCAAGTTCTCCGACCGGCCGCCAACGCGGGCCGGCGAGGACGCCATCTGGGACAAGGCGGAGAAGGCGCTGCAGGACGCCTCGAAGGCGGCCGGGCTCGAGACCACGCTCAATCCGGGCGAGGGCGCGTTCTACGGGCCGAAGCTCGAATTCGTGCTGCGCGACACCATCGGCCGCGACTGGCAGTGCGGCACCCTGCAGGTCGATTTCGTGCTGCCCGAGCGGCTCGACGCGTCCTACGTGGGCGAGGACGGCGCCAAGCACCGGCCGGTGATGCTGCACCGGGCGATCTTCGGCTCGTTCGAGCGCTTCATCGGCATCGTCATCGAGAACTACGCCGGCAAGCTGCCGATCTGGCTGTCGCCGGTGCAGGGCGTGGTCGCGACCATCGTCTCGGACGCCGACGACTACGCCAGGCAGGTGGTGGCGAAGCTGAAGGCCGCAGGCCTGCGCTTCGAGCCTGACCTGCGCAACGAGAAGATCGGCTACAAGGTGCGCGAGCACACCCTGGCCAAGGTCCCGCTGCTGATCGCCGTAGGCCGGCGCGAGGCCAGCGAGGGAACCGTCGCCGTCCGCCGTCTCGGGACCGGTTCCGATGCGCAGGAAACCCTTGCGCTGGACGAAGCCATCGCTAGATTTGTCAAAGAGGCAGCAGTTCCCCACGCTTGATTGATCGATCGACCCCAGAGGGAACGCCCCGCGGCGCTGGATTCAGGCTGTCGGGTCAACGGGTTCGGTTGAAACAGATGGAGATTGTTCGATAGCGCGATATCAACAGGAATCGGCGCCGTCCAAGGATGGACCCCGCGTCAACGATCAGATCGAAGCCGGCAAGATCCGGCTGGTCGATGCCACCGGAGAGATGATCGGGGTGGTCGGCCTTCATGACGGATTGCAGCGGGCCTGGGATGCGGGCCTGGATCTGGTCGAGGTCTCGCCCGGCGCCGACCCGCCGGTGTGCAAGCTGCTCGACATCGGCAAGTACAAGTACGAGCTGCAGAAGAAGGCCAACGAGGCCCGTAAGAAGCAGAAGGTCATCGAGATCAAGGAGGTCAAGTTCCGGCCCGGGATCGATGACCATGACTACGAGGTCAAGCGCAAGGCCATGGTCCGCTTCCTGGAGGAAGGGGATAAGGTCAAGATAACATTGCGTTTTCGTGGCCGTGAGATGGTCCACCAGGAGCTCGGCGTGGCCTTGCTCGAGCGGGTGAAGACCGACCTGGCGGAACTCGCCAAGGTCGAGGCCCACCCCCGGCTGGAGGGGCGGCAGATGACCATGGTTATCGCGCCGAAGTAGCGGTCCGCCGTTTTGGCCTCTAAGCCCTTACAACAACACGCTTAATCGCCGTGCTTTGGCCTTGCGCCAAGGCACGGCGGCAGCTATAACCCGCGCCTTCAACCAAGCGGCCACGGCTGTGGGTCCGGCAATCCTGCCGAGACCCCGGGCATGCCCAACCGCTTCCCGCAAAGGCTTCGGCCTTTGCCTTCAAGAACAGGAGACCAAAATGCCCAAGATGAAGACCAAGTCGGGCGCCAAAAAGCGCTTCAAGGTGACCGCCACGGGCAAGGTGCTCGTCGGCCACGGCAACAAGCGCCACAACATGCGCAAGCGCTCCCAGTCGATGAAGCGCAAGGCCCGCGGCACCAAGGTGCTGGCGCACGGCCAGCAGGTCAAAGTGGTTCGCCACTTCCTGCCTTACGCCTAAGCCCGACGAGGAGAACCAGACATGGCACGCGTCAAACGCGGTGTAACGGGCCACGCCCGCCACAAGAAGATCGTCGACATGGCCAAGGGCTATGTCGGCCGTTCCGGTGAATCGTTCCGTCCGGCGCTGCAGCGCGTCGAGAAGGCGCTGCAATACGCCTATCGCGACCGCCGCGCCAAGAAGCGCGACTTCCGCGCCCTGTGGATCCAGCGCATCAACGCCGGCTCGCGCGAGCTCGGCCTGACCTACGGCCGCCTGATCGATGGCCTGAAGAAGGCCGGTATCGCCGTCGACCGCAAGGTGCTGGCCGAGATCGCCATGAGCGATCCGGATGGCTTTAAGGCGATCGTCGACCAGGCCAAGGCCGCCCTCGCGCCCGCTAAGTAAGAGCGGCATGATCCGTGAAGCGAAGGGGGCCCGGCCAATCGCCGGCCCCCTTTTTCATTTCCAGTGACCGATCCAATGTCTGACACCAACGATCTTCTGACCCAGGCCCGCGCCGCCATTGCCGGCGCCAAGGATCCGGCGTCGCTCGACGCGGTGCGCATCGAATATCTCGGCAAGAAGGGCAAGCTCACGGAGCTGATGAAGAGCCTCGGCCAGACGCCGGCCGAGCAGCGCAAGGAGCGCGGCGCCCAGCTCAACCAGCTCAAGAATGACATCACCGCCGAGATCGAGCAGCGCACCGCCAGCCTGAACGCCGGCGCGCTGGACGCGCGCCTGGCGGCCGAGAAGGTCGATATCACCCTGCCGTCGCGTCCCGCACCGGACGGCCGCATCCACCCGATCAGCCAGACGATCGACGAGATCGTCGCGATCTTCGGCGACATGGGCTTCGTCGTCGCCGAGGGCCCGGACATCGAGGAGGATTTCTACAACTTCACGGCGCTCAACATCCCGCCCGAGCATCCGGCGCGCCAGACCCAGGACACGTTCTATCTGAACGTCACCTCGACCAGCCCGGGTGCGAGCGAGCCTTCGCCGATGGTTCTGCGCACTCACACCTCGCCGGTGCAGATCCGCACGATGATGAGCCAGAAGCCGCCGATCCGCATCATCGTGCCCGGCCGCACCTACCGCAGCGACCACGACGCGACGCACTCGCCCAACTTCCACCAAGTCGAAGGCCTGGTGATCGATACGGCGACGCATATGGGCCATCTCAAGGGCTGCCTGATTGATTTCGCGCGCGCTTTCTTCGACGTGCCCGACCTGCCCTTGCGCTTCCGCCCGAGCCATTTCCCGTTCACCGAGCCGTCGGCCGAGGTCGATATCGGCTGCAGCCGCAAGGGCGGCGAGATCAAGATCGGCAACCTGGGCGACTGGCTGGAGGTCCTGGGCTGCGGCATGGTGCATCCGAAGGTCATCGCCAATTGCGGCCTCGACCCCGCCGTCTACCAGGGCTTCGCCTTCGGCATGGGCATCGAGCGTATGGCGATGCTCAAATACGGAATCCCGGATCTGCGCACCTTCTACGAAGCCGACATGCGCTGGCTGAAGCATTACGGTTTCGCGCCCGTCGACATGCCCTCGACCACCGGGGGGCTCGCCCGATGAAGTTCACCCTGGGCTGGCTCAAGCAGCATCTCGACACGACCGCGAGCGTCACCGAGATTGCCGACAAGCTGACGGCCATCGGCCTCGAGCTCGAAGGCATCGAGGACCGCGCCGCCAAACTGTCGAAGTTCGTCGTAGGGCATGTGGTCGAGGCGAAGCAGCATCCCGACGCGGATCGTCTGCGCGTGTGCATCGTCGATACGGGCAAAGAAAAGCTGCAAGTGGTGTGCGGCGCCCCGAACGCGCGCACCGGCATGAAGGGCGTGTTCGCCGCCGCCGGCAGCTACATCCCCGGCAAGGACGTGGAACTTAAGAAGGGCGTGATCCGCGGCCAGGAATCCAACGGCATGCTGTTGTCGATGATGGAGATGGGCCTGGGCGACGATCATGAGGGCATCGTCGACCTGCCGGCCGACGCGCCGGTGGGCGAGCCGGCGGCCAGGGTCATGGGCCTCGACGACCCGATCATCGACATCGCCATCACACCCAACCGCGCCGACTGTCTCGGGGTGCGCGGCGTGGCGCGCGATCTTGCGGCGTCCGGCATCGGCACGCTCAAGCCGCGCACGGTCGAGCCGGTCACGGGCACGTTCAAATCCCACATCGGCGTGAAATTCGATTTCCCGGCGGGTGTCGAGAATGCCTGCCCGTATTTCGTCGGCCGCCTGATCAAGGGCGTGAAGAACGGTCCGAGCCCGAAATGGCTGCAGGACCGGCTCACCGCCATCGGCCTGCGCCCGATCTCGGCGCTGGTCGACATCACCAATTATCTAACCTTCGACATCGGCCGGCCCCTGCACGTGTTCGACGCCAGGAAGGTGAAGGGCGACCTTATCTTGCGCCTGGCCAAGCCGGGCGAGACGATCCTGGCCCTCAACGGCAAGGACTACACGTTGACCGGCAGCGAGACAGTGATCGCCGACGGTGCTGGCGTCGAAGCGCTGGGCGGCGTGATCGGCGGCGAGCATTCGGGCTGCACGGCGGAGACGACCGACGTGTTTGTCGAGGCGGCCTTGTTCGATCCGCTGCGTACCGCCGCCACCGGCCGCAGGCACGACATCATCTCCGACGCGCGCTACCGCTTCGAGCGCGGCCTCGACATCGCCGCCGTGCAGGAGGGTATGGAAGCGGCGACGCGGTTGATCCTGGAGCTTTGCGGCGGCGAGCCGTCGGAGCTCGTGGTCACCGGCACGCTGCCCGAGTGGAAGCGCAAATACACGCTGCGCGCCGAGCGGCTGCACGGGCTGGGCGGGCTCGATATCGGCATCGACGCGGCGGCCGAGATCCTCAAGCGTCTCGGCTTCGCGGTGAGCAAGGACGGCGCCAACCTAACGGCGGAGCCGCCGTCGTGGCGCGGCGACATCCACGGCGAAGCGGACCTCGTGGAAGAGGTGGCGCGCATCCACGGCTACGACAACATCAAGGCCGTGTCGCTGGTGCGCGAGACAGCGGTGGCCAAGCCGGCGCTCAGCCCGCAGCAGCGCCGGGTGCGCGAGGCCAAGCGCGCGCTGGCCTCGGTCGGGCTGACCGAAGCGGTGACCTTCTCCTTCATGGGGCGCGAGCACGCCGCCCTGTTCGGCGGCACCTCGACCGAGCTGCTGCTGGCCAACCCGATCTCGGCGGATCTCGACCGCATGCGCCCGTCGATCCTGCCCAATCTGGTGCTGGCGGCGAAGCGCAACGCCGACCGCGGCTACGGCGACGCGGCCCTGTTCGAGGTGGGCCCGCAATTCCAGACGCCCAAGCCCGACGGCCAGCAGATGATGGCCTCGGGTATCCGTGCCGGGATGAGCGGCCCGCGCCACTGGGCGCAGGCCCCGCGCGCCGCCGACTGTTTCGACGCCAAGGCCGACGCGCTCAACCTGCTCGCCAGCCTCGGCCTATCCGTGGAGAACGTGCAGGCGGTGGCGGAAGCGCCCGCCTGGTATCATCCCGGCCGCTCCGGCGCCCTGAAGCTCGGCCCCAAGACGGTGATCGCCTGGTTCGGCGAGCTGCACCCGGCCATCCTGCAGACGCTCGACGCCGACGGACCGATCGCGGCGTTCGAAATCTTCCTCGACGCGCTGCCGGCCCCCAAGGCCAAGGCCTCGCGCGCCCGGCCGATGCTGCGCCTCTCCGCCTTCCACCCGGTGGAGCGCGACTTTGCCTTCCTGCTCGACGCGTCGGTTGAGTCGGCCAAGGTCGTCAGCGCCGCGAAACAGGCCGGCAAGGAAATCACCGAGGCGACCATCGCCGCGGTGTCGGTCTTCGACCTCTACCAGGGGACCGGCGTGCCCGAGGGCAAGAAGTCGCTGGCCATCCAAGTCCGGCTGCAGCCCAAGGAGCGCACGCTCACCGACGTCGAGATCGAGGCAATCGCCCAGAAGATCGTCGGCGCGGTCTCGAAGGCGACAGGCGCAACGCTGCGGAGCTAGGCGCGCCACCATGCTCGACACGGTCAATCTTCCGGTGATCCTGCTCGCGGCGCTGATGGCCACGGGCAGTCCCGGTCCGGCGACTCTGACCATCGCGGGCACGTCCATGCATTCCGGCCGCCAGTATGGGCTGGCGCTGGCCAGTGGGGTCACGACCGGCTCACTGATCTGGTCGGTTGCGGCGGCGGCTGGGCTTGGCGCGCTGATGCTGGCCCATGGCTGGGCTCTGGAGATCATCCGCTATGCCGGTGCGGGCTATCTTCTGTGGCTTGCCTTCAAGTCGGCGCGTTCGGCGCTAACGCGCGGCGATCTCAAGACCGCGGACGCGGCAGCCACGAGCCTGAGCCAGGCTTATATGAAGGGGCTGGCGCTGCATTTGACCAACCCCAAGGCAATCCTGTTCTTCGGGTCGCTCTACGCGATCGGCATTCCGCACGACGCCTCGCTGGCGGCCGTGCTCATGGTGATCGGCGCCGTCGGCCTGCAGAGCTTTTTGATCTTCCACGGTTACGCGCTGCTCTTCTCCAACAGCGTGATCACCCGCGTCTACATGCGGCTGCGCCGCGGGTTCGAGGCGGTGTTCGCCATTGCCTTCGGGGCGGCGAGCATCAAGGTGCTGACGGCACGGCTGACGTAAACAGCGCTATCCCGCCCCAAGTGTACTCGTCACCCCGGCGAAAGCCGGGGTCCAGTCTCTCCGGATAAAGCGTGCGCAAGCGCGCAACTTTGTGCTGGATCCCGGATCGGCGCTCGCCCTTGAAGGGCTCGCTGGTCCGGGATGACAGACGGGCGTGCCTAGACCGTCTCCACCGTCCGCACGTCGAACAGGCTCTCCAGCGGGCTCAGTCCCGAGGGCTGCAGCCGGCGGGTTGAGGCGACGAACTCGTAACTGTCGGAGCAGACGGAGAGGCGGGCGACTTCTTTCGCGGCGCCGTCCTCGCCCAGGCAGCGGCGGCGGTGGACCAGCACGGCGGCGCGCGGCGAGATCTTCAGCAGCTTGCCGGTCGCGGCGCCCGCCGTCTCGGCGCGGATCGAGATTTCCGAGCGCTCGATCACCATGCCGGTCTCGCGCAGCATCTCGGCGGTCGAGATGCTCGCGGCGCGCTCGCGCGGGATGCGCTGGATGGCCGGGTCGAGCCAGACCTGGGCCAGGCCGATGGGCCGGCTGCCGATCAGGTAGAGCCGGTCGAGGGCCAGCGCCTTGTCGCCGGGCGCGAGGTGCATGGCTTCCGCCACCGCTTCCGGCGGCACATCGAGCGTGTAGCGCAGGAGCTGGGTGCGCGCGTTGGCGGCCTGCGAGAACAGCGAGTCGAACAGGCCGTGCGGCCGGCGCAAATCGTGGCGCACCGCCGGCCGGGTGACGAAGGTGCCCTTGCCCTGCTTGCGCACCAGAATGCCCTTTTGTGCCAGCGCCTCGATCGCCTGGCGCACGGTGATGCGGCTCACGGCGTAGCGCTGGGTGAGCAGCGCTTCCGATTCCAGCTGCTCGCCGGGTTTCAGCCGGCCGGCGCGGATGTCGTTTTCCAGGCGCTCGGCGAGCTGCCGGTAGAGCGGGTCGGGGCTGGAGCGGCTGAGCTTTTTAGGCGACGTCATCGTGATGTGCGAATCCGGCTTGGCAATCGGCTGATTTGGATCATAATAGGACGTCTTATAACATCTTAACATCGAAACATGCCCTTCTCCACCTACCTGCGCGAGGACATGGGCTCGGCCACGATCAGTCCGGCCGGGCCGTTCGAGGCCGGCTCCTGGGCCGAGCTGACCCTGGTCTACACGGCCGGGCGTTTCGGCATCGACGATAGCGGCATGCTGAAAATCAGCTGGCGCACCACCTCCGACATGGGCAAGCCGCAGTTCGACAGGCCGGCGGCGCCCAACTACACGACCGTGGTGGCGAGCAACGGGGCGGTGCTGCAGCACTGGTTCGACCGGGTGAACATCCGCCCCTGGACGAACACGCTGGTCATCCGGGTGGGGCGCGGCTTTCTCAAAGCCGGCGAGACGATCACCGTGCGCTTCGGCGACCGCAGCGGCGGGTCGCCCGGCATCCGCCTGCAGACCAATTTCGAGGAGACGTTCGAGTTCAAGACCTTCGTCGACGCCTTCGCCACCTATGAGTTCGCCGAGATCCTGCGCTCGCCCGAGATCGCCCTGGTCGCCGGCCCGCCGGTGCGCTGGAAGGCCATCGTGCCGTCGCTGGTCGCGGCCGGCGAAAAGTTTCGTATGGCCATCGTCGGCGAAGATTTGTGGGGCAATCCCAGTGACAAGGGCGAGACGCGGCTGAGCCTGGAGGCGTCGCTCTCGGTGAGCGGCCTGCCGCAGACCGTGGACGTGCGCCCGGGACAGGCGACGACAGTGATCGAAGGGCTGAGCGTCGCGGCAGCGGGCGATGTCACGCTCACCCTCAAGGATGAGAAGGGGCAGGCGCTGTGCCAGGCCAACCCCCTTCGGGTGATCGAGATGGGGCGCGTCGTTGAGAAGCCCGCGACGCGGCGCTACTGGGGCGACCTGCACTGCCAGAGCGAGGAGACGGTCGGCACCAACTCGGCGGACGCGCATTTTGCCTTCGGCCGCGACAAGGCGTTCCTCGATATCTGCGGCCACCAGGCCAACGACTTCCAGATCACCGACGCCTTCTGGGCCGAGCTCAACCGCCTGACCCTGGCCTACGAGGCGCCGGGACGCTTCCTCGCCATCCCCGGCTACGAATGGTCGGGCAACACCGGCATGGGCGGCGACCGCAACGTCTTCTATCGCCGCGAGGGGCGGCCGATCCATCGCTCCTCCCACATCCTGGTGACCGAGGACCAGCCGGCGACCCGCGAGCGCCACACGGCGCACGACCTGTTCGCCGCCCTCAAGGACGAGGACGCGGTGGTCACCGCGCATGTCGGCGGCCGCTATGCCGACGTGACCTATGCCCACGATCCGCGGATCGAGACGGCGATGGAGGTGCATTCGACCTGGGGCACCTTCGAATGGCTGCTGCACGATGCGCTCGGCAAAGGCCACCGCGTCGGCGTGGTCTGCCACAGCGACGACCACAAGGGCCGGCCGGGCGCCACCTGGCCCGGCGCCTCGTCCTTCGGCGCCATCGGCGGCCTGACCTGCTACCTGATGCCGGAACTGACGCGCGACGCCCTGTTCGAAGCGCTGCGCCGCCGGCACCATTACGGCACCACCGGCAACCGGCTGTTCCTCGACCTGCGCGGGCGCTTTGAGGCTCCCGTGGAGGTGTTCGAGCGCGATCCTAAGCTGGGCGCGGAGAAGGCGACGCGCGCGACCGTCTGCACCATGGGCGACATCGTGCGCCCGGGTGGCGTGCCGCTGACGCTCGAGATCGAGGTGATCGGCACGGCCCCGATCGAGCGGATCGACATCTTCCACGGTACGGCGTTGGCCAGGACCCATCGGCCCGAGGTCGCGGCCGACAGCCGGCGGCTGCGCGTGCGCTGGCAGGGTGCCGAGTATCGCGGCCGCGGCCGCGAGACCGCCTGGCAAGGCGAATTGCGGCTGGGCGGCAACCGTTTCAGTGCGGCCGAGCCGGTGAATTTCCTCAACCCGGCCCTGCCGTTCACCGTGACCGAGCCGGGCACGGCGCTGGCCTGGCGTTCGGTGACCACCGGCAACCTGGCCGGCATCGATCTGCGCCTGGCCGAAGGCCGGCGCGGCACGGTAGCGGTCAAGACCAACGTCGTCGAAGCCACGGTCGACCTGGCGGGGCTGGGCATCGATGACGCCGTGTTCGCCGGCGGCGGCCTCGGTCGCACGCTCATGATCTATCGCCTGCCGGACGGAGGCGGGCCGCGGCAGATGCGGCTCTCGCACACGGTCTCGCACAAGGGCGACCAGGATCTACCCGTCTATGTCCGCGTCACGCAAGAGGACGGCCACCAGGCGTGGTCGAGCCCGATCTACCTGATCCGTTGAGGGGAGAAGCCATGCGTAAACTCAGCACTGTTGCCCTGCTCACTGCCGCCGCCGTCTCATTCATTGCCGCCGACGTGGTATGCGTCAAAGACGCCGGGGCGCAGGCCTGGCCGACGCGCCAGGCGATCCGCATCGTCGTGCCGTTCGCGCCCGGCGGCTCGGGCGATTTCTCGGTGCGGATGATCGCCGATCCCCTGCGCCTCGCGCTGGGCCAGACCGTGGTCGTCGAGAACAAGGTGGGGGCCGGCGGCAACATTGGGAGCGAGAGCGTGGCCCGGTCGGCGCCTGACGGCTACACGCTCCTCATGGCAACCGATGGGTTCGGGCTGATCCCGCACCTCTACAAGAGCCTGCCGTTCGACCCGATGAAGGATTTTGCGCCGATCATCCAGCTCACGCGCCAGCCGATCCTGCTGGCCGCGCACCCCAGCACGGGCGTCACCTCGGCGCAGGAGCTGATCCCGGCGGCCAGGAAAGCCGGCGGTCTGGGCTACGCCACCTCGGGCGTGGGCACGCAGCAGCATTTGATCGGCGAGATCTTCATGAGCGTGACCGGCGCGCCGATGAATCACGTGCCCTACCGCGGCGGCGGGCAGGCGATCACCGATTTCATCGGCGGCCAGGTGCCGGTGGCCGTGCTCGGCTCGACGCCGCTCTACCAGCACTACAAGGCGGGCACCATCAAGGTGCTGGCGCAGTCGACGAAGGGGCGCTCGCCGGCATTGCCCGACGTGCCGACCTTCGCCGAGGCCGGCGTGCAGGGCATCCAGGTCGAGCAGTGGCTGGGAATCGTGGCGCCCGCCAAGACCCCGCCCGACATTCTCGCCCGCCTCAATGCCGAGATCGGCAAGATCCTCGCCGATCCGGCCATCCGCGAGCGCTTCCTTGCCCAGGCGATCGAGCCTGTGGGCGGCTCGATCCAGCAGTTCAGCGCCCAGATCGACGATGACTACAAGCGCTACGGCGGCTTGGTGAAGCAGTTCAACATCAAGGTCGAATAGTGACCGCCAAGGGCACGCTGTGCCTGACCTTCGACAATATGGGCCGGGCGCGCGAGATCGGCCTGGGCAAGGCCGGCGCGCCTGACGACCAGGAGCCGAGCCTCGCCATCGGCTACCCGCGGCTGCTGGCCCTGCTCGACGAGCTCGAGCTGCGCGGCACCTTCTTCCTCGAGGGCTGGAACGCGCTGCACCATGCCGACCCGGTGGTCGACCTGGTCCGGCGCGGCCACGAGGTCGGGTTGCATGGCTGGGTGCACGAGGATTTCGGCAATCTCGATAAGCTTCGGGTCGAACAGGTGCTGCACGACGGCACGGCGGCCATGCGACGCATCGGGGTCGAACCGCGCGGCTTCCGCGCGCCGGGAGGCCTGCGGGGGCCGTACGCCATCCCGGTGCTGAAGCAGCTGGGATACCGCTACGACAGCAGCAGTGACGGGACCGAAGCCGAAGAGAGCGGTGACTTCGCCGGCGCCTTGGAGCCGCGCCTGCTGGCCTCGGGTCTGGCGCATGTTCCTTGGCGCAACTCCATGGTCGATTCGCGCCAGTACCTACGCAACGAGACGCCGCCCTCGCCGGCGGAGTTGGCGACGCGCTGGAAGCAGATGCTCGACCACGCCGCCGAGCGGCATTGCACCATGACCCTGGTGATCCATGCCTGGGTCAGCGGTGTCGACGATGCGAGGTTTGCCGCGGTGCGCGAGGTGCTGGCCTATGCTCGACGGCGCACGGATCTCGAATTCTGCACCGCCGGTGCCCTGGCCGATCAGGTCTTGGCGCCGCAGTAGGCCTCGATCCGGTAGCCATCCGGGTCGACGACGAAAGCGGCGTAGTAGTCGTCGCCATAATCAGCGCGCAGGCCCGGGTTACCGTTGTCGCGGCCGCCCGCGCCGAGGGCGGCCTGATGGAAGGCATCCACCGCCTTGCGGGTCGGCGCGTCGAAGCAGACATGCAGCCCCGACTGCTCGTCGGCTGGCACCGGGCGTGGGCTGGGGCTGATCCACAACGCCACCGCGTCCTTGCCGTAGCCGAGCGAGGTCGGACTTTCGCTCAGGCAGCGGTAGCCGAGCGGTTTCAGCGCCGCGTCGTAGAAGCGCTTGGTGGAGGCGATGTCCCGAACGCCGAAGGAAATATGGTTGAGCATGGTCAGTCTCCTGTCTAACGGACACGGGTGGCGTGGAAATCAGCGAGCAGCGTCCACCCGCTGCCGTCGGGCGAGGCTTCACCCAGCCAGCGGAAGGACTCATTCGTGATGTCGATGAAGCTCCAGCGTACGAGCGCGCCGGTCTGGTCGTCGCGGCCCTCCTGCACGATGTCCTGGCCCCGCGCGCGCCCGATCTGACGGCGATAGGTCTGGGTCAGCGGGTCGCTCCAAAAGATGTGCCAAGCGTCGAGGGCAGGATCGTAGACGCGCAGCGTCGTGCCGCAATAGTCGCCAAAGGCGGGCGGGTCGGTGCGCGGCAGATCGTGGGCCGGGACACGCCACACATCCTGGATGGCGCGACCTTCGAGCACCCAGCCCGCGTGAATCTCGCCGCGCGTGCTGCGCCGGGCGGCCCCGGGCGGATGATAAATGGCGTCGTACGTCCAGCTGCCGACGAGGAAGGCATAGAGCCCCATTTTGGCGGCGCGGTCCTGGGCCGGTCGGTCGCTGTGCAAGGCATCGATAAAGGCGGTCATGGCCAAGCTCTCCCGTGAGAGTGAGCGGATGACCTTTCTCTAGAACGCCCCCGCTCGCCGCCGCTTGGGCAAAATTGCTATTCTTCAGGCATGAGCACTACCGCCCGACCCCTCGCTTCCGGTCCCGGTTGGACCGTGCATGACGTCGTTTGTACCTCCGGGCCGCAAGACCGTCCGTATGAGGAACGTCATGACACGGTGTCCATCGCGCTGGTCAGCGAAGGCACGTTTCAGTACCGGACGACGGCCGGCCGGGCCGTGCTCGGGCCCGGCTCGCTGCTGCTCGGCAATCACGGCCAGTGTTTTGAATGCGGCCACGAGCACGGGGTCGGCGACCGCTGCCTGTCGTTTCAGTACGAACCGGAGTTCTTTGAGGCGCTGCTCGGCGGGGTGCCGGGCGTGCGTCAGCGCGACTTCCCGGCAGCGCATCTCCCGGCCGTGCCGGAATTGGCCTCCGTTCTGGCCGAAGCCGAGGCGGCGCGCGACCAGGGCGACGCCGTGGCGCTCGAGGAGACGGCGCTGCGGCTCGCCGGGGCGGTGGTGACCAGCCTTACGGGATACCGGCGGTACGGCCGTGCGCCCAGCCGGCGCGACGAGCGGCGCATTGGCGAGGCCCTGCGCCGGATCGAAAGCCGCGTGGCGGAGCCGCTCTCGCTCGCGTCTCTCGCCCGCGAGGCGGCGATGAGCCCCTATCATTTTCTGCGGGTGTTCCGGCAGGTGGTGGGCCTGACGCCGCACCAGTTCGTGCTGCGCTCGCGGCTGCACCGCGCGGCGGTGCGCGTACGGCTATCGCCGGAGCCGATCTCGGCGATTGCCTTTGACGCGGGCTTCGGCGACCTGTCGACGTTCAACCGGCGCTTCCGCCAGGTGATCGGCGTCAGCCCGACCGCGTGTCGCCTGCGTCGCTGATCAGCTTCCGGCGGGCGGGATGAGGGTGACGTTTTGGTTGTGGCGCTTGACGGCCTCGGCGACGAAGCCGCTGCGCTTCATGCCCTACGAAGGCGCGCAAGTAAGCGGCGCCGGCCTCGCCGCGTGCCCATCGCTTGCGAGAGGGCGGCGATCACTCGGGTCATGCGGATCTCCTGAGGTCGTGGGCTGGGCCCCTTATTTTATGCTGACGGCCGTGGTTGCCGTGCCGTAATACGACTGCACCGTGTCCCACGCGACCTGCTGCAGGAACTTCGCCGTCTCGGGTTCAAGCCCGGCGCGGTAGGTCGATTCCATCGGCGGGCGCCGGAAGAGCGAGGCGTAGAGCGTACTCGCCGCCAGGTAGGTGCCGGCCATGCTCGGGTGCCGCTTGTCCCCGGCGTGGAGTGCCAGATCGGGCCGCTGCTGCAGCGCGTTGGCGAAGGCAAGGCCGGCGGGCACGACCAGTGCGTTGTTGTCGTTGCCGGCGCGGGTGTAAGCTTCGGCCAGCTCCGCGGTCATCTGGGGCCGATCGGCATAGGCCCAGGACATGAAGAGAACCGGAACGGCGCCGTGCTTGCGCACCGTGTCGCTGTGCTTCCTCACGAACTCGTCGAATAACACGCGCAGCTGCGGATGGATCGGGCACAGGCTGCAATCCATCATGATCACGAGATCGAATAGCCGGTCGAGCTTGTTGAAGACGATGTTGTTGTCGGCGTCGAACGAGTAGCCGCCGATGGCATTCGGGCGGAAATAGGACTCGATATCGTGCCAGTTGGCGCCCGAGCCGCTGATCGTCGCCGAGGTAGCGCGGAAGCGGTAAAGCGGATCCGCCTCGCGCAGCAGTTGCGTCAGATGGGCATGCATCGAGTTGTTGAAGTAGAAGAAGCTGTTGCCCACGAAGAGGGCTGAAGCGGGCCGGGCGATACCGGTTTCGGTGACCCGCGGCGCCGGCATGGACGGCGATGCTGGCGGAGTTTGTGCGGCGAGCGGTGTGGCCAGGACTGACAGGATCACGGCCAGGGCGAGCCTGGCAGGGCGCAGCAGCATCGACGTGTCCTCCCTATGACAGCCTCTGGCGCATCCTGACGGTACAGCACCCGCTTCGCAAGCCGCCGGGCTTGTTCTTGCGCTGACCGGGGGTGGCGCTATGGTGGCGCCCGATTCCAGGGGAGACGACGTTGACCAAGCCCATCGAGATCACCGCCGCCGGCTCGCCGACCGTTACCGAGATGCGCGTCATCCCGGTGGCCGGCGAGGACAGCATGCTGCTCAACCTGAGCGGCGCGCACGGGCCCTTCTTTACGCGCAACATCGTCATCCTGCGCGACAATGCGGGCCGCTCGGGGGTGGGTGAGGTGCCCGGCGGCGAGAAGATACGTCAGACGCTGGAGGACGCGCGGGCCTTGGTCGTCGGCCAGAGGATCGGCGGCTATCATGCCGTGCTCAACGCCATGCGACAGAAATTCGGCGACCGCGACAGCGGAGGGCGTGGCCAGCAGACTTTCGATCTGCGTGTCGCGATCCACGCCGTCACGGCCGTCGAGGCGGCGCTGCTCGACCTCCTCGGTCAGTTCCTCGGTCTGCCCGTGGCGGCACTCCTGGGCGAAGGGCAGCAGCGCGCTTCGGTGCGGATGCTCGGCTACCTGTTCTATATCGGCGACCGGCGCAAGGCCGCGCTGCCCTATCGGGCGGCAACCCGCGAAAAGGACGACTGGCTGCGCCTGCGCGACGAAGAGGCGCTGACCCCGGCGGCCGTGGTGCGGCTCGCCGAGGCGGCTCAGGCGCGCTACGGCTTTGAGGATTTCAAGCTCAAGGGCGGCGTGTTCTCAGGCGAGCAGGAGATGGACGCTGCGGCGGCACTCGCATCGCGCTTTCCCAAGGCGCGGGTGACGCTCGATCCCAACGGGGCCTGGTCGCTCGACGAAGCGATCCGCCTGTGCCGCGGCCAGGGACACGTGCTCGCCTATGCCGAGGATCCCTGCGGTCCGGAAAAAGGCTATTCGGGGCGCGAGGTGCTGGCGGAATTTCGCCGCGCCACTGGCTTGCCGACCGCGACCAACATGATCGCCACCGATTGGCGCGAGATGGGTCATGCGATATCGCTGCACTCGGTCGATATTCCGCTCGCCGATCCGCATTTCTGGACCTTGCAGGGTTCGGTGCGCGTGGCCCAGATGTGCCGTGACTGGGGCCTGACCTGGGGCTCGCATTCCAACAATCATTTCGACGTGTCGCTGGCCATGTTCACCCAGTGCGGGGCGGCGGCGCCGGGCACGATCACCGCGCTCGACACGCACTGGATCTGGCAGGACGGGCAGCGCCTGACCAAGGAGCCTTTGCGCATCGTCGGCGGCGAGATCAAAGTGCCGGAGCGTCCGGGTCTCGGTATCGAGATCGACATGGAAACCGTCGAGCGGGCGCACCAGCGCTACAGGGCCCTCGCCGGCGGCAGCCGCGATGACGCAATTGCGATGCAATTCCTCATTCCCGGCTGGACATTCAACGGCAAACGGCCCGCTCTGGTTCGCTGATACAACCGTAGGCGAACCGATTTCCGGTCCCGCTGCGGCCCGTGCTAGACAGGCGGGCCTCGGCGAACCACCTCCGCGTGTTGCTTGCGCCGGCAGAATCAAGGGCCGCGCAGGATCGATGGCTTCCCCGCAATCTCAACGCAGCCCGCTGCTGGTCGCGCCGATCCTGCCGACACTGCTGCGACTCAGCGTGCCGAATATCGGTGCGACCGTGGCGGTAGCGCTGGTGGCGGTGATCGAGACGATCTATGTGGGTCTTCTCGGCACCGAGGCCCTGGCCGGTATGGCCCTGGTTTTTCCCATGGTGATGCTGCAGCAGATGATGTCGGCTGGCGCCATGGGCGGCGGGGTGTCCTCGGCGGTGAGCCGGGCATTGGGCGCCGGCGACCGCCGGCGCGCCCAGGCGCTGGCCCTGCACGCCGTCGTCATCGGGCTGGTTGCCGGGCTCGGATTTTTTCTCTTCTTTGGGCTGGCGGGCGGCTGGCTCTATGGCCTGCTGGGCGGCAGCAGCGGCGCCATCGATGAGGCGCTGGCCTATTCGACGGTGTTCTTCCTGGCGGCGCCCAGCATCTGGCTGATGAATATGCTGACCTCGGTGGTGCGCGGCACGGGGAACATGCGCATCCCCTCGGGGACGTTGTTCGTTGCCGCCGGCGCGCAGCTGGTTATCGGCGGCTGCATGGGGCTGGGTCTAGGACCGTTCCCGCGCCTCGGCATGACCGGCGTGGCGCTTGGCCCGGCGATCGCACTGACCGCCGGCGCCGCCTTCCTGCTCTGGTACACGACGGCGGGCGGCTCAGCGGTGAGGCTGACGGTGCGAGACGTCGCCCTGCGCTGGGAGATGTTCCGCGACATCTTGAAAGTCGGGGCGCCGGCCTGCATTTCGTCCCTGCAGAACGTGCTCACCATTGTCATCCTGACCGGTCTGGTAGCGCGCTTCGGCACCGAGGCGCTGGCCGGCTATGGGATCGGTGCGCGGCTCGAATTCCTCCTCGTACCCACGACCTTTGCCATCGGTGTCTCCTGCGTGCCGCTGGTCGGCATGGCCATCGGGGCGGGCGACGTCGCCCGAGCCCGCCGCGTCGCCTGGACATCGGGTGCGCTGGCGGCGGTGCTTATCGGCTCGGTCGGTATGCTGGTCGCGCTGTTCCCCGGCCTGTGGGTGAACTGGTTCACGGATGATACGGCCGTGCTGGAGGCCGCCTCGCTCTATCTGCGTCTGGCGGGGCCGGGCTATGCTTTTTTCGCGCTCGGCTTGGCGCTCTACTTCGCCTCGCAAGGGGCGGGTCGGGTGATCGGCCTGGTCCTCGCCGGCACGCTCCGGCTGGCCTTGATCGCGGGGGGCGGTTGGATCATCACGGCGGAGCAGGCACCGGTAACGATGCTCTTCACCCTGGTGAGCGTCACCATGGTGGTCTTCGGCCTGGCGGCGGCGCTGGCCATCCACTGGACGCGGTGGGAGCGCTCCTAGGCGACAAGGCTGGTGACAGGCCCCAACCCCTCCCCAACGCCTCCCCAACGCCTCCCCAACGCCTCCCCAACGGCTACCCCGCTCCTGGCAGCATCGATTTGCACGCGTTACGTCATTCGTAATCGGCGGTGGCTCGTCAGGAGCTACTTGATCGTGGGCTGGGCGAACAGTACGCCACCGAACAGCAGCCAGGCGATGAGCAGTGTCCAGAACACGTTGATCGCCTGCGCCCCGAGGAAGGCGATTGCCGGACGGCCCTGGTCAGTTGTGGCGAGTTCGACCACGCGCGTCTCCAAGCCGATGCAGACGAAAGCGAGCGCGAACCACCACAGACGGATCTCGCCCAGCGCCGAGCGTGTGCCGCTGACCAACTCCGCCGGCAGCAGGAAAGAGAAGACCGCCGAGGCGATGACGAAGCCGATGACAAACTTCGGAAAGCGCTGCCAGATCACCGCGGCGCTCGGCCGCTCTCCCTTGCCGCCGGGCGCACTTGTCTTGAACGCCCACCAGAGGGCCAAGGCGAAGGCGGCGACACCGACCAGCGCGTTCTGCGAGAACTTGACGATGACGCCGGTCTTCATCGCCTGATCGCTGATCAAAGCGCCGGCGGCGACCACCGAGGCGCTGGTGTCCAGCGTGCCGCCCAGCCAGGCGCCGGCCACGAGTTCGTCCATAGCGAGCGACTTGGCGATCCAGGGCATGACGATCATCATCGGCACCGCGACGATCAGCACCAGCGAGGTGACGTAGGACAGCTTTTTCTTGTCACCCTGGATGGCGCCGCAGGCGGCGATGGCCGCCGAGACGCCGCAGATCGACACGGCAGTCGAGAGTATGGCGGCGAACTCGTCGTCGACGCGCAATCTCCGGCACAGCCAGAAGCAGGCATACCAGACGACGCCGATCAGAGGATGACCAGGCCGGTCTTGATGAAAAACTCGGTCTGCACAGCCGGCTTAAGCCATTCGGGCGTGCCGACCGTGTTGCTGATCAGCAGGCCGAGGCCTAGCGCGAAGATCACGTATTCGATGCCCCAATCGATGAAGAGTCCGTTGCCGGCCAAGAAACGCGCCAGCCAGGCGAGGCCGAAGACCATGGGCAGGCCAAGCAGGAAGGCGCTGACCTGACCGCCGATGAGCGCGAAGCCGGCGGCGGAGACGATGAAGACCACGACGGCTACGGCGACGATCTTCGTCAGATTGGCATTGGTGAAGATCTTGGTATCCGCTGTGGCTTGGGCGTGGCCGCGGATCTCGGCGCCCAGCGCGCCGGGCAGGGTGCGGCTGCCGAAACTGGCGAGACCGCCAGCGGCGTTCTCGATAGCCCTCCGATCGCCGCCCTGCAGCGCCTCCTTTGTCGCCTGGCTGGCCTGCGCCACATTCGCCTGGCCTTTAACGCGAGCCTCATCGGCGATGGCGTCGAGCGTATTGATCCAGCCCGGCGTCGAGGCGGCGATCTGGCTGTCAGTCGTCCAGCGGTAGGAAGAGACGAGGCCGCGCAGGTCGTAAAGCTTCCAGTGGAAGGCCGCCAGGACCGTGGCGATGATTACGAAACCGATGACCACCGCTGTCCAGTCCTCGCTGAGCCGCAATCGCTGGACGGAGCGCCGGGTCGTGAGGGCGCCCGGGAGTCCGGTTTCGATGGCATCGGGATTAGACATGGCGCCTCTCGCGTGGAAGCAGCGGCTTGTACCGGGGTTGTACCGGGGCAGAAAGCGCTGCGAATTCTCGACAGGCGCGCATAGTGCTACGTCCACGGTTGCAGGC
>Ga0196963_10000811_pt1 | contig 24154 bp, 27 predicted proteins | sample S1_5metaG_FD_148600 | JGI IMG/M metagenome (GOLD analysis project Ga0196963, IMG submission 148600) | Soil microbial communities from Anza Borrego desert, Southern California, United States - S1_5 | ecosystem: Environmental > Terrestrial > Soil > Desert | place: USA: California | collected...
TTCGGCCTTCTTGGCCGACGGTGAGCCGGGGCGCAGCGCGATCACGACGTCTTTCACGCCACTATCGCGCATGTTCAGCGCATGGGCATGGCCCTGGCTGCCGAAGCCGATCACGGCAACCTTCTTGCCCTTGATCAGGTTAACGTCGGCATCACGGTCGTAATAAACGCGCATCGGTAATTTCCTTGCTTACGGGAGTTTGCGGATGGGCTGAATTACAGCCCTTGATTGCCGCGCGCAATGGCGACGACGCCAGTGCGCGACACTTCGATGAGCCCCAAGGGCTCCATCAGCTTGATGAAGGCGTCGATCTTGTCGAGCGAGCCGGTCATCTCGAAGATGAACGAGTCGATGGTTGAGTCGATGGCGCGGGCGCGGAAAATGTCTGCAATGCGCAGGGATTCCACGCGCTTCTCGCCGGTACCGCGGACCTTGATCAGGGCCAGCTCGCGCTCGACATGGGGCCCGCCGACGGTCAAGTCGCTCACCTTGTGCACCGGCACCAGGCGGTTCAGCTGGGCTTTGATCTGCTCAATGATCATCGGCGTACCGCTCGTCACGATGGTGATACGCGACAGGTGCTCGCGCGCGTCGGTCTCGGAGACGGTGAGGCTCTCGATATTGTAGCCGCGGCCGGAGAACAGGCCAACGACGCGGGCGAGAATGCCCGGCTCGTTGTCGACCAGGACGGCAATGGTGTGACGTTCGACGGTGCTCACGATTTCTTTCTTTCGCATGGACAGCGCTTCTGCGGTCCCCTGTACCGAAGACCAGCCCGCCGTTCAGACGAGGACCATGCCCTCTTCCGAGATCGGTCCGCCGCCGGGCTTCTTCTTCACTGGCTGCTTGGCGGCCGGGCCGAGCAGCATCTCGTTGTGCGCGGCGCCGGAGGGAATCATCGGGAAGCAGTTCTCGGCCTGGTCGACAACCATGTCGACCACGACCGGCTTCTTCACGTTGATCATCTCCTTGATGATGTCGTCGACCTCGGAGGGCTTGGTCGCACGCAGGCCGACACAATGGAAGGATTCGGCAAGCTTCACGAAATCCGGCAGCGAATCCATGTAGCTCTCGGAATAGCGGCCGCCGTGCAGCAGTTCCTGCCACTGGCGCACCATTCCCATGTACTGGTTGTTGAGGATGAAGGCCTTCACCGGGAGCCGGTACTGGCAGATCGTCGAGAGCTCCTGGATGTTCATCAGGATCGAGGCCTCGCCGGCCACGTCGACGACCAGCGCGTCCGGGTGTGCGATCTGCACGCCCATCGCCGCCGGCAGACCGTAACCCATCGTGCCGAGGCCGCCTGACGTCATCCAGTGATTCGGCTTCTGAAACTTGTAGAACTGCGCCGCCCACATCTGGTGCTGGCCAACCTCGGTCGTGATGAACACGTCCTCGCGCGCCTTGGTCAGCTCGTACAGCCGCTCCAGCGCGTATTGCGGCTTGATGATCGTGGAGGATTTCTCGTAGCGCAGGCAGTCACGCGCGCGCCACTCCTCGATCTGCTTCCACCATTCCGCCAGGGCCTTGCCGTCGGCCTTGGCCTTGCGCTGTTTCCAGCCGGCAAGCAGCGCGGCCAGCACCTTGCTGCAGTCGCCGACGATCGGCACATCGACGCGGACGTTCTTGTTGATCGAGGAAGGGTCGATATCGATATGGATTTTCTTCGAGCCGGGCGAGAACGCCGTCAGCTTGCCGGTGACGCGATCGTCGAAACGCGAGCCGACGGCGATCATCAGGTCGCAATCGTGCATCGCATGGTTCGACTCCCAGGTGCCGTGCATGCCGACCATGCCGAGGAACAGCGGGTCGCTTGCGGGCAGCGCGCCCAATCCCATCAGCGTCAGCGTCGTGGGAAAGCCCGTGGTGCGCACGAGCTGGGTGAACAGCTCTGACGCCTTCGGGCCGGAATTGATGATGCCGCCACCGCCGTAAAACAGCGGTCGCTTGGCCTTCATCATCAAATCGAGCGCCTCTTCGATGCGACGCGGATCCGGGTCGGTGCGCGGGGTATAGCTGCGCCGTGCTCCGGTCCCGTTGCTGCTCGGAGACACGTAGACCGGGCTGCGGCTCACCAAAATGTCTTTCGGCAGGTCGATGACCACCGGGCCCGGACGGCCGGAACGCGCGACGTGGAAGGCCTCGTGAACGGTCGCCGCGAGCTTGGTAATGTCTTTGACCAGGTAGTTGTGCTTGGTGCACGGCCGGGTAATGCCGGTCGTGTCGGCTTCCTGGAAAGCGTCGTTGCCGATCAAATGAGTCGGCACCTGTCCGGTCAGGCAGACGACCGGGATCGAATCCATCAGCGCGTCGGTGAGGCCGGTGACGGCGTTGGTCGCGCCCGGGCCCGAGGTGACGAGCACCACGCCGACCTTGCCGGTCGAGCGGGCGTAGCCTTCCGCGGCATGCACCGCGCCGCCTTCCTGGCGCACGAGGATGTGGCGGATGGAGTTCTGCTGGAATAGCGCGTCGTAGATGGGCAGCACCGCGCCGCCCGGATAGCCGAAGATGACGTCGACGCCCTGCTCGACAAGCGCCTTGAGAAGGAGCTCGGAGCCCGTCCAGTCGGTGGCGGGCGGCGGCGTTTCGGCGGTGGGGGCGGTCTTCGTTGCCATTGCTAAGCCTTTGAAAAAACAAAAAATACGGGGCCCCGCGGACCCCATACCTCAAAAGAGGGCGTAACCTAGCCGCCCGACTCGGGGCGGTCAACTATTTTTCTAATAAATGGAAAGATTTTATGAACTAGGCTTTCTGAATATTGCTCATTCCAGCTCTGCGCTTCCGGCATCTGGTGCCGAAACCAGGTAACCTGGCGTTTGGCGTAGTTGCGGGTGGCCCGCCGCAGATCATCGATCGCCGTGGCCTTGTCCACGGTTCCGTCCAGATGGGCGGCCAGTTCGCGCAAGCCCACCGCCTTCATAACCGGGAGGCTGGGATCGAGCTTGAGAGCCATCAGTCGCTGCACTTCCTCCAGCGCGCCGGCCTCCACCATCCGGACAGCCCGTCCGTCGCAGGCGGCGTAGAGCGCCTCGCGCGGCGGCAGGATGACATGCTGCAGGAACCGCATCTCGCTCTTGGCGGGGCGGATCTTCTGGAACAGCGCCAAGGACCGGCCGGTTGCCGTGATCACCTCCCAGGCGCGGATGACGCGCTGGCTGTCGCCCGGATTGAGGCGCGCCGCCATCACCGGATCGAGCGCCGCCAACTCGGCGTGGAAACGCTCGCCGCCAAGCTCGGCGTGCCGGCCCCTCGCCTGCTCCCGGATCTCGGGCGCGATGGCCGGGACGGGCGAAAGTCCGTGCACCAGCGATCGCAGATAGAGGCCGGTACCGCCAACCACGATCGGCAGACGGCCTTTGCCCCGCGCCGTCGCAATGGCGGCCAGCGCCATGGTCCGCCAGCGCGCCGCACTGCAGCGCTGGCTGCCGGCGAGCACGCCGTAAAGGCGGTGTGGCGCGCGCCGGGCTTCTTCCGGCGTCGGACGCGCGCTGAGCACCGAGAGCTCGCGATAGACCTGGATCGCGTCACCGTTGATGACCGTACCGCCGAACGCGTCAGCGAGGGCGAGCGCGAGCGCGGATTTCCCGCTCGCTGTCGGCCCGCCAATGACCACCACCGGACTGTCCTTGCCAAGCTCCCGTGGCTTCACGATGATGCGCGGCCTTTCGCGTCTCGGAATTGATGTCTCACATCCTCGTCCTCATCGCCGACCCGGTGCAGGCCGGTCTCGACGGCCACCTCGTAAGCCGGACACGCGCCGCCGTTGCCGGCGGTGATCCGTGCTGGCTGGCGCCTGGCATCGCCGCGGAAATGAGCGTCGCCGGCTCCCCGGCCGAGAGGCTGGCCGCGGCGCGGCAAGCGCTCGCCAATGCGCCCATCGACGCGGCGATCATGCCGCAAGTCGGGCGGCGCAAGAAGCTGCTCGTCGCCGACATGGAATCGACCCTGATAGAGAACGAGTTTCTCGACGACATTGCGGCTCGAGCCGGCATCGGCGCCAGGGTCGCGGACATCACCCGCCGGGCCATGGCGGGCGAGCTCGACTTCGCCGGCGCCCTGCGTGAGCGCGTCGCCATGCTCAAGGACCTCGATGCGCTCATCCTCGAGGAGACCTATGCCGGTCTGAAGATCATGCCGGGCGCCAAGACGCTGGTCGCGACCATGCGGGCGCACGGCGCCCTCACGGCCATTGTATCGGGCGGCTTCCGCATCTTCGTCGAACGCGTGCGGGAAGCGCTGGGCGCCGATCACGCAGAGGCCAATCATCTCGAGGTCGACGGGGGGCGCTTGAGGGGGACGGTGAGCGAGCCGATCTTCGACCGCGCCGGCAAGCAGGCGACGCTGGAACGGCTCGCCGCCCAGCGCGGCCTTGCGCTCGAAGACACAATGGCCGTCGGCGACGGCGCCAACGATCTCGACATGATCAAAGCGGCAGGGCTGGGCGTCGCCTTTCGGGCCAAGCCGATCTTGGCCGCCGCGGCCGCGGCGTCGATCCGCCATGGCGACCTCACCGCGCTCCTCTATCTGCAAGGCTATTCGCAGTCCGACTTCGTCCCCTAGTTCGGAGGCGTGGCGGCGGGTGCCTCGAACACGACGAGGTCGCGGACGTGCCAGCCGTTGAGCCCCTGCACGAACCGGCCTTCCATATTCTGCAGCACGGGCGCGCGACCGGCGAGTGAGGCGCCGACAACGACCCGGCACATATGGCCGAGCCGTTCGTCGCCCGTGCGCTTGCACGAGACCTTGCGCACCGAAGTGATACGCAAGGCAAGGTTCGCCTCGAAGGCCAGATTGACGTTGGGCAGGCGGCGATAGAGATCGGGGACCTGTGTCTTCTGGTCCTTGCGCCGTTCCGCCACCCATTCGTTGTGCATGCGCTCGACCGCCTGGCGCATGGCAGCCTCGTCCGGCTCCTTCTCGCTCGAGCACGCGGCAACCAGGAGCAGAGCAACGAGCCAGGCGCCGCGGCGCATCAAAGCAGCCCGAGCTCGCGTAACTCTTCCAGCATCTTGGGTGGCATGTCGGCGGCGCCCTTGCCCGCCTCGCCCAGATCCTTGGGCGCGCTCGAGACCTCGAGATAGCGCCAGCCCTGGAATGCCCGCATGGCGCGCGGCATGACCCGTACCAGCTTGCGGTCGAGCACGAGCTTGCAGTGCGGCTCGCCCTCGTGAACCACGGATTTAACGCCGATGATTCGCTGGCGCACGCGAATCACACCCTTGATCACCCAATAAAGCGAGCCGCCGTCGAGAATCTCTTCGGCGCGCTTGGGCATATTGCGGGTGATATGGCGGCATTCGGGCTTGCGGCCGGCCTTCTTGGCGTCGTTCCAGCGCTTCTTCTGCCAGGCGGCGAGTTCGTCGGGCTCGGAGATGCCCACGCACAGCTTGAGGATGTGAACGGTCACAGGCTTGAAACTCTGGTGCTCTCTCAAAATGGAAAGGGCGGCGAAGCCGCCGCCCTCACTATAGCGTCCACGGCATCGTTGTCAGGTCGGACGGCCGACCACCTTCTCCAGCTCGCCGGCGATGGCGAGGCCGATCGGGTTCGAATCGCCCTTGATGGCTCGACTCATGATTGCCGAGATCGAATCGACGTGCGCCTTCACGATGGCAACTTCTTTGGCGCCCATGTTTTGCTGAGACTCGATGTAACGGCACAACGAATCACCGAAGCGCGTCAGCATGCCGTAGCCGGCGCTCGTCCCCTGGCCCTTGAGCTCGAAGGCGGTGCGGTACATTTCGTTGAGCACCGCTCGGTCCTGGCCCGACGTGGCGGAAACCTGACCCATCAGCTCGTTGAGGCGCACGACTTCGCTCTTCATGTGCGCTTCGATCTGAGGCTTGACGTCTTCCATCGCCTTCTCAGCCTTGGCGAGAAGGTTGGGGTCGATGCCTTTGCCCGGGCGGCCATCGTCGATCGCCGCCTTGAGGCGGTTTGGCGGGTTGAAGATCTGAACTTTGGTGTCGTCGGTCATTGCCTTTTCTCCAAGCGCCAGTTCACGCCTGAACCGGCTTAGGATCCTTCGCTGCTTCCACCTTGTTCGTGCTGCGCCGCTCCGGTCCGATGTAATCCTCGCTGCGACGGCGACGATCCGGACCGAAATATCCCTTCGCGCGTACAAAGGGGCGCGGATTCTCGATGATGTTGGTGAGGCGAAGCAGAAGGGTCTTCGCCGTGATCGGCTTGGCGAGAAACTCGGTCACGCCTGAGTCGCGCGCCTTGAAGATGCGGTGCTTCTCGGTATGGCCGGTCATCATGATGATCGGCAGGAAAGGATTGGGACTGTCCTCGGCCGTGCGCACCTGGCGCACGAACTCGAGCCCGTCCATCGGCTCCATCACCCAGTCGACGATGGCAATATCGATCGGGCCAGCCCGCAGTTCCTGGACCGCGATCTGACCGTCGGGCGCCTCACGGACCGTCTGAACGCCAAGCGCGTTCAGGATCGTTTTGACGAGCATGCGCATGTTCTTGCTGTCGTCGACGATCAGCACGCGCAATTTTGAAAGGTTATAACCCATACCGGTGCTGCCGCGCCGTTACCACGCCCGAGTTTTGGATCGTTCGCGTAAACCCGCGCCGCCCCCTGTTGCCAACCGCCAGACGCCGCCTGTTTCCCGCCGCGCCGCCCGTTATCACAGATGGTCCGTCCGAAAGACGGAGCTGCTGGTCAGGGCGTTTGCCGAGCCCGCAAGGCCAACGCGACCTTGGACGCCGGTAGTCGGCCGAGATAATCGCAAATTACCCCCCCGGAGTCAGCAAGTTTGTCTAAATTCACCCCGGTCGAAATATTCAGTCCGTTCAATAGGTAAAGCACATCCTCGGAGGCCACATTGCCCGATGCGCCCCGGGCATAGGGGCAGCCGCCCAACCCCGCGACCGAGGAATCGACGACGGTGATCCCACGCTCCAGGCAGGCCAGAATGTTGGCCAGAGCCTGTCCATAAGTATCGTGGAAATGAACCGCGAGCCGCTCGCGGGGTACGACTTTCGCCACGGCTTCGACCATCGCCGCCGCTTGGCCCGGCGTGCCGACACCGATCGTGTCGCCGAGCGACACCTCATAGCAGCCCAACGCCAGAAGCTTACCCGAGACGTTAGCGACCGCCTGGGGAGCAATGGCGCCTTCGTAGGGGCAACCGAGAACGCAGGAGACATAGCCGCGCACGCGAATGCCGGCCCTCGTCGCCGCGTCTGTCACGGGCGCGAACCGCTCCAGGCTTTCGGCGATCGAGCAATTGATGTTCTTGCGAGAGAAGGTCTCCGACGCCGCGCCGAAAATGGCGATCTCGTCACAGCCTGCCGCGACGGCCGCTTCGAACCCCTTCATATTGGGCACGAGCACCGAATAGCGCACCCCCGGACGCCGTCTGATGCCGGCCAGCACCTCCGGCGTATCCGCCATCTGCGGTACCCATTTCGACGAAACGAAAGCGCCGGCCTCGATGGCCGTCAGCCCGGCCTCGGTCAGCCCGTCGATGAGCTGTATCTTGATTGCCGCCGGAACCGACTTGGCCTCGTTCTGCAGGCCGTCGCGCGGACCGACCTCGACCATGCGAACGGATCTGGGATAGGCCATCTCAGGCCTCCGTCACCTTGAAGACGACGAGCTCTGCACCCTCATCCACCTGGTCGCCGACCTTGTAGCGCAGGCGCTCAACCACGCCATCGGCTGGAGCGGCAATGGTGTGCTCCATCTTCATCGCCTCGAGCACCAGGAGGGGCATCCCGCGCTTCACCGCAGCACCAGCCGCTACGCGCAGAGCCACGATCTTGCCCGGCATGGGCGCGGTCAAGCGGCCGCCGTCGATAGCGGTCTCCGCGGCCTCGGCCATCGGGTTGGCCAGGGTCAGCACGTGATTCCGGCCGTCGGCGATCAGGGTGAGTTCGTCGCCACGGCGGAGGAAGGCCGCAACCCGCCGCACGCCGCCAATCACGGCGTCCAGTCGACCATCGGGAGCCAGCGTCCCGCTGGCGTCGAGTGATCCGGACGGCAGATCGACCACGAAGCCATGGCAACGGAAATGTATGGCGATCGCCATCTCGCCGGCGACCGAATCGCGCAGACGCAAGACATGGTGCGCGTCGTCGTTGAGCCGCCAGCCCGTCGCCTGATGCCAGGGGCCGTACGGATCGGCCGAACGCGCCGCCGCGGCGGCAGCCTCCGCCTGGCGGGCCAACAGCACACCCAGCGCGGCCATGGCCAAAGCGGTTTCCGGCACAGCTGCGGGTGCCGCCATAAGATCGGCGCGATGGCGTGCGATGAAGCCCGTATCGACCTCGGCCGCCGCGAAGGCCGGATGCGCGGCGAGCGCGGCGAGAAACGCGCGGTTGGTCACCACGCCGGCGATCTCGGTCTCGCCCAATGCCGCGGCCAGTCGTCGCCGTGCCGCCTCGCGGTCACGGTCCCAGACGATCAGCTTGGCGATCATCGGGTCATAATGGATCGAGACAGCATCGCCGGTGCGAACTCCGGTATCCACGCGCACGTGACGCCCTTCGTTCGGGAAGCGCAGATAGTGCAGCGTTCCTATGGCCGGCAGGAAATCGCGGGCGGGATCCTCCGCGTAGAGCCGCACTTCGAACGCGTGGCCGTCGATGCGCAGCTGATCCTGGCTTAACGGGAGCGGCTTGCCTTCGGCAACACGCAGCTGCCATTCGACCAAATCTTGCCCGGTAATCATCTCGGTCACCGGATGCTCGACCTGGAGACGGGTGTTCATCTCCATGAAATAGAAGGTGCCATCGGGTGCGGCGATGAACTCGATCGTGCCGGCACCGCGATAGCCCACGGCGCGCGCGGCCTTGACCGCCGCCTCGCCCATAGCGACGCGGCGCTCCGCCGTCATGCCGGGAGCCGGCGCTTCTTCGATCACCTTCTGGTGACGGCGCTGCACCGAGCAGTCACGCTCGAAGAGGAAGACCGCGTTGTCGTGCGCGTCGGCGAACACCTGGATCTCGATATGACGCGGCCGCTGCAGATACTTCTCGACCAGCAGCCGATCGTCAGCGAAAGCGGACTTAGCTTCGCGCTGGGCGCTCTCGATCGCCTCTGCGAGTCCGTCCTCACTGTCGACGATGCGCATGCCCTTGCCGCCGCCGCCGGCCGAGGCCTTGATCAATACCGGGTAGCCGATGCGCTTCGCCTCGGCGGTGAAGGTCTTCAGGTCCTGCTTGACGCCGTGATACCCGGGCACGACCGGCACACCGGCCTTCTCCATGAGCGCCTTGGCTGCGCTCTTGTCGCCCATGGCGCGGATGGCGGCGGCGGGCGGCCCGACGAACACGATGCCCGCTTTCACGCAGGCCTCAGCGAAACCGGCGTTCTCCGACAGAAAGCCGTAGCCGGGATGGATGGCATCGGCGCCGCTTCTCTTCGCCGCGTCGAGGATTGCCTCGGCCTTGAGATAGCTGTCACGTGCCGCCGCCGGGCCGATACGATAGGCCGCATCGGCCAGCGCCACGTGCCGCGCCTTGGCGTCGGCGTCGGAGTAGACCGCGACCGTGCGGATGCCGACCCTCTTCGCCGTGCGGATCACCCGGCAGGCTATTTCGCCGCGGTTGGCGATCAGCAGCGTCTTGATCATCCGCGCCATGCGGCCCTGCGCTTTTCGAGGAAGGCGGCGATGCCTTCGCGCCCCTCGGGCGAGACACGGATCTCGGCGATGCGGCGAGCGGTGTCGGCGATCATCTCGGCATCGACGGGGCCACGCCCGACGCGGCGGATCAGGTCCTTGGCCGCCACCTGCGCCGCCGGGCCGCAGGCCACCAGCGAGTCGATGATCTGCGCGACGATCAGCGGCAAGTCGTCCGGCTTGCAGGTCTGATGCACCAGGCCGATTCGCTGGGCCTCGCGCGCATTGAAGGCCTCGGCCGTGAGGAAGTAGCGGCGCGCATGGCGCTCGCCGATCGCCGAAACGACATAGGGGCTGATGGTCGCGGGCGTGAGGCCGAGCCGTACTTCGGTGAGGGCGAAGGTCGCGGCTTCGACCGCGATCACGATGTCGCAGCAGGCGACGAGGCCGACTCCGCCGCCATAGGCATTGCCCTGCACGGCCGCGACGGTCGGCTTCTTGAGGGTGTTCAGCGTGCGCAGCAACTCGGCCAACGCCTCGGCGTCGCGGCGGTTCTCGGCCTCGGTGTAGCCGGCCATGCGCTTCATCCAGCCGAGGTCCGCGCCGGCGGAGAAGCTCTTGCCGCGCCCCGCGAGCACGACGACACGAACCCTGGGGTCCGCCTCGACCCGCCGCAGCTCCTCCGTCAGCGTCGCGATCAGCGTGTCGTCGAAGGCGTTATGGACCTCCGGCCGGTTGAGCCACACGGTGGCCGCGCCGCGGCCGTCGATATCGGTCTCGCTGATCGCCATGGCTACATGCGGAACACGCCGAAGCGCGTCTCCTCGACCGGCGCGTTAAGCGAGGCCGACAGGCCGAGGCCGAGCACCATGCGCGTCTCGGCCGGATCGATAATGCCGTCATCCCACAACCGAGCCGACGCGTAGTACGGATGCCCTTGGGCCTCATACTGGTCGCGCAGCGGCTGCTTGAATTTTTCTTCCTCGCCCTTCGGCCAGGTCTTGCCCTGGGCCTCAAGATTGTCGCGGCGCACCGTGGCGAGCACGCTCGCCGCCTGCTCGCCGCCCATCACTGAAATGCGGGCGTTGGGCCACATCCACAGGAAACGCGGGCCGAAGGCGCGACCGCACATGCCGTAATTACCGGCGCCGAAGCTGCCGCCGATGATCACCGTGAATTTCGGCACGTTGGCGCAGGACACCGCCGTCACCATCTTGGCGCCGTCCCGGGCAATGCCTCCGGATTCGTATTTCTTGCCGACCATGAAGCCGGAGATGTTCTGCAGGAAAACGAGCGGGATGCGGCGCTGGGCGCAGAGCTCGATGAAATGCGCGCCCTTCAGCGCCGATTCCGAGAACAGAATTCCATTGTTGGCGACGATGCCAACCGGGTACCCCCAGATGCGGGCGAAGCCGGTAATCAGGGTCGTGCCGTAGAGCGGCTTGAACTCGTCCAATTCGCTACCATCGACGATCCGCGCAATGACTTCGCGCACCTCGTAGGGTTTACGCACGTCGGTCGGGATGACGCCGTAGATCTCCTCGGGCGCGTAGAGCGGTTCGACCGGCGGCCGCAGATCGAGCGATACCTGTTTGACCCGGTTAAGGTTGGCGACAATCCGCCGCGTGAGGCCAAGCGCATGGGCGTCGTTCAGCGCATAATGATCGACGACGCCGGAGATGCGGGCGTGCACGTCGGCACCACCGAGTTCCTCGGCGCTCACCACCTCGCCCGTCGCCGCCTTCACCAGCGGCGGGCCGCCGAGGAAGATGGTGCCCTGGTTCTTGACGATGATCGCCTCGTCCGACATCGCCGGCACATAAGCGCCGCCGGCCGTGCAAGAGCCCATGACCACGGCAATCTGCGGGATGCCGGCAGCCGACATCGTCGCCTGGTTGTAGAAGATGCGGCCGAAATGGTCGCGGTCGGGAAAGACCTCATCCTGGTTGGGCAGGTTGGCGCCGCCCGAATCGACGAGATAGACGCACGGCAGATTGTTCTGGCGCGCAATCTCCTGTGCGCGCACGTGCTTCTTCACCGTCATCGGGAAGTAGGTGCCACCCTTGACCGTCGCGTCGTTGCACACCACGACGCATTCGCGGCCTTCGATACGACCGATGCCGGTGATGATCCCGGCGGCGGGGATGTCCCCGCCGTACATGTCATGGGCCGCGAACTGCGACAGCTCGAGGAATGGCGAGCCAACGTCGAGGAGAAGACGGATGCGCTCGCGCGGCAGCAACTTGCCCCGCGCCGTGTGCTTGTCGCGCGCGGCCAGGCCGCCGCCCTGCTTGATGGTGCCGACCTTGTCACGCAGATCGGCGACCAGCGCGCGCATCGCCTCGGCGTTGGCGCGGAACCCGTCGTCCTGGCTGTCGATGGCGGTCTTGAACGCGGTCATTTCGGCGGTTTGCGGGGATATTCGGCGACCGGGCCCCCGGCCTCTTTCCAGGCCTTGAGACCCCCTTCGAGCTGAGCAACCGGCTTCAGTCCCATATCCTGCGCCGTCTGGGTGGCGAGCGCCGAGCGCCAAGCCGACTGGCAGTAAAAGACGAAGCGCTTGCCCGAGCCGAACACGTCCTTGTAGTAGGGGCTGGTCGGATCGATCCAGAATTCGAGCATGCCCCGGGTCACGTGCACGGCGCCCGGAATCATGCCTTCGCGCTCCAGCTCGCGTGGATCGCGGATATCGACAAATACCACGTTCGGATCGCCGTGCAGTTTCACCGCGTCGGCGGTCGGCACGGTCTCGATCTTGGCCATCGCCTCATCGACCAGCTGCTTGTGTGTTTTCGTCAGAGCCATGGCCTACCAGCCTCCGGTTGCGAGCCAGCCGTCGACCTGATCCAGCCGATCGGCCCCCCAGAACGGCTCGCCGTCGACGATGACATAGGGCGAGCCGAACACCCCCCGCTCGATGCCGGCGTCGACTTCCTTGCGCAGCCGGTCCTTGACCGCCGGATCACTGAGCGCCGCCAGCGTATCGCCCTGCGGCACGCCGAGGCCTTCGGCGATGGCCGCCACCGCGTTCACCGAGACGATATCCCGCCCTTCGCCGAACGCGTGATGGTAAACCGCCTTGGCAAAGCGCGGGGCCAGCGCCGGATCCCTGTCGCCCAGCCAGTAGACGAGACGGCTGGCATTGACCGCCGCGAAGGGGAACATCTCCGGCATCTTCCACTTGGCGTTCTGCAGCCGCGCCGTGCGCTGCCAGTCGCGCTTCATGTAGTCGCCCTTGATCGGGTAGTCGAGCAACGGCTGCATCTTGGTGATCTTGAATACGGCTCCCAGCAGGTAGGGCCGCCAGGTGACGCTGCGGTCGTGGCGCCCCGCGATCTCGTCGATGCGCAGCGAGGCGAAATAGCCGTAAGGGCTCGAGAAATCGAAGTAGAAATCGATGGGCGGCTTCATCTCAGCCTCCGGCGATCGCGCGGCTGATCACCAGCCGCTGGATGTCCGAGGTGCCTTCGTAAATCTGGGTGATGCGCACATCGCGGTAGAGACGTTCCACCGGGAAATCGTTGAGATAGCCATAGCCACCATGGATCTGGATGGCGTCCGAACACACCTTCTCGGCCATCTCGGAGGCGAAGAGCTTGGCCATCGCCGCCTCGGTCAGGCAGGGCTCGCCGGCGTCGCGCTTCAGCGCGGCATTGATCACCAGAAGCCGCGCCGCCTCGATCTGCGTCGCCATGTCGGCCAGTCGGAAGGCGATGGCCTGGTGCTCGATGATCTTCTTGCCGAAGCTCTCGCGGTCCTTGGCATAGGCGACCGCGGCCTCGTAGGCGGCGCGCGCCATGCCGACCGCCTGCGCAGCGATACCGATACGCCCGCCCTCGAGGTTGCCGAGAGCGATCCTGTAGCCTTCGCCCTCCTGCCCGAGCATCAGGTCGGGCGTGAGGCGCAGGTTGTCCATAACGATCTGGCAGGTGTCGGAGGCGTGCAGGCCGAGCTTCTCCTCGACCCGCGCCACATTCCAGCCCTCGACCTTCTTCGTCGGCACGAGGAAGGCCGAGATGCCCTTCTTGCCCTTGGCCGGATCGGTAACGGCGAAGACAATGGCCAGATCGGCGTTGCTGCCGGACGTAATGAACTGCTTGGTGCCGTTGAGCACCCAGTGATTGCCGTCGCGCCTGGCCCGCGCCTTCAGGGCCGACGCCTCGGAACCGGCCTGCGGCTCGGTGAGGCAGAAGCAACCCAGCATCTCGCCCCTGGCGGCTGGGCGGAGAAATTTCTCTTTCTGCTCGGTGGTCCCGAACTTGAGCAACGGCATGCAGACGACGGAGTTGTGCACGCTCATGATGGTCGAGGTTGAGGCATCGCCCGCGGCGATCTCCTCGACCGCGAGTGCGTAGGCGACATGGTCGACCCCCGCCCCGCCCCATTCCTCGGGCACCTGCATGCCCATGAAACCGAGTCTGCCCATCTCGGCCAGGGCGTCTTTAGGGAAGGTCGCCTTGCGGTCCCATTCGGCGGAATTCGGCGCGAGGCTGCCTTGCGCGAACTCGCGCGCGGCGTCCCGGATCATCACCTGGGTTTCGGTAAAGCGCATCAGGTCCAACCGACGCAATAGGGCTCGGGATTCATGTCCTGCGGCTCACCCATCTCGTCCGGCGCGGGATGGCGATCCTTGAAGGTGAAGGCGTGCGCGCTCGATCCGTGCTGACGCAGATGCTGCAGCCGCGCCATCGCCTCCTCGATCGTCGGCGCATGGCCGGCCGGCACCCACCACAGGACCTGAAAGGCCTCGCTCGGCTTCTCGAACCATTCGCGCCGGCGCACCATCACCTTGGTGTGGGCCGAGCGGTAGACGAACTCGAACAGGGCCTCGACCGAATCCCAGACCGACATGTTGACGATGAATTTGGGATCGTTTTCGATCTTGATGTCGGTCGCGTTGCCGCTCTCGCTCTTCAGACGCCAGACGAAGCCCGGCGACGCTTCGGCGAGCGCGTTGACGCCGTCGAGGGCGGCCATGAAATCTGCCAGCTCCGGACTGTCGAGCGGCGCCACGGCACGGGCGACGTTGAGCTGGGCGATATGCCATGTCTTGCGGGACGGGACCATGCTGCTCTCCCTCAGCGCCAGCCGCCGATAATGGCGGCCATCAAGGTGATGCTTACCAGCTGGTAGCCGGACTCGATGATGAACACGCGGAATGGCTTGTCGGAGAACACGTTGGAGATCAACGCCACCGTTCCGGCGAACCCGACCCAGATCAGCAGCCCAAACAGGATGCCGGGCTTCACGCCCGTAATGCCGATCCACCGCATCAGATAAGCGAGAACGACGGCCATCACGAACTGGCTGACGAAGGTGATGGCCATGCTGCGGGCCTGGGACTTGGCTACCCGCATCTCGATCATCTTGTGCGGCGTATAGCCATTGGCGCGCATCCACGCCGGCCCGAAAAAAGGCGGTGAATACCAGATGCCGCCGACCGCGAAAGCCGCGACGGCCGCCAGCAGGACCATCAGATCGTTGATCTCGGGCAGCATCGTGGCTCCTTCACGCCGTCTCGGCAAAGAGTTCGCGGCCGATCAGCCAGCGGCGGATTTCCGACGTACCGGCGCCGATCTCATAGAGCTTGGCGTCGCGCAGCAGCCGGCCGGTCGGATAATCGTTGATATACCCGTTGCCGCCGAGAAGCTGAATGGCATCGAGCGCCACCTGTGTCGCCTTCTCCGCGGCGTAGAGAATAGCGCCAGCCGCATCCTTGCGGCTCGTCTTGCCCGCATCACAGGCCCGCGCCACCGCGTAGACGTAGGACTTGCTGGCATTCATCGTGGTGTACATGTCGGCCAGCTTGCCCTGCACGAGCTGGAATTCGCCAATCGCCTGGCCGAACTGCTTGCGCTCGTGGATATACGGCACGACCACGTCCATGCAGGCCTGCATGATGCCGCAGGGACCGGCGGCAAGCACGGCGCGCTCATAGTCGAGGCCGCTCATCAGCACATTGACACCCTTGCCAACGCTGCCGAGCACGTTTTCTTCCGGCACCTCGCAATCCTGGAAGACGAGCTCGCAGGTGTTGGAGCCTCGCATGCCGAGCTTGTCGAGCTTCTGTGCCGTCGAGAATCCCTTGAAGCCCTTCTCGATCAGGAAAGCCGTAATGCCGCGCGAGCCGGCACCGGGATCGGTCTTGGCATAGACGACGAGTGTGTCGGCGTCCGGGCCGTTGGTGATCCACATCTTTCCGCCGTTGATGATGTAGCGATCGCCCTTCTTCTCCGCCTTCGTGCGCATCCCGACCACGTCCGATCCCGCGCCAGGCTCGGACATGGCCAGCGCCCCGACATGCTCGCCGGAGATCAGCTTCGGCAGGTACTTCTTCTTCTGCGCCGCGTTGCCGTTGCGGCGGATCTGGTTCACCGCGAGGTTCGAGTGCGCGCCGTAGGACAGGCCGACAGAGGCCGAGGCGCGACTGACCTCTTCCATCGCCACGCAGTGCTCAAGATAGCCCAGACCGGCGCCTCCGTATTCCTCCTCGACCGTCACCCCGAGGATGCCGAGCGCGCCCATCTTGCGCCAGAGATCCATCGGAAATTCGTTCTGACGGTCGATATCGGCGGCACGCGGGGCGATCTCGTTCGCGGCGAAGCCGCGCACGCTCTCGCGCAGCAGATCGGCATTCTCGCCAAGGCCGAAATCGAAATCCGGCAGCCGGTTCGGAATCATGCCGTCGTCTCCCTGCGTTCTCTTTTGTTCTGCGCTTCGCGGCGGATGAACTTTAGCCTTGGGGCTTCCGGGGCGCCACCGTGGCCAGTGCGATACCCCCAAGGATCAGCACCGTACCGGCATAGTGATAGGTCTCGATGGTTTCGCCGAGCAGGAGCCAGGCGAAGACCGCGATGTAGATGGGGCCAAGATACATGAGCAGTCCCGTGCGCTGCGGGCCAACCATGGCGACCAGCTTGCCGTAAGCCAAAAATGCACCGATGCCCGAGACAAGCGCTAAGACAAGGAGCACAACCACCGTGCGGCCGTCCAGCGGCATGCGTTCTCCGAGAGCGAGCTCGATACCATAGAACGGCAGCATCACCACCAGGCCGGCAATGACGATGCCGATGAAGCGCGCCACCATAGGCTGGCGGCTCGGCCGGTGCTTGAGCACGACCGAATACAGGGCCCAAGCGGTAGCCGCCGAGAGAATCAGGAAATCGCCCGGGACGAAACGCAGATCGAAGATGAATGTCGGATCGCCGCGCGCGATGATGCCCAGGACACCGAACATCGCCAAGACGATGCCGACGACCTGGCGGCGTGTCACCGTCTCGCGCCAGCCCAGCCACGAGATCACGACGACGAGGATCGGCGTCATGGCATAGATCAGCCCGATATTGGTGGCGCTGGTGGTGCGCGCTCCCATATAGACCGGGGCACCGCACACGCCCATGCCAAGGAAGCCGAGCAGCAGCAGGACGCGCCATTCGCGCGCCAGGTCGCGCCAGCCGGCGAAGAACTCTCTCCCGGCGTAGGGGAAGAGAAAAACCAGGGTCAGCGTCCAACGCCAGAAGGCCATTGCCACCGGCGGCAGGGAATCGCCGACCCAGCGCGCGGTGAGCGCGTTGGCGGAGAACAGCAACGGTGTGAGAAACAGCAGGCCGTAGGCCAGCCGTGTTTCGGCGGGGGACAGGTTCACGAGGGCTTTTTATCAGAAGCCAAGCCATCGGACTTGCCCGTCATAGTCATCAGGGTCTGCAGCAATGTCGCGCAGAGATGCTCACGCTCGTCGCGCTCGACGAAGACATCGACATGGCAGACGGATAGGGTGCGCCCGGGCTTGGTCACCCGACCCTTGGCGACCAGGCGCGTGCCGTGAGACGGCGCCAGAAGGTTGATCTTGTACTCGACCGTCAGCACCGACGCGTCCCCCGGCATCAAGCTGAACGCCGCATAGCCGCCGGCTGAGTCGGCAATCATCCCGACGATGCCGCCATGGAAGTAGCCATGCTGCTGGCCCAGTTCGGGGCGGTAGCTCACGGCGATATCAATGGCCCCGGGTTCGATGCGTGTCATTTCGGCGCCGATCAGTGTCATGGCGCCCTGGCGCTCGAAGCTGTCGCGCACGCGGGCGGCGAAATCCGGGTTCTTCGGAGTAAAGCCGGTCATGGCTGCCTCAAGCCACCAGAAGGGAGCGAGCGCGTTCGGCGACAGTGGCTGGCAGCGGCGAGGCTTTGTGCGCCGGACGATCCATGTGGACCACCGTCAGCTCGCACAACGCCACCGGCTCCCCACCCTCGGCAAGCCTCATTTCGTGGACGTAGCGCAGGACCTTCTCCCGCACCTCGAGCAGCCGCGTGCGGACGACGATCGTGTCGCCCGGCATCAATTCTTTCCTGTAGGTGATGTTCTGCTGCACCGCCGCCATGCCGTGGCGGCCCTCACGCAGATAGGCCGGTGTGAGGCCCAGATCCGTAAACAGATTCCACGTGGCTTCGTCGAATTTGCCGACATACCACATGACGTTCATATGCCCGATATGGTCGCACTGCCACGGATACACCGTGCCGCGATAAGTGACCGGCGCCTCGGCCATTGGCGTGTCTCTCCCAGTTGAGCCGACACTATAGTTTACGTTTACGTAAACGTCAACTGCGCGGGCGCTTGCCCGCGATCTCCCGGAGCTGCGCGTTGCAGCGCGCCTCCACGTCCTCCAGCTCGGCCAGGGTCGCGGCAATGTCGTCGCGCTGGCGCTCCAGCGCCATCCGGCGCTCTCGGATCTTGTCGAGGAAGAAGCGGATCTGCCCACCCTCGCCCAGTGGCGCGTCGTAGAGATTGATGATCTCGCGAATCTCGCCGATCGAGAATCCCAGGCGCTTGCCACGCAGGATGAGCTTCAGGCGCACGCGGTCACGGGCGGAGAAGATACGGCGTTGCCCCTGCCGCTCCGGCTCGATCAGCCCTTCGTCTTCGTAGAAGCGTAGGGTGCGAGTGGTGACGTCGAATTCCCGCGCGAGATCGGCGATCCCGTAGGTCGCCGCGGCCGGGTCGGCTTTAGGCGGATGGGGCTTGGGCCGCGCCATAGACCTGGGCATCGACGACGGCGAGCGCGCTCATGTTGACAATGCCGCGTACCGTGACTGAGGACGTCAGGATATGCGCCGGCTTGGCCAGGCCGAGAAGCATGGGGCCCACGGAGACACCGTCGCCGAGCTGCTTGAGCAGGTTGAAGGCGATGTTGGCGGCATCGAGTGTCGGCATCACCAGCAAATTTGCCATCCCCTTGAGCGCCGAGCCGGGGAAAATGCGGCCGCGGATCGATTCCGAGAGCGCAGCGTCGCCGTGCATCTCGCCCTCGACCTCGAGTTCTGGCGCGAGCTTGCGGATGAGCACCAACGCATCGCGCATCTTGGTCGCCGACGCCACCTCACGACTGCCGAAATTGGAATGCGACAGCAGCGCGATCTTCGGCTCGATGCCGAAACGCCGGACCTCGCGCGCCGCCAGGATCGTCGTCTCGGCGACCTGCTCGGCGGTCGGGTCATAGGTGACGTGAGTATCGACCAGGAAAAACACGCCCTTCGACAGGATCAGCATGGTCAGCGCCGCCGGCACGTGAACGCTGGGATCGGCACCGACGATATCGACGATATTGCGCAAATGCTGCGGGTAGGCGCCCGAGGTACCACACAGCATCGCCTCGGCTTCGCCGCGCCGAAGCATCAGCGAGCCGATAACTGTGGTACGGGTGCGTGTCAGCTCGCGGGCCAGCTCCGGCGTCACGCCACGACGCTCCATCAGCGAATGGAGCAGGCGCCAGTATTCGGGATAACGCGGATCGCTCTCGGGGTTGACCAGCTCGAAATCGCGGTCCTGCTGCAGGCGCAGACCCAGCTGCTCGATACGCCGGAGGACGACGTCCTGGCGGCCGATCAAAATCGGCTTGGCGATGCCCTCATCGACCACGGTCTGCACGGCCTGAAGGACTCGTTCTTCCTCGCCCTCGCAATAGACGACGCGACGCGGGTCCTGCGTGGCACGGTCGAAGACCGGCTTCATGGTGATGCCGGAGCGGAAGACGAGATCGCCGAGCTTCTGGCGGTAGGCCCGGAAATCGCTGATCGGGCGCGTCGCCACGCCCGAATCCATGGCCGCCTTGGCGACGGCGGGGGCGAGCTCGGTGATCAGCCGCGGATCGAACGGCTTGGGGATCAGATTCTCCGGGCCGAAAGCGGGCGGCTGGCCGCCATAGGCCTGGACGACGATATCGGAGGGCTCGGCCTGGGCGAGGTTGGCGAGCGCGTGGACACAGGCGATCTTCATCGCCTCATTGATTGTCGTGGCACCGACATCAAGCGCGCCACGGAAGATGAAGGGGAAGCAGAGGACGTTATTGACTTGGTTGGGATAGTCGGACCGGCCGGTGGCGATCACGGCGTCAGGCCGCACCAGCTTCACCTCTTCCGGCAGGATCTCCGGCGTCGGATTGGCCAACGCGAGGATCAACGGCTTGGCGCCCATCTTCGCAACCATGTCGCGCTTGAGGACACCCGGGGCCGAGAGGCCGAGGAACACGTCCGCGTCGGCAATGACCTCGGCGAGCTTGCGGGCGTTGGTGTCGCGAGCGTAGCGCTCCTTGCGCGGGTCCATCAGCGCCTTGCGGCCCTTGTAGACCACGCCCTCGATGTCGGTGACCCAGATGTTCTCGCGCTTCATGCCGAGATCGACGAGCAGGTCGAGACAGGCGAGCGCCGCGGCGCCCGCGCCCGAGACGACCAGCTTCACCTGGCTGAGCTCCTTGCCGACGACCTTGAGGCCGTTGACGATGGCCGCGGCGACGATGATCGCCGTGCCGTGCTGGTCGTCATGGAAGACCGGAATCTTGAGGCGCTCCCGCAGCCGGCGCTCGATCTCGAAACACTCTGGCGCCTTGATATCCTCGAGATTGATACCGCCGAAGGTCGGCTCGAGAGCGGCAACGACGTCGACGAAGCGGTCGACGTCCTTGCAGTCGACCTCGATATCGAAGACGTCGATGCCGGCAAACTTCTTGAACAGCACCGCCTTGCCTTCCATAACCGGCTTGGCGGCGAGCGGACCGATCGAGCCCAGACCAAGCACGGCGGTGCCGTTGGTGATCACGGCGACGAGATTGGCCCGGGCGGTGTAGTGGGCCGCGTCGGCGGGATTGGCGGCGATCGCCTCGCATGCAGCCGCGACGCCGGGCGAATAGGCGAGCGACAGGTCGCGCTGGTTGTTGAGCGGCTTGGTGGCGACGACGGCAAGCTTGCCGGGCGGCGATTGCCGGTGATAGTCGAGCGCTGCGTCACGCAACGGCTGGTCCGTCATCGGCGCCGCGCCCCCATCATCCGTTCTTTCAAACCCGGTTAACGTCCGGCAAAATCAAATGGTGCGGTCGAGAAGAGTCGAACTTCCACGGGATTTCTCCCACTAGCACCTCAAGCTAGCGCGTCTACCATTCCGCCACGACCGCCTGGGGGAAAAGCCGCGGACCGGAGCCGCCGCCTTGCCTACGCAGAGCGGGGGACATACCAAATCGGGTCTGGGGTTGCAAGGGCGGGACGCAGGCGAAAGAGACCCAATGGGCGCAGAAACTGCTTTTTCAGCCAAAGACTTGAGCGAGGTTGCCTGGCGGTTTTCCGATACGCCGGTCGACTATCCCGCCGCCGTGGCCGAGATGGAGGCCCGGGTCGCGGCCATCCGCGCCGGGACGGCATCCGAGCTGGTGTGGCTGCTGGAGCATCCGCCCCTCTATACCGCCGGCACCTCGGCCAAGGCGGAGGACCTCGTCGCCCCGGACCGCTTCCCGGTCTACGAGACCGGCCGCGGCGGCCAGCACACTTATCACGGGCCCGGCCAGCGGGTCGGCTATGTGGTGCTCGATTTACGTCGGCGCGGCGCTGATGTCCGTGACCATGTGGCCCGGCTCGAGCATTGGATGATCCTCGCCCTCGCCCGCTTCAATATCACGGGCGAACGGCGCCCGGGCCGCGTGGGCATCTGGGTCGACCGCGGGCCGCATGCGCAGGGCGGACGGCGCGAGGACAAGATTGCCGCCATCGGCGTGCGCGTGCGGCACTGGATCGCCTATCACGGCGTGTCCCTCAACGTCGATTGCGACCTGTCGCATTTCAGCGGCATCGTGCCCTGCGGCATCGCCGAGCCGCGCTACGGCGTCACTTCGCTGCTCTATCTCGGCATCACCGCGACGATGCCAGAGGTCGATGCGGTGCTGCGCGATACGTTCGGCGAAGCATTCGCACGCTAGGCCGCGGCCTGCCAGAGGAACGAGGCGCCGCCGCCGAGGATCAGGACCTCCATGATCCCGATATGGAATGAGCGCGGCAGCCGGTCCATGACGCGCCGGGCCACGAAAGCGCCGGGAACCGTGCACAGGCCGATCAGCACGCCTGCGACAAAGAGCTCCGGTGTCAACAGCGCGTACCCGCCGAAGACCGCCGCTTTGAGGAAATTGATCGCTGTCGATATCACCGCATCGGTCACTATCAAGGCAGCACCGTGAATGTTGGCGGCCATCAATCCGGCTGCCATCAGCAGCCCCGCGCCGCTCATACCGCCCGCCAGCAGGCCGTAACCCGCGGCAACCCCGGTCAGGCCGCCTTGGCCGAGGGTGAACCGTCGGCGCTCGAGCACCCGGCGCACCGGTACCGACGCGATGAGGAAGACGCCGAGCATCGCGGCGATCGTCCGCGCCGAAAGGTGGGTGTAGACGATCGAGCCCAAAAGGGCCGGCGGCAACGCCGCCACGAGCAACAGGCCGGTCAGCCGCCACGAGAGGGCGCCCCGATAGACCCAGACGCGACTGGCGTTGGCGAAGGTCATGGCGACGGCCATGACCGGGATGGCGGAAACGATGCCGACGACCGGTGCAATGAATGCCGGCAGAACGAGGCCGATACCGAAACCCGAGAGCCCGCCGATGATCGACATGACGAAGGCGATGACGGCGATGAGGGCCAAGTCTCCGGAGCTGACGTCGGCAATGGTGAAGACGGCGTCCATCTACTTCGTCGGCCTCTGTTCGAAGCCGGCCGACCCATCGTCGTCGGTTGCTTCGCGCTCGATCAAGTCGACGCGCGCGGCCGGCGGACCGCTGCTGCAGGCTTCGATCATGGTCTCAACCTTGTCTGCCGGACCGATGAACAGCGCCTCGACCGTGCCGTCGCGGCGATTGCGTACCCAACCGCGCAGGCCGCGGCGCGAGGCCTCGTCGACCGTCCAGCCGCGGTACCAGACGCCCTGCACCCGCCCGCGGATCGTCACGCGCACGGCCTTGTCGGTCATGGGGCCGGTCCGCTCGTCCAAGCCACGGCGTAGAGCGTCTTGAAGGCGACACGCAGCGCGCCCTGCGCCAGCGCTTCCATGCCGGCCTCGTCGGGAATCTCCGCCGCACTGCCGATATGGACGAGGCCGTTGCGCTGGGCGCGCAGCCAATCGACATCGGAGGTCGGCTGCGCGTCGTCACCGGCCTGGCGCAATGCCGCCTCGACCAGCGTCCAGGCCAGGATGACGACCGCGGCCCAGGCCCCTGCGCAATAGGCCACCTCCAGCTCGTCGAGCAGCAAGGTCGCCTGGGCGTCGAGATCCAGCGGCTGCGGGCCCGCATTGATGTCGTGCGCGCGCCAGAACCAGTCGGCGCGGCTCTGCCAGGTGGCCGGCCGCGGCGGTGCAAGCCCGCGCACGCCGCTCACCCGAATTCGAGGATTTTCTGGTCGACCGCGAGGCTGTCGCCGGCCGCGGCGTGATGCTTGATCACTTTGCCGTCCCGCGGGGCGCGCAAAATGTTCTCCATCTTCATGGCCTCGACGACGGCGATTTCCTCGCCTGCCTTGACCTCCTGGCCTTCGGTCACGGCAACAGATTTGAGCAGTCCCGGCATCGGCGACAGCAGGAAACGCGAGGTGTCCGGCGGCCTCTTGACCGGCATGAGGGCGGCAAGCTGGGCGAGGCGTGGCCGCACCACCAGCGCGCGCGCCAGAATGCCGCGGTGGAACAGGCGCCAGCCGGCGCCGTCGCGTTCGACCTGCACGGTCACCGCGTGCCCATCGAGCAGCAGGCGGCAGATGGTGTCACCCGGCCGCCAGCGGCTCTGCGCGGTTATCGACTGGCCGCCAAGGCCCAGTGCATAGGCGCCTTCGTCCGTCCAGCCTAGTGTGACGCCGTGGTCTTCGCTGGCCGCATCGAGGCCGCTCAGCCGCACGACGAGCTCGACGGGGGTACGCACTTCGTGGCCGGGAAGCTGGCCCGAGACGCTGGCCTCGGTTTCCGCCAACCGGCGCTGCACAATGGCGGCGGTCGCGATGAGGGCCAAGCGCGCTTCGGCGTTCGCCGCAGCCCCCTTGAAGCCTTCGGGAAACTCCTCGGCGATAAACCCGGTTGACAGCCGCCCGTCGCGGAAGCGCTTGTGCGTGGCGATTGCAGCGAGGAAAGAGATGTTGTGGTTGAGGCCGCGGATCTCGAAGGCATCGAGCGCGTCGGCCAGCCGGTCGGCAGCTTCGTCGCGCGTACGGCCCGAGCCCACGAGTTTGGCGATCATCGGATCGTAGTACATCGAAATCTCGCCGCCCTCGTACACGCCGGTGTCGACG
>Ga0196963_10000812_pt1 | contig 24131 bp, 28 predicted proteins | sample S1_5metaG_FD_148600 | JGI IMG/M metagenome (GOLD analysis project Ga0196963, IMG submission 148600) | Soil microbial communities from Anza Borrego desert, Southern California, United States - S1_5 | ecosystem: Environmental > Terrestrial > Soil > Desert | place: USA: California | collected...
AGGCCAGAACGGCCGCCACGCGATATCCGGTCATGTCTTTCTCCTTAGAAGTCAGCCGCCGGAGGTTCCGCCCACCCGGTTGGTAGTGCCGCTACGGCGAATCTGGTCGCCCAATTCCTTCTTGGCTTCCTCTTCCTGCAGCCGCCACTGCTCGGCGGTCTTGCAGACCTTCTTCTGGGGCATGCGGCTGCCGGTAATCACCATCCGCTTGCAGATACGCCCGTCCTTGTCCTTGAACTTGCGGCCGTCGTGGCTGACGCCCGCCCCGTCGTCGATGACGCTCACGGGCTGGGCCAGGGCGGCCGGGGCGGTCAGGACCACCGCGGCGGCTAGGACGAGGCTGAGTCTCATGATCATTGTCCCTTGATGCAGACGTTGCCCGGCCCGCCGACGCAGACGGTGGTCAGGTTGCGGCGCAGTTGGTCGTCGAGCTCCTTCTTGGCGACGCTCTCCTGGACCTCCCACTCCTTGGCGGTCTTGCAGACCTTCTTCTGGGGCATGCGGCTGCCGGTGATCACCATCCGCTTGCACAGCCGCCCGTCCTTGTCCTTGAACTTGCGCCCGTCGTGGCCGACGCCGGCCTTGTCGGTGATGGTGCTGACCGGCTGGGCCAGCGCGACGCCGGTCGGGACCAGCAGGGCGGCCGAAACCGCCAGGGCGAGGTAAAGCTTCATCGGTGGCCCCCTTGAGCGTTGGAAAGGACAACCTGAGGCAAACCAACGGTCCCGGCAATAGATAGACCGGCGATATCTGTCCTGAACTCAGCCAATCTTGACGCCCGGTGGGGGCGGCATGCTCTCCGGCACGAAGAAATCGGGCATCAGCGGCTGGCTGGGATCGACCCGGTAGAGCTCGAAATCCCGCACGCCCTCCTCGTAGAGGAAGCTGTCGTCGATCAGGAAATTGCCGGTGAACGCCGCCGCCGGCTTGTTGAAGATCGCATAGGCGGCGTCGGCCATGATCGCCGGCGTGCGGCACATCCGCATGCCTTCGTCCCCAGCCAGGGCGAACTGGATCGCCGCCGTGGCGATGCCCGTGCGCGGCCACAGGCCGTTGAAGGCGATCCGGCCCCGGAACTCGTCGCTCATCCCCAGCATGCACAGGCTCATCCCGTACTTGGCCATCGAATAGGCCACATGCCGCCCGAACCAGTGGGGCGCGAGATCGAGGGGCGGGGACAGGGCCAGCACATGCGGATTGGCCGCCTTCTTCAGGTGCGGAATGCAGGCCTTCGAGGTCAGGAACGTTCCCCGGGCGTTGACCTGGTTCATCAGGTCGAACCGCTTCATCTCCGTCGCCTCGGTCCCCGTCAGCTGGATGGCCGAGGCGTTGTTGACGCAGATGTCGATGCCGCCGAACGCCGCCACGCACCGCTCGACGCCTTCATAGACGGAAGCCTCGTCCCGCACGTCGACGATCAGCGGCAGCGCCTTGCCCCCGGCCGCCTCGATCTCCTCGGCCGCTGTGTAGATGGTTCCGGGCAGGTGCTTGTGCGGCTCCGCCGTCTTGGCGGCGATCGCGATGTTGGCGCCGTCCCGCGCCGCCTTCAGGGCGATGGCCAGCCCGATGCCCCGGCTGGCGCCGGTGATGAAGAGGGTCTTTCCCGCAAGGCTCATGCGTCCGCTCCCACCGTTTCCACGCTCATCGCCCAAAGCCGCTCGGCGCTATCGGGGTTCAGCGCGTGCGGCATCACCCCGGCCCGCGGATTCTCCCTCGACCAGGGGACGGCCTGGGCGCAGTCCTCCAGGTACAGCCCGCCAGCCCCTTCCAGTTCCGGCCCGATGGCGGCCCAGACGCTGGTGCTGGCGCCCTGTTCGACCGTCTTGAACCCGGTCACCGGCCTGTCGTTCTCGTCCAGCCAGCCCAACGCCCGTTGCTCCTCGATGGGCAGGTGGCGCTGCAGCGGCGTCAGGATGCCGCCCGGCATCACCGCGTTGGCCCGGATGCCCCTGTCCCTGAACCGCCTGTCGAAGCCCACCGCAAACAGGGCGTTGGCTGTCTTGGCCTGTCCGTAGGAGGCCCACTTGTCGTAATCGCCGCGCCGGAAGTGGGGATCGTCCCAGCGGATGTCGCTGCGCACATGGCCGATCGACGACAGGGCCACCAGCCGCGAGGTCCTGCCCGACGCCTCGGCGCCCGCCTCCAGCGCGGGGCTGAGCAGCACCGACAGCAGGAAGTGGCCGAAATGGTTGGTCCCGATCTGCATCTCCAGCCCATCCTTGGTCTGGTCGGGCGGGCAGGCCATCACCGCGGCGTTGTTGATCAGGATGTTCAGCGGCCGGCTTCCCCACCGATCGGCAAAGGCCCGCACCGAGGCCAGCTCCGAGAGGTCGAGCATCTCGAAGGAGACCTTGCCCCTGGCGGTCCTGCCGATGTCGGCGATGGCTTCCGCCGCCAGCGCCGGCTTGCGGGCCGCGATGACCACATCGGCGCCCTGCTCGGCCAGGGCCCGCACCGTCTCCACGCCGATCCCCGTCGCCGCCCCGGTGACGATGGCGGTCAGGCCGGCCAGGTCGTGCCCGGCGGCCACCTCACGGGCGGTGGAATAGCGCTGGAAGGGCGAGGTGATGCGGTCGGTCATGGCGTTTCCCTGGTTTGCGCCACTGTGCCGCCGCGCCCCCGGCGAGTCGACAGCTACGCCACCCTGGAGAAATCGGCCGGCCGCTTCTCGAAGAAGGCCGCGAACGCCTCGGCCGCCTCGGCGGTCTGCAGCCGTTCGCCGAAATAGCGGCCTTCCAGATCCATCAGCTCGGCCATCTTCGCCGCGTCGCGCATCAGCCGCTTGGTCACCTTCAGCGCCCCGATCGGCCGCTTCGTCAGCGCCACAGCCGCCGCCTTCGCAGCCCCCTCCACCTCGCCGGCCGGCAGGCAGCGATAGGCCAGGCCCAGCCGCACGGCCTCCTCGCCGCCCAGCGCCTCGCCCAGCGCGAACATCGCATAGGCCCGCGCATGGCCGATCCGCTGCGGCAGCAGCCAGCTTGAGGCCGCCTCGGGGACCAGCGCCAATCCGACGAACGGCGTGGTCAGCTTCGCTTCCGGAGCCACGAACACCAGGTCGCAATGCAGCAGCATGGTGGTCCCGACCCCTACGCCCAGCCCCCGCACCGCCGCCACCAGCGGCTTCTCCGCCCGCGCCAGGCCCTTGAGGAAGCGGGTCACATTGCGCTCCCCGGCCGGGCGCTCGCCGGCGTCACGGCTGGTGTCGCCGCTGGCGTTCTGGGCCGCGAAGTCCATCAGGTCGTTGCCGGCCGTGAACGCCTCGCTGCTCGAGTTGAACAGCACGCAGCGGATCGCCGCGTCGGCCTCGGCCCGCTCCAGCCCGTCGGCCAGCACCCCGTACATGGCGTCGGTGATGGCGTTCTTCTTGTCGGGTCGGTTGAAGGTCAGGGTCATTACCCCGCCCTCGACGCTGCACAGCACTTGGTCGGTCATCTGGGAGCTCCTTGCGGGAAACGGGTCTGCAGGCTTGAAAGCCAGCGGGCGATGGTCTCGACCTCGGCCTCGGAGAAGCCCTCGGTCAGACGCGCGTTGACAGTGGAAAGGCCGGCCTTGGCGGCCTCGCGCGCCGCCCGACCGGCGTCGGTCATGTAGATGCGCTGCGCCCGGCCGTCCGTCGGATCGGCCCGCCGCTCGACGAGGCCCGCCCGCTCCATCCGGTCGATCAGCCCGGTCATGGCGCTTGGCGCGGCGTCCAGCGCCTCGGCCACCTCGCCGATCAACGCCCCGTCGTCCCGCCCGAGATAGAACAGCACGCCGGCTTGCGCAGCGGTCACCCCGCCCTTGCCGGCCGTCTCCGCCTCGATCCAGCGCTGCACGCGCCGGCTTGCGGCGCTGAGCAGGAACATCAGCCGTGGGTTTGCGGGGGCGGTCATGGCCGCCCTTTTATACTTCGCACACGAAATATCAAGTTCGTATGCGAAGCAATCTGTGAGCGCGGGGAACGACCGCAGAGCGCGGGCCTTGCCGGCCCCTGTCGCGGGCCGTGGACCCATCCCGCCCGGCGGCGCGAGGCTGCCGGGCGTGGGGGCTAGAAGGTCTTGCCACTGACCTTGCGGACCGCGACGCTGCATTGGTAGGCGTCAGCGTTGCTGTTCATGCAGCGGGCGCTGGCCTGGTAGGATCCGTTGCCGCTGACGCGATAGGAAACCTGGCTTTCGGCCTTGTCGAACGTGCTGTCGACCACCGTGCGACCGTTCACCGTGAGGATGATCCGCGTCGTGTTGCCGTTCCTGGTGTTGATGGTGGCATTGGCGGCCGTGATCTCGACAGTGGCGCCGGAGGCGATGGTGAATTCGGTCTGAGCCCAGTCCTTGCCTTCGATGCCGGGCGGCGTGGTCTGGGCCGTGGCCGTCGAAGCGGCCATCGCCACGGCCAGCGCCAATGCAACCTTGCTCGTATAGAGTTTCATCGGTTTTCTCCCCAACGCGCTCGATCCTCGAAACGCATAACCACGGTATCCCGACGGGTGCTGAATGCCCGTGACCTGCGTCACGCTTGACGAAGAGCAGGCTAGGCGGCGTCGCCGGATCTCCGGCGCCACCCGCAGGGACCTGAGCCCACCGATCGATTGGCGCTCAAGGACTATGACACCGGTGTCGCGATGATTTATCCTCTGCCGGGCGCTTCGCCGTGGAGGAACTCTTGATGCCGCTGTCCCGCCGCGCCCTGTTGGCGACTGCCGCAGCCCTGGCCGCCTTCCCGACCGGCGCCGCCGCCGACTCGCGGCCCACAAGAGACGACGTCCTCGCCGCCATGAAGCGCGCCTCCAAGTTCATGGTCGAGGAAGCCTCCGTCGGCGGCGGCTACGTCTGGTCAGCCCTGCCGGACTTCTCCCGCCGCTGGGGTGAGCTCGAAGCCTCGCCGACCATGATCTGGGTCCAGCCGCCCGGCACGGCGACCATGGGCCACCTGTTCCTCGACGCCCTGCACGCCACCGGCGACGCCTGGTACTACGAGGCGGCCAAGTCGGCCGCCGACGCTCTGGTCCGCGGCCAGCATCCCTCCGGCGGCTGGAACTACGTGATCGACACCGCCGGCGAGGACAGCCTCAGGCGCTGGTACGAGACCTACGGCGCCAATGCCTGGCGGATGGAGGAATTCCAGCGCTACCAGGGCAACGCCACCTTCGATGACGCCGGCACGGCGGAGGCCTCCCAACTCCTGCTGCGCCTCTACCTAGAAAGGCGCGAGCGCAAGTACAAAGCCCCCCTCGACCGCGCCATCGCCTTCGTCCTCGACAGCCAGCACGCCAGCGGCGGCTGGCCCCAGCGCTGGCCGGCCGTTCCTGACGCCGGCCTGCACGGCAAGCCCGACTACACCGGCTACATCACCTTCAACGACGACGTGGCCGGCGAGAACATCAAGTTCCTGATCTTCTGCTACCAGACCCTGGGCCAGAAGCGCCTGCTCCCGGCCATCCGCAAGGCGATGGACTGCTTCCTGGCCTGCCAGCAGCCCGCCCCCCAGGCCGGCTGGGGGCTGCAGCACCACCCCGATACCCTCAAACCCGCCGCCGCCCGCACCTACGAGCCGGAGGCCTTGGCCACCCACACCACCGCCAGCAACATCGAGCAGCTGTTCAGCTTCTACCGGCTGACGGGCGATCCGAAGTACTTGGCCCGAGTTCCCGAGGCCCTGGACTGGCTGGACTCCGTCCGCCTCCCGGTGAAGCTCCACCGCGACGGCCGCGAACACCCCACCTTCGTCCAGCCCGGAACCAACAAGCCCCTCTTCGTCCACCGCCGGGGCTCCAACGTCGTCAACGGCGCCTACTACGCCGACCACGACCCCGCCGACACGGTCATCCACTACTCCTCGTTCCGGTCGATCGACACCAAACGCCTGCGCGCCGAGCACGCCCGCCTCGCCGCCACCCCGCCGGGGGAGGCCGCCAAGGGCTCGCCGCTTTTGGCCAAGCCAGCGTCGGCTCCGCTGCCAAGGTTCTTCACCCTGGCCGACATCGCCGTCTCCGACATGACCAGCGACGGCCGCCGCCCGCGCGACGTCTCGCCCGCGGCGGTGGCGAAGCTGATCGGCGGACTGAACGAGCGGGGCTATTGGCCGACGCCGCTGAAGGCGGTGAGCAACCCCTACATCGGGCCGGGGTCGAAGGATGTCGCGCCGGGCGAGTATCGCCTGACGCGGGTCGGTGACGCCTCGGATACCTCGCCGTATATTACCGACTTCCCGGTGATGGGGGTGTCGACCGGCGAGTACATCAAGAACATGGGCGTCTTCATCGAGGCGCTGGAGCCCGGCTAGGCCTGACGAGCCGCGGTTGAAGTCCTAATCCGATCAGCTCAGAAGACTTCATGGCTAATGTCGACCGCCAGAATGACGCCCCCATCGCTGTCTTCCTTGCCGAACCTCTGGCGGCTGGTAATCCTGAAGATTCGCTCAGCCGGATGACCATCTTTGTTCGCCAGGGGCATCCTGACGTCGTCGATCTGAATGGCGCTCTTGCCGTCAGACTCCTCTACTCGGGAGATCCCGTGGGCTCCAGAAATCTTGCGAAGGTCAATCTCCCGAAGCAGCGCCAGACCATTGCAAGATGACGGGGAACCGCGCGCGCCCTCGTTCACGCAGGACACCTTGAACATGACCTTGCCGGCGCGACTGGCATCGCGCGCGGCGTCCATCATGAACGCGCCCCGATTGGCGGCGTCGCCCCAGATGAGATGCCCGAAGTCGCGATAGCGCGCGCAGGCCTGCTGTCGGGCCGGCTCGACCGTCATGGGATCGGACGGATCGCGCCAGATGCCGTAGGCCGTATCGACCCACATCATCGCCTCACCCCACGGCATCGGCTCGCCGTTCACCACGCGGTGCGAGACAGCATACATCCGAACCGTGCAGAGGTAGTCGCCGTAGGCTGTCGGCTTGTCGTAGAAGGCCACGCCGTGCTTGAGGGGCGAGTGGGCTCGTGAATCGGCCACGAAGCCGCCCGCCACCTTGCCCAGCAGCGCTTCGCCCAGAGTCTGGGTCGATAACCGCTCCATCCGCGCCATCCGTAGGGGTGACCTGGCGTCCGGCAGCGGAAGCAGGTTGAAGGCCAGGGCTACGCCCAGCGCCCCGACGAACAGCCCGGCTGCTCCCGCGATCAGCATGCCGACAATTCGCATGACCACCCTCCGATCTACAGTTGTAGGCTAGAAGGCCGCCGTCGCCAAGCGCCCCTGATCATTGCGCCGCTGGAACGCAGACAGGCCTTGGTCCTCGGGCCCGAGGCTCTACGCCGGCCGGCCAGACCAGTGGATATGGACGATCCGCCACCCGCCCGGGCCGCGCCTCAGCACCACGGTCTCGATCGAGATCCGGTCAACCGCCTTGCCGTTGTAGGCGCCGCGCATGGCTCCCTCGGTAAGCACCAGGGCCATGTCTCCGGCCAGGGTGGTCTTTCGGCTGGTGACGGTGGCGGGAACGGCGGCGCTGAACTTCATGTCGGCCGGCAGGTGGCCGGCGACATACTCGGCCCTGCTGCGCTCGACATGGCCCTCCTCGAAGATCACCGCCTCCTCGGCGAGCAGGGCCGCCGCGGCCTCCCCGTCGCCGCGGGCCAGGGCCCCGTGGAAGTCGGCGACCGCCGCCGCCGGGTCCCCCGCCGCCGGCCTGCCGACGGCTGGCCCGGCCAGCAGGCCAACGCCAAGCAGGCCCAGCGCGCCTCGTCGTCCCAGGTTCGAACCGCTCATCCTATGATGCCCCCTTCACGCCGCCCGATACCAGGTCACCCCGTCGGCGTCCGCCTCCGCGACGGCCCGTCCCCGGCCGATCAGGCAGTTGATGTGCGCCAGGCTCTCGCCGGTGGCCATGCCCATCAGCTCGGGCCCGATGGGCCTGGCGAACAGGCTGCCGAACACGTCGATGCTGCGCTTGGGCGCCTCGGACAGGGACTTCTCCAGCCGCGCCAGCTGCCGCTCGTGCCCGGCCGCAAGATGGTCGAGCCGCGCGTGCAGGCCGTGGAACGGGTCGTTGTGCGCCGGGAGGACAAGCACCGTGTCCGGGACCGTCGCCTTCAGCTTTGCCAGGGACGTCAGCCAGTCGGTCAGCGGGTCGCCGTCGGGCTCGGTGGGGAAGACCGACACATTGCTGCTGATCCGCGGCAGCACCTGGTCGCCGCTGATGAACAGGCCGAGCGCCTCGCACCACAGGCAGGCGTGGTCCGGCGAATGGCCGTTGCCGGTCACCACCCGCCAGTCGTGGTCGCCGATCCGGATGACCTCGCCGTCGGTCATCCGCCGGAAACTGTCGGGCAGCTGGTAGATGGCCTTGCCGAAGCCGCCGAAGCGGGCGCGGTAGTTGTCGATGGCGTCCTCGTCCCAGCCGGCCGCCTTGTAGAACTTCAGCCCATCCTCCGGCGCCTCGCGGCCGGTGTCGGCCACCAGCATCCGGCACTGGATGTACTCCAGCCGCGTCATCCACAGGCGGCACTGGAACTTGCGGGTCATCCAGCCGGCCAGGCCGATGTGGTCGGGGTGCAGGTGGGTGACGATCACCCGGGTCACCGGCCTGCCGCCCAGCGCGCCCTTGAAGGCCTCACGCCAGGCCTGCGCCGTCTCCCGCGTCTGCAGGCCGGTGTCGACGATGGCCCAGCCCTCGCCGTCGGCCAGGGCCCAGACGTTGATGAAGCCGAGTGGCCCCCCCAGCGGCTGGCGCAGCCACAGCACGCCTGGCCGGACTTCCACTGCGTCGCCTGCCCCGGGCGTCGGCCCGGTCTCGAACGGATAGTCCAGCTTCGGGCGGCGGACTTCCGCCGAGATGTCTTCCACGCCGTCGTGCACTTGGCTTGCTCCCCGATGAACGCGCCCATCATCGGCCGTTCAGCCCCGCGCCGCAATTGCGCCGGTTACTAGAGCCATCTTGACCCCCTGAGGAACCGGGCGTTTAACCGCCCAAAACAACAGCCCACCCCCCAGGAGCTCAGGGTCCATGAGTCGCAACCGTTTCGGCGTCGCCGCCGCCGTCATCCTCGCAATGGTCGCCGCCGGGGCGACAACCAGCGCCGCCCAGAAGAAGCCGAAGGATGCCGCCGCGGCCGCCGGCGCCATCGCCGAGAAGGACCGCACCCGCGGCATGGCCGAGGCGCCCGCCCTGGCCAAGACCGCCGGCGTCACCTGCAACATCACCGACGCCCGCTACGTGGTCAGCGGCACCGACCCCAAGACCAAGCTCAAGACCGACTACTTCGAGGTCGCCTGCGACCAGGGCATGGGCTTCCTGGTGGTCGTCGACGCCTCCAAGCCGGCCCCGACGGTCGCCCCGTGCTGGGAAGCCAACAAGCCGATCGGCGACAAGCCGAGCCCCCTGGCCTGCAAGCTGCCCGGCAACCTGGACCTCCAGGCCCAGCTGACCCCCTACATCGCCAAGGCCGGCAAGGCCTGCGTGGTCGAGAAGAGCCGCTATATCGGCGCCAGCCCGACCAAGACCTTCCTGGAAGTCGCCTGCCAGGGCGGCGTGGGCTACATCCTGGAGACCGCCTCCCCGGCAAACGTCTCGGGCGAAGCCAAGCTCAACAGCTGCCTCAACTACGAGGCCGGCCAGACCGTCGCCTGCGAGCTGACCGACCGCGCCACCCAGCTGGCGGTGGTCGACAAGCTGATGGCCAGCTCGGGCAAGGCCTGCGTGATGAAGGACCGCCGCTACGTGCTCAGCACGACCAAGGGCGAGTCCTGGTACGAGGCCGCCTGTCAGGACGGCACCGGCTACATGGTCGAGCAGAAGGCCGACGGCACTCTCAGCCGCGCCCTGGCCTGCGCCGACGCCGATTTTGTCGGCGGCGGCTGCACCCTGACTGACGCCCGCGCCGCCAAGACCGAGCAGAACGGCCTCTACAGCCGGCTGGCGACCAACGCCGGCTTCAAGTGCACGGTCGAAAAGTACGGCATCTTCACCGTCCCCAACAAGGAAGTGGTCGAACTGAAGTGCTCGGACCGGGCGGACGGCGCCATCGCCGAATTCAAGGGCTCGACCGGGACTATCTACAACTGCGCCGTGGCCGAGGCCCAGGGCTACCGCTGCTCCTTCACCAAGAAGGATCTGGCCTACGCCCAGATCACCAAGGACCTGAGGTCGCTCAAGGACACCACCTGCAACGTCCGCGAGACCCGCACCCTCGACCGCGCCACCGACAACGCGGTGTACGTCGAGGCCAACTGTGACGACGGCAACGGCTCCTACGTGCTGGGCTACCAGCGCGGCGGGACCAAGGCGGTCGAGGTGCTGTCCTGCGTCCAGGCCAAGAACCTCGGCGGCTGCAAGCTGCCCGGCAACAAGTAAGGCCGCCGACGGCTGAGACGGACAAGGGCCCGCCGGTCACCCGGCGGGCCCTCTTCGTTTGCGGGCCAGTCAGGCGACCGCCGCAACCCGGCTCTGCCGCAGGCCGGCGTACTCGACCAGGGTGAGACCGACGACGCCCAACGCCTGGACGACCACGAAGACCTCCCCCAGCAGGGTTGGCCGCACCCAGCCGCTGGCCAGCAGCAGCACGCTCGCCGCCGTCCAGCCGGCGTTGCCGCCGATCACCAGCCACAGCATCGGAGCGGGGGCGTCCTGGCGCCGCGCCAGCCAGATCATCAGCCCGGCCACCGGGAACAGCGCCAGGCCGGCGATCATCAGAAGGGCCGCCGGCAGGCCGGTCAGCCCGGCCAACGGCAGGGCGCCCAGGGTCATCGCCGCGCCCATCGCCAGGCAGGTCGCCGCGTCCAGGCCGAGCGTGCGCCGCAGCAGGGAAGAAAGTCGAACGGTCATCGTCACCTCCATTTGTCGATGGAGGCAGCATGGGCGGGCCGGGGAGGCGGGTCGATTACGCGCCGGGTAAGCCTCCGCCGGCCTCGGATGCGCCATGGCCGGAACCAACCCACGCCCGTGACGCTGTTAACCGGCAATCGGCTGGAAGGAACACGTCATGGCGGAAGGTAGTGGGAGCAACTCAGGTCTGGCCTTCGTGGTCGGCGGGCTGCTGGTCCTGGTGGTGGTGATCGGCCTCTTCCTGATGTTCGGCGGCGGCCTGACCGAGAAGAAGGAGCTCGACGTCAACATCAAGGCCCCCGACATCCAGGCGCCCAAGGTCCCGAGCGGCGGTTGATCGGCGCCCTTCGGTCGCGCCTCGACCGGCTGCTGGGACGTCGGCGCAAGCCGGACCTACCCCGCGTCCTCGAGTGGGTCTCCCGCGCCGGCTATGGCGCGCGGGGCTTCGTCTACCTCAGCATCGGCGCCCTGGCGGCCCTGGCGGCGGTGGAGCTGGCCCGCGCTCCGGCCGGCGCGCGGGGCGCCGTGGCGGCCTTCGCAGAGGGGGCGGCCGGCCAGGTCTGGATCGCCGCGGTCGCCGCCGGCCTGATCGGCTTCGCGGTCTGGCGCGGCCTGCAGGCCGTCCTCGACGCCGACCGCCAGGGCCATGAGCCGGCGGCGCTGGCCAGCAGGGCGGGCCAGGCAGTCAGCGGCCTGGCCTACGGCGCCCTGGCCTGGTCGCTGCTCGAGCTGCTGGACGAACTGGAAGACATCGGCGAGGGCGACGAGAACCAGTCGGCCCGCCAGATGGCCGGCGACGTCATAGAGCTTCCCTTCGGGCACTGGCTGCTGATCGCGGTGGGCCTGTTCGTGATCGCGGTCGGGGTCGCGGGCCTCGTCCAGCTGTTCCGCCCCGGCTTCGGCGCCCGCCTGCGCTGCCGAGAGGCCACCCGCCGCTGGGCCTGCTGGGTCGGGCGCATCGGCTACGGGGCGAGAGGCGTGGCCTTCCTGCCCCTGGGCTACATCCTGCTGCGCGCCGGCTGGCGCATGTCGGCCGCCGAGGCCCGCAATCTGGGCGGCGCGCTCCAGGCCCTGGAGGCCCAGCCGTTCGGCTCGCCCATCCTGTTCCTCACCGGGGCCGGCCTGGCGGCCTTCGGCGCCTTCGCCCTGATCGAGGCCCGCTGGCGGCGGATCGATCCGCCCGACCCGACCTAGCCGAACACGTCCACCGGGCAGTCCACGGGCCCGACAGGCATGGTCCCCTCGGCCATGCGCCGGCGGGCGTGAGCCGTGGCGCAGATCGGCGTGCAAAGCAGCCCCCGGTCGGACCAGTAGGCGGGGCCGTTGGCGATCTCGTCGTGATAGTAGGCGAAGCCCGGCGCCCAGAAATCGAGGCCGCACTCGATACAGACGGTCTTCGGCGTCCTGGCCAGCATCAGCCCGCCTCCCCGCGCGCGGCTTCGGCGATCGCCTCGGCCCTGGCGAACAGCGCCGGATCGACCCTGGCCTCCACCGCCCTGGCGTTGTCGTCCAGCTGCCCCGGCCGGCTGGCGCCGACGATGGCCGAGGCCACGTTCGGCTCGCGCAGCACCCAGGCCAGGGCGAACTGGGCCAGGCTGAGCCCCGCCTCCGCCGCCAGCGGCTTCATCGCCTGGGCCGCCCGCAGGTAGGCTGGCCGCATCCAGCCCGCCATCGACCCGCCCATCGCTTCGCTGGCCGCCCGGCTGTCGGCCGGCGGCGGCGCGTCCGGATCGTACTTGCCGGTCAGCACTCCCTGGGCCAGCGGCGACCAGACGATCTGGCTGATGCCGTTCTCCGCACACAGGGGAATGACCTCCTTCTCCGGGCGCCGCCACAGCAGGCTGTACTGCGGCTGGCTGGAGACGAACTTCTCCACCCCTGGGACGGCCAGCGCGTCGCGGATATTCTGAGGCGACCATTCGGAGAAGCCGATCCACCGCGCCTTTCCGGCCCGCACCACCTCGCTCAGCGCCTCCATGGTCTCTTCCAGGGGCGTGTTGGCGTCGTACCGATGGCATTGGTAGAGGTCGACATAGTCGGTCCGCAGCCGCTTCAGAGAGGCGTCGATCTGCTTGAACACCTGGACCCGCGACAGCCCCTGGTCGCCGCCCCCCATGTCCCCGAACAGCTTGGTGGCCAGGACGTAGGTGTCCCGCGGCCGCCCGGCCAACGCCTCTCCAGTCACCGTCTCCGCCGCCCCGCGGCCATAGACATTGGCGGTGTCGTGGAAGGTGATGCCGATATCCAGGGCATGGTGGATATTCCGGATCGCCGTGTCCTTCTCCACCCCGACCCCGGCCGTGAGCCACGACCCGAGCGAGATTTCGGAAACCTGCAGGTCGCTCGATCCGAGCTGGCGGTACTTCATCATGGCGCTCCCGTTGTCCGCCTATTGTCGGACCGGCGGCGGCGGAAGGAAACCCGCTTGTGGCCCCCGTGCGTTTCGACGACATGGAAGCCGTCATGCACAAGACCGTCCTCGCCCTCCATCCCGCCCGCCGGGACGACATCGCCGACCTGACAACCCGCCGGCCGCTGCCGGGCCCCGGCCTCGACCAGGTCGACCCCTTCCTGTTCCTCAACCACCACGGCCCGCAGCTCTATCCGCCGAACAACCGCGGCCTGCCGTTCGGGCCGCACCCCCACCGCGGCTTCGAGACGGTCAGCTTCATCCTGTCCGGCGAGATGGCGCATCTCGACAGCGGCGGCCACGAGAGCGTCATCGGCCCCGGGGGTGTGCAGTGGATGACCGCCGGCTCCGGCCTCGTCCACGCCGAGGTCTCCCCGGACAGCTTCAAGCGACAGGGCGGCCCGCTGGAGATCCTGCAGCTGTGGGTCAACCTGCCGCCGGCGCTGAAGATGGCGCCGCCGCGCTATATCGGCCTGCAGCGCGGGGACATACCAACCCACGAGGCCGACGACGGCCGGGCCCGCCTGCACCTGATCTCAGGCCCATACGGCGAGATCGCCGGCCCGATCGACACCCTGACCGGCGTCTTCATGTCGATCCTGGACCTGGCCGGCGGCGGCCGCATCCATTTCGACGGCCTCGCCGGGCGAAACGTCTTCCTCTACGTCGTGGACGGCGCGGTCCGCATCGCCGGGCGCGAGATCCCCAAATGGAACCTCGTTACGCTCGACCTCGCCGGCGACCACCTGGAGATCGAGGGCCTGCCTGACGCCCGCCTCGCCTTCGGCCACGCCGACCCGATCGGCGCCCCGGTGGTCGCCCACGGGCCCTTTGTCATGAACACGGTCGACGAAATCCGCGAGGCCATCGCGGACTACAACGCGGGCAAGTTCGGCGCGGTCCGCCTGTGAGCGGCCCCGCTGCTGCACCCATGCTCGCCCTGGAGGGGCTGACCAAGTCGGTGCCGGGCGGCCGGATGCTGTTCTCGGGCCTGGACCTGGTCGTTCCCGCCGGCGCCTTCGTGGCGGTGATGGGGGAGTCCGGAGTCGGAAAATCCACCCTGCTCAACCTAATCGCCGGGCTCGACACCGCCGACGCCGGCCGGGTGGTGGTCGACGGCGTCGACTTGGCCAGCCTCGGCGACGACGGCCGCACCCGCCTGCGCCGGGACCGGATCGGCTTCGTCTTCCAGGCCTTCCACGTCCTGCCGCACCTCAGCCTGGCCCGCAACGTCGCCCTGCCCCTGGTCCTCGCCCGGGCCGAGCCGACGCAGGCCCTGTCGCGCGCCACCGCCCTCCTCGACGCCGTCGGCCTGCAGGGCAGGGGCGACGACTACCCTCGCCAGCTCTCCGGCGGCGAACTCCAGCGGGTCGCCATCGCCCGGGCCCTGGTCCACCGGCCGGCCCTGATCCTGGCCGACGAACCGACCGGCAACCTCGACCCCGACACCTCCGGCCGCATCATGGCCCTGCTGGCCGTCCAGGCCCGCGAGGCCGGCGCCGCCCTCCTGATCGTCACCCATTCGGACAAGGTGGCGGCGGCGGCGGACCGGTGTCTCCTGCTGACCGCCAAGAACCTGGTGGAGCCGGGGGAACCTCCGGCGTGACCTTCCACTCTTCCCCGTCATCCCGGCCGCAGCGAAGCGGAGAGCCGGGACCCAGGGCCACCGCAAGATCGCACGCGGCTTCGAGTTTCGCGTCCTGTCCCTCCTGGGTCCCGGCTCTCCGCGCTGCGCGCTACGGCCGGGATGACGGGAGGGGAGGGGCATGAACGCCCCCAGCCTCCGCGCCCTGGCCTGGCTGATCCTCGGCGAATGGCGCAGCCAGCCTGTCCGCGTCCTCACCGCCGCCCTGGCCATCGCGGTCGGCGTCGCGCTCGGTTTCGCGGTCCACCTGATCAACGCCTCGGCGCTCACCGAATTCTCCCGCGCCATCGCCACCGTCAACGGCGACGCCGACCTGCAGGTGCAGTCGGTTTCGCCCGCCGGCTTCGACGAGGCCCTCTATCCAAAGCTCGCCCGCGCCCCCGGCGTCGCGGTCGCCAGCCCGGTGGTCCAGCTGACGGGCGCCATCCCCGGCGAGCAGCGGGGACTCACCGTGCTCGGCCTTGACGTCTTCCGCGCCGCCCACATCACCCCCAACCTGCTCGGCCGCCCCTCAGGCGCCGCGGTCGGCGGGGCCGGCGCAGCCTTCGACGAGAACAGCGTCTTTCTTTCGCCGGCCCTGATGCAGGACCGCCGCCCCGGCGACATCCTCGCCCTCTCGGCCGGCGGCCGCACCGTGCCCCTGACCATCGCCGGCCCGCTGCCGGGCGTCGACGCCGAGCGACGCATCGCCGTGCTCGACATCGCCGCCGCCCAGTGGCGCTTCGCCCAGCTCGGCCGACTCCAGCGGATCGACCTCAAGCTCGCCCCCGGCGCCGACCGCCAGGCCACGGCGGCGGCCATTGCCCGGCTCCTGCCGCCCCAGGCCGAGCTGGTCACCCGCGAGAGCCAGACCCGGCGCAGCGACAGCCTCTCCCGCGCCTACCGGGTCAACCTCAACATGCTGGCCCTGATGGCCCTGCTGACCGGCGGCTTCCTGGTCTTCTCCGCCCAGTCCCTGTCGGTCGCCCGCCGCCGCGCCCAGTTCGCCCTGCTGCGGGTGCTCGGCATGAACCGGCGCGCACTGCTCCTCCAGGTCCTTGCCGAAGGCGGCATCGTCGGCGCGGCCGGCTCGGGGCTGGGCATCGGCCTGGGCCTGCTCCTCGCCGGCGCCGCCCTCAATCTGCTCGGCGGCGACCTCGGCAGCGGCTACTTCCAGGGCAGCCGCCCCACCCTGGTCTTCGCCCCCATTGCGGCCGGCGTCTTCTTCCTGCTCGGCCTTGCCTGCGCCCTGGCCGGCAGCCTGATCCCGGCCCGCGAGGCCGCCAACGCCCAGCCGGCCGTGGCGCTGAAGAATGTCGGCGACGCCGTCGACCCCTCGGCCCGCCCGGGCGTCGGCCTGGCCGTCGTCCTCCTCGCGCTCGGCGGCGCCTGCGCCCTGGCCCCGCCCATCGCCGGCCTCCCCCTGCTCGGCTACGTCTCCATGGCCCTGCTGCTGGCCGGGGGCGTGGCCGCCATGCCCTGGCTGGCCCGGGTGCTGCTGACCCCGCTCCAGGCCCGCTCGCTCCGGAGCCCGGCCGCAGAGCTCGCCGTCCGCCGCCTCTGGGGCGCCCCGTCCCAGGCCGCCGTCGCCCTCTGCGGCATCGTCGCCTCCACCAGCCTGATGATCGCCATGGCGGTGATGGTCTCCAGCTTCCGGGGCTCGGTCGACGACTGGCTCCACCAGATCCTGCCCGACGACCTCTACATCCGCTTCGCCGGTCCCTCGGAGGTCGGCGGGCTCGACCCCGCCGGCCAGGCCGCCATCGCCCGCGTCCCGGGCGTCGCCGGCGTCGCCTTCACCCGCGCCATCCCCCTGCGCCTGTCCCCCGACGCCCCGCCCGTCGCCCTGGTCGCCCAGCCGGTCACCCGCGCCGACCCCGGGGCGAGGATCCCGATGGTCGCCCCGCCCCGCGCTGCGCCGCCAGGGCTCACCCCCGTGTGGGTCTCCGAGCCCGCCGCCTGGCTCAACCGCCTCAAGGTCGGCCAGACCGTGACCCTCCCCCTTGAGCAAAGCCCCAGGGTCTTCGTGGCGGGAGTCTGGCGCGACTACGCCCGGCAGAACGGCGCCGTCGTCCTGACCAGCAAGGACTACACCCGCCTGACCGGCGACGCCCTGCGGGGCGAGGCCTCCATCCGCCTCGCGCCCGGCGCGGATCCAGACAGGGTCGCCGCCGCCGTCCGCGCCGCCCTGCCGCCCGACCTCGCCGCCCGCACCGAGATGCTCCGCCCGGCCCAGATCCGCGACATAGCCCTCGGCCTCTTCGACCGCAGCTTCGCCATCACCTACATCCTCGAGCTGGTCGCCATCCTGGTGGGCCTGGCCGGGGTCGCCGCCACCGTCTCGGCCCAGACCCTGGCCCGCACCAAGGAGTTCGGGATGCTGCGGCATCTGGGCGTCGCCAAGCGGCAGATCACCGCCATGCTGGCCCTGGAGGGCGCCCTGCTCGGGGCGGTCGGGGTCGCGGCCGGCCTCACCCTCGGCCTGATCATGAGCCAGGTGCTGATCCATGTGGTCAACCCGCAGTCCTTCCACTGGACCATGCAGACCCGCCTGCCCTGGGGCCTGTTCCTGGTGGTCACCGTCGCCCTGGTCGCCGCCTCGGCCGGAACCGCCTTGCTGGCCGGCCGCCGGGCGCTCAGCGTCGACGCCGTCCGCGCCGTGCGAGAGGACTGGTGATGCGCCGCCTTCTCGCCCTGCTGCTGGCCGTCGCGGCCTTCGCCGCCGCCGATACCGCCCGAGTTTCCCCGGTTTACGCCCCCGTCACCCCCGGAACGGCCATCGCCTTCCCGGCCGACCACGGCGCCCATCCCGATTTCCGCACCGAATGGTGGTATGTCACCGGCTGGCTCGACACCCCCGCGGGTCCCCAGGGCTTCCAGGTCACCTTTTTCCGCACCCGCCCCGACGTCGACCAGGCCAACCCCAGCGCCTTCGCCGCCAAACAGGTGCTCTTCGCCCACGCGGCCCTGTCGGACCCCAAGGTCGGCGCCCTGCTGCACGACCAGCGCATCGCCCGCGCCGGCTTCGGCCTGGCCGAGGCCTCCGCCGCCGATGGGGACCTGGTCCTCGACGACTGGTCCCTGAAGCGCGGCGCCGACGACCGCTGGCGGGCCAGGATCCCCGCCAGGCACTTCGCCCTGGACCTCAGCTTCACCCCCACCCAGCCGCCGTTGCTGCAGGGCCAGGGCGGCTACAGCCGCAAGGGCCCGCTCCCCAGCGAGGCCAGCCACTACTACAGCCTGCCCCAGTTGGCGGTGACCGGCGCGATCACCCGCGACGGCCGGCGGATTCCGGTCGCCGGCCGCGCCTGGCTCGACCGCGAATGGTCCTCGACCCTCCTGAACCCCGCGGCCGTCGGCTGGGATTGGGCCGGCCTCAACCTGGCCGACGGGTCGGCCCTCACCGCCTTCCAGGTCCGCGATGCGTCCGGCAAGGCCCTGTGGACGGGCGGCAGCCACCGCACCCGCGACGGCCAGCTGACCATCTTCCGCCCCGGCCAGCTGTCGTTCACCCCGGTCCGCCACTGGCGCTCCCCCCGCACCAAGGCCCTCTATCCCGTCGAGCAGCGGCTCACCGCCTCCCTGCCGACAGGGACCCGCACCTTCACCCTGAAGCCCCTGTTCGACGACCAGGAACTCGACAGCCGTCCCGGCGGCCCCGTCTACTGGGAAGGCGCCGTCAGCGGCGACGGCGCCAGGGGCTACCTGGAACTCACCGGCTACTTCGAGAAGCTGGCGCTCTGACGTCCTTCTCCCGACAAGCGGGAGAAGGAACCGCATCGGCGGCCGGCTCGCCTCATCCATCGTCCGCCCCGATATCCCGCATAAGCCGCGGGGGCAGCCGGAGGCTTCGCCGGATCGCGGCCTTGTCCCTGTGAATGTCGTGAGCCCTCGTGGGGCGAAGTCTAAGGAGCGCGGCCTTCAGCCACGCCCGGATCTGTCTGGGATTCATTCCAACCTTGCGATTTCAGGAAGTTACGAGGCGCGTAGGACATCGGTCACTCTCCTGTTCGCTGAGGTTGGCGGGCCGTCGGCCCGATGACGGCGTTCTCTAGCAGACTCTACCGCTTCAACAAATCCCCCGGCACGGTCGGCTCCGAGATCAGCCGCTCGAACGCCTTCCACCGCCCCGCCGCGTCGGGCGCCGCGGCCTCGATGTAGGCCTTGGTCATCTCCTCGCCGAGCCCGTAGTTGATCACGTACGAGCGGTAGTTCTCGGTGAACCTGATCGACTGCTCGGCCCGCGCCCGCGAGATCAGCTGGTACTTCTGCGCCAGGTCGATCGCCGTCTCCCGGTCGATTTCGCCGTCGAGGTACATCTGGGCGATGGTCAGCCGCGCCCCGGCCAGGTCCTTCATCGCCTCGCCAAGCGCCACCTGCCGGGCCGCCCCGGCCGGGTCCAGCCCCGCGAGCGGGAACAGAACCTCCCGTTCGAAGGCCACCTTGTCCGCCTCCGAGAACGCGAGGTCGATGCCGTAGTTGGCCGTCCCCTCGGCGATCAGCGACTGCGGGCTGTAGAGCGGATAGACGCTGAACTCGACCCAGCCCTGGCCCTTGGCCAGCTTCTGCTCCAGCAGCATGTTCAGGGCGTGGTGGCCCGGATAGCCCTCGTGGCAGCCCAGGTCGATCGCCCGGCTCACCCGGATCGGCAGGTCGGTGTTGATCTGGATCAGGCTGACGGCGTTGCCCTTGTACCAGTTGTAACCCGACCAGCTCTTGTTCTTCACGAACTCCAGGGTGAACTGCTCCTTGTCGGGCAGGGCGATGTGGGCGGCCGTCCGCCGGCGGCATTCGGCGATTCCGGCCCGCATCACCGCGTCCAGCCGGTCGGCCGGCACGACGAACTGGTTCTGGTAGGCGTCGACCCGCTGCCACAGCGGCCCCTCGCCGGGGACCAGCGTCTCGATCCGCGCCAGCACGGCGTCATAGTGGCTGAGCGGCTTGAGCACGGGCCGTACCCCGAACAGCCCCTCCGCCTCGTCGGCGAACTTGAACTTCTGCCCCAGCGCCATCGACAGCCGCGTCTCCGCCGCCTTCACCTGGCCGGCCAGGAACACCCGCCGGCGGGCCTGCAGCGGCGCCTGGCCGACCGTCACCTTGTCCAGCCGGACGGCCAGCCGGCGCGCGTCGGCGCGCAGCGTGGCCAGGTCACGGGGCGCGGCCTTGGCGGCGGCGGCCCACTCGGGCGGGCCGTAGTAGGCGTCGACATAGCCCTCCTCGCGCTCGCCGGCCTCAAGGGTCAGCTTGACGAAGTCCTCGGCGATCCGGTCGAGGCTGTCGTGCTCCGGGGTCGTGGACTGCGCCGGCCCGGCGATCAGCAGCAGGGCGGCGAGGGCGGACAGCAGGCGAGCGAGCATAGGAAAACCCCGGCAGACAAAAGGCCTGCCGGGGTTTCGCACGGGATCGAAGGCTTGGGTAGGTCTCGGGGTCCGCCCTAGGCGCCGGGCGTCCTGGCCTTCAGCATGTGGCCGTACTTGCCCCACAGGCCCGCGCCGCCGGCGATCGCCGCCCGCCGGGTCGCCGGATTGGCCAGCAGGCCGATGGCGGCGATCCCGCCGACCACCGCCGCGATGGCCAGCAGCGGATGGGCCCTGGCGCTGGCCATCAGGCTGGTCTTGGCCGTCTTCAGGGTGTCGCGGGCTTCGAGCGCCCGGTCCTTGAGGTCTTCCTTCATCGCCGTGGCCTGCTCGCCGCCGAAGAAGCGGTCGAGGAAGCCGCCAAGCGGGGCCTCGTTGGCCGCGCCGTTGGGGCGGGTGAGGTCGGCGCGGGTGTTGGCGGGATATTCGGTGGTCATGGGAGCTCCTTGGGGAGGGGAGGGGACAAGGTCGCCGGTTCAACGCGTGAAGCCTCCGGCTGATCCCGACTCCCCGGTCCGGGCCTGACGCAACCAACGACGTTCCTCCGCGCTGTGCAGGGAGCGTACGGAGTCCGCCCGGCATGAAGTCTCTGTTCTACGGTATCGGCGTCGCCACCCTCTCGGGCCTCATGCTCGGCGGCGCCCTGCGTCCCGAGCTGGTCCTGGACCGCGTCGGCGGCCCCCAGATCGCAATCGGCGACAGCGGCCGTTCGGCCTACGGCGACTTCGACGGCGGCACGATCCACTATCCCTATGGCGTCCCCGACTATGTGGTCGGCACCGACCACCTCTACCGGCAACCCAGCTTCGAACCCCTGCCTGCCTATGCCGAGGCCGACTGGCGCTCGCTGCCCGCGGATCTCCCGCCCGCGGAGCCGGCCAGCTACCTTCCCGAGTCCCCGCCGGCGCGCACCTACGACGCCATCGTTCACTACCCCAGCCAGGGCGGCGGCATCCTCGCCGGGCTCGACACGGCTCCGGCCGACCTCGGCCCCGAGGTTGTCGAACCAGCCGACGCCCCGCCGGCGGCGATGGCCGCCTTCGAGGCCGAGATGGGCGGCTGAACCGCCAGGCCGACACGCCGCCCTGCCACTCTCTCACAAACCTGCGGTCGTTTTCCGACACCCCCCTCGCCTTCCGACGGGCGCCGCAACATTCCAACCTGCCGCTATCGCAGGTCAGCCCCGTCTCGGCGGAAAAACCTGAGCGATTTCAACGGTCGGACTGCCGGACCTCTCCCCAGCCGCCGAGGGGCCGTGGTGCAAGGAACGCCGTCGCCATTGCCCCGGCCGCCGTTCCCCCCTAACCCGCGGCCCATGACCGAGATTGTCGACGACGCCGTCCAGATCATCGCCCGCGGCCCGCGCCAGGCCGCCGAGGCCGCCGCCGAGGCGATGGACGCCAACCCCCTGCTGGAGGGCGCCACCTACTCCATCCTCGAGGAGGACGAGGATCGCGGGATCTGGCGCATCGACGCCTTCCCCGTCACCGCCGAGGAGGCCGACGGCATCCGCGCGGTCCTGGCCGATTGGGACGAACTGACGGTTACAACCGAAGCCCTCGCCGACGCCGACTGGCTGGCCATGTCGCTGTCGGGCCTGCCGCCGGTGCGCGAGGGCCGGTTCTTCGTCTTCGGCCTGCACGACAAGGGCCTGGCCCCGCCCAACGCGGTGCAGCTGCGCATCGAGGCCGGCGCGGCCTTCGGCACCGGCCACCACGGCACCACCGCCGGCTGCCTGCGGGTGTTCCACGACCTGCTGAAGGGCCGGCGGTTTCCCAAGGTGCTCGATGTCGGGGCCGGGACGGGGGTGCTGGCCATCGCAGCGGCCCGCACCGGCTCGAAGCTGGCGGTCGGCACGGACATCGACCAGCCGTCCGTCCGCATCGCCGCCGAGAACGCCCAGGTGAACCGGGCCAAGGCCCGCTTCGTCCATGCTTCCGGCCTGTCGCACCGCCGGGTGGCCGCCACGGCCCCCTACGACCTGGTGTTCGCCAACATCCTCGCCCCGCCCCTGGTCGCCCTGGCGCAGGACATCCGGACGGCCCTGAAGCCCGGCGGCGTCGCCATCCTCTCGGGCCTGCTGCGCACCCAGGAGCGCCGGGTAAGGGCCGCCTATCTGGCCCGCGGATTCCGCCTGAAACGGCGGCTGCACCGTGACGCCTGGGCCACCCTTGTTCTGCAAAAGGGTTAACCCCGGAACCGCCCCCCGAGCCCCCCGTTATCGGCCCATCGTGGACGTACGCATGAGGAGGCCGACATGAGCGACCAGCCCGGGGAAACCGGCCACATCTATGAGGAAACTCCCCGCCAGGCGGTCCGCGAGGATCTGCGCGCCGACGCCCGCCGCGGCAACAACACCGCCGCCTGGGTCATCGCCGCCCTGGTTGCCGTGGTCGCGATCATCGCCGTGGTCTTCATGGTCGGCACGACCGGGCGCGAGGACAAGGTCTCGCCCGACGACCTCACCGCTGTCGCCGAACAGGCCCGCACCCAGGGGCTGATCGAGGGCGCCCAGTCCGGCTACAACGCCGCCGCCGCCCAGGCCCAGTCGAGCTACAACGCCGCGGCGACCAACGCCCAGATCGCGGCCGATCGCGCCGCCGCCGACGCCCGCGCCGCCGCGGCCGAGACCCGCGCTGCCGCCGAACGCGCCCGCGCCGATGCCGCCGAGTCCCTGAACCGGGACGCCGAACAGGCCCCCGAGCCGGTGGAGCCGCTGCCGCAGTAGGCGGCTCGTCGACTTCTATCCCCGCGCCGTCGGGCGCCCCATGCAGGGGCGCTTGGCGAGCGCGCCTCCCGTCGGCTCAGGCCAACAGGTCCGGCGTCAGCATGTTCTCGAGCTTCACGATCTGGTCGCGCAGGACCAGCTTCTGCTTCTTCAGCCGCGCGATCTGCAACTGGTCGGGCGTGGGCATCAGGGCGAGGGCGTCGACCGCGTCGCCCAGGTCCTGGTGCCGCTGGCGAAGCTCGACCAGCTTGGCGCGGATCTCCACGTTGGGGAGGTGGATCAGGTCATGATCGTCGGCCATACGCTGTTCCCGGACGCCACCGTTATCGGACCAAAATAGCAGACCCGCCCGCGCTCACGCCAGAGCGCTCGCGAGCCGATGCAGGGCTGCGGGGGGCGGCGGATGGCCCCAGGCCTCGCCCGCCCGCGTCAACGCCGCCGAGGGGTCTCCCGAGGGGCCCCCAAGGGCGGCCGGCCTTCCCGCCAGGCCCTCCAGGGTCTCCATCAGAAGCCGCTCGGCCCGCAGCTCCGCCGCCTTGACCGCCTCGCGCAGGCTGAGCCGCTCGCCATCGCCGACAGGGGGCAGGGCCGGCTTCAGGGCCCGCCTCGCCTGCCGGATCGGCGCCAGCACCTCGCCCTCCCACCGCCGCGCCAGCGCGGCTCCCTCGGCCAGCGCCGCGGCCTCCGGATCGGCGAAGGCCGCCCACAGCAGGTAGGCGGTCTGCTGGCCATGGTCGTCCTGCAGCGCCAGGCAGGCCTCCGCGACGCCCGGCCGGTCGTAGGCGGCCAGGGCCCAATCCCAGAACCTCACGTCTCGCTCCGGATCGGCGGCAGGTCCTCGCCCCAGCGCTTCACCGGCGCCCAGTCGAGGCCGAAGGGGTCGAGAGCCCGGCCCACGGCCTGGTCGATCATCTCCGCCATGCTCCGCGGCCGGGCGTAGAAGGCCGGCATCGGCGGGGCGATCACCGCCCCCATCTCGGCCAGGGCGGCCATGGTCCGCAGGTGTCCCAGGTGCAGCGGCGTCTCGCGCACCATCAGCACCAGCGTCCGCCGCTCCTTGAGCACCACGTCCGCCGCCCGGGTGAGCAGGGTCGAGGTCACCCCGGTGGCGATCTCGCTCATCGTCCGCACCGAGCAGGGGGTGACGATCATCCCCAGGGTGCGGAAGCTGCCCGACGCGATCGAGGCCCCCACGTCGCCCACCTTGTGGACCACATCGGCCCGGGCGGCGACGTCCGCGACCGAGAGGTCGGTCTCCTGGGTGATGGT
>Ga0196963_10000813_pt1 | contig 24115 bp, 12 predicted proteins | sample S1_5metaG_FD_148600 | JGI IMG/M metagenome (GOLD analysis project Ga0196963, IMG submission 148600) | Soil microbial communities from Anza Borrego desert, Southern California, United States - S1_5 | ecosystem: Environmental > Terrestrial > Soil > Desert | place: USA: California | collected...
TGGTGGCTGCGCGCGAGCTCGATCAGCAGGCGGTTGATCTCCTCCTGCGTCACCGAGGTCTCGTGCCCGCGCTTGCCGACGAAATGGCGATCGGCGTGCTCGGGAGCCAGCGCCAGCAGCTCGGGATTCACCAGGTAGTCGTAGACCACGCAGTCGCAGTCCTCGAGCACCTCGCGCCCGCGCACGGTCATCAGCCCCGGATCGCCGGGACCGGCGCCGACCAGGAAGACGAGACCGAGCTGCGTGGTCGCCATGACCGGACGTTAGCCGGTCATGGCGGCCGATGGAATGTGGGGCTGCGCTACGGCGCCGCGCGCCCGCAGGTCGGGCGCATCCGCTCAGACGCCGTGGCAGGTCTTGTACGCGCTTCCGGACCCGCACGGGCACGGGTCGTTGGGCGCAGGCTTCAGCGGATGGTCGCCGGGCGGCCGCAGGGGCGCCGGCGCCTCGCGCTTGGCCTGGGCAGGCGCCGGTGGCGGCGGCGCGACGGCGGTGGCGCCGCCGGCGGCCGCGAATCCGCCCGCGGCCAACGCCGCCGCCGGTCCGCCGCGCTCGGGCTCGGCGGGCGCGGGCTTGACCTCGATGCGGAAGAAGATGCGCGCGACCTCGGCGTGGATCTGCTCGTGCATGCGCTGGAAGAGGCGGAATCCCTCCTCCTTGTAGCGCATCTTCGGGTCCTTCTGCGCGTACGACTCGAGGCCGATCGAGTGGCGCAGGTGGTCCATGCCGTAGAGGTGGTCCTTCCAGCGGCGGTCGATGGTGTCGAGCAGCACGAAGCGCAGCACGAACGGGAAGGCCTCGGCCTGCGCCTTCTGGCGCTCCTCGACGCCCGCCTTGACGATCGTCATCAGGTGGTCGCGGCAGGCGTCGCCGCCGCTCGACACCGGGATCTCGGCCGGCGCCGGCGCCGGCAGGCCGGTCTGCTTGGCGAACTCGGCGCTGATGCGCTGCGCCAGCTCGGCGCCGCGCGTGCCGTCGGCGGCGGTGCGCTGGACCATCTCGTCGAGGTCCTTGCCGAACAGGTCGAGCAGGAACTCGACGAGCTTGTCGCCCTCGAGCAGCTGCTGGCGGCGGCCGTAGATGATCGACCGCTGGGTGTTCATCACCTGATCGTACTCGAGCAGGTTCTTGCGGATGCCGTAGTGGTACTCCTCGACGCGCTTCTGCGCCTTCTCGACGGCGCGGGTGACCATCCCTGACTCGATCGGGATGCCGTCCTTCAGCCCCATCGAGCGCATCAGCCCGGCCATCGTCGGGCCGGCGAAGCGCTTCATGAGATCGTCGTCGAGGCTGAGGTAGAAGCGCGACGAACCCGGATCGCCCTGGCGGCCGGAACGGCCGCGCAGCTGGTTGTCGATGCGCCGGCTCTCGTGGCGCTCGGTGCCGACGATGCGCAGGCCGCCGAGCGCGCGCACGTCGACGCCGTCGCGGAAGGCCGACGGCTTCGTCAGCGGCGGCAGGCCGTCCTGCAGGCGGCGCGCGTTGATCGCCGCGAGCTTCTCGTCGAGCGTCTTGCCCGTGATCTTCTCGGCCTCGGCCTCGCCCAGGAAGCGCTTGCCCCACATGTCGATCGCCGCCTCGTCGAGCTCGGGCGAATCCGGCTTCATGCGCTTGGGCAGCAGGTCCTGCGCGATCCAGTGCTTGAAGGCCTCGCTGGCCTTCTCCCTGCCGAGCACGATGTCGGTGCCGCGGCCGGCCATGTTGGTGGCGATGGTCACCGAGCCGAAGTGCCCGGCCTTGGCCACGATCTCGGCCTCGCGCGCGTGCTGGCGGGCGTTGAGCACGCTGTGCGGGATGCCCTTGCGGGTGAACTGCTCGCTCAGGCGCTCGGAGACCTCGACGCTGATCGTGCCGACCAGCACCGGCTGGCCGACGGCGTGCAGCTCGGCGATCTCCTTGATGATGCCGTCGAACTTCTCCTGCTCGCTGCCGAAGATCAGATCGGGGTGGTCGACGCGCGCGACCACGCGGTTCGGCGGGATGGCGACGACCTCGAGCTTGTAGATCGCGTTGAACTCGTTGGCCTCGGTCATCGCCGTGCCGGTCATGCCGGCGAGCTTGCGGTAGAGGCGGAACAGGTTCTGCAGCGTGATCGTCGCGTAGGTCTGGCTCTCGTCCTGGATCGTCACGCCTTCCTTGGCCTCGATCGCCTGGTGCAGGCCGTCCGACCAGCGCCGGCCCTCGAGCGTGCGGCCGGTGTGCACGTCGACGATCTTCACGTCCTTGCCGCTGACCAGGTAGTCCTTGTCGACGATGAAGAGGTGGTGCGCCTTGAGCGCGTTGTCGAGGAAGTGCGGCAGGTGCATCGCGTCGGCGTCGTAGAGGTTCTTGACGCCGAACAGCTTCGCCGCCTTGTCGATGCCGGCCTCGGTCAAGGTGATGTGGCGGTCCTTGATATCGATCTCGAAGTCGACGTCCTTGGCCAGGCCCTTCGCCACCTCGTTGGCCTGGAGGTAGAACTCGGTGCGCTTCATCGCCGGGCCGGAGATGATCAGCGGCGTGCGCGCCTCGTCGATCAGGATGGAGTCGACCTCGTCGACGATCGCGAACTCGCGCCGGGTCTGCACCTGCTCGTCCAGCGACTTGGCGAGGTTGTCGCGCAGGTAGTCGAAGCCGAACTGGTTGTTGGTGCCGTAGACGACGTCCATGGCGTAGATCGTCTTGCGCGCGAACGGCGACATCTCGGCCTGGATCGCGCCGACGCTGATGCCGAGGAAGCGCAGGGTCGGCTCGTTCCAGGTCGCGTCGCGCTTGGCCAGGTAGTCGTTGACCGTGACCACGTGCACGCCGCGCTGCGCCAGCGCGTTGAGGTAGCAGGTCAGCGAGGCGACCAGCGTCTTGCCCTCGCCGGTCTTCATCTCGGCGATCCTGCCCTGGTGCAGCACGATCGCGCCGAGGATCTGCACGTCGTGCGCGCGCATGCGGAACGGCGGCTTGGAGTCGGGATGGCGGGCGCGGATCGCGGCGTAGACGGACGCCGGCAGGTCGATCTCCCAGGCCGGCGTGCCCGCCGCCAGCTTCGCGCGCGCCTCGGTGACGGCGGTCAGGGCGGCGCCCCAGTGCTCCTCGCCGAAGCCGTTCTTGGGATCGATCGCGTTCCACATGCCGAGGCGGCGGTCGGCGACCTCGCGGGCCAGGGCGAGGGCCTCGGGCAGCACGGCCTCGAGCCCGGCGTCGACGTCGGCGGCCGCCTTGACCTGCTCGCGCAGCGCCGCGGAACGCGCGCGCAGCGCGCTGTCGTCGGCGGCGCGCATCGCCTCCTCGAACGCGGTGACCGCGCGCACGCGCGGCTTGAGCTTGACCAGCACCGCATCGTTGGTCGTGCCGAGCACGCGGCGGACGGCGGAGGTCAGGCTGTCGATGAGGGGCATCGGGAGGGTCCTCGGCGGCCCGGCCTGGAGCCGCGACGCGCGGGCCGGACCGGGTTCGCGACGGTAGGCGGCGGGCCACGTGACTCCAGCGCCTTCAATGCCGTGCTTGGCGGCGATCAGCGCGAAATCCGGCGCATCCGCGCCACCCCCTGGCTGTCGGCACCGCCCAGCTACGCTGTCCCGTCATGGCGTTCGTGATCTATGACGGGCGACGCATTCCGATCGGCAAGGAACTGGTGCTCGGCCGCTGGCGCGGCTGCGACGTGCAGGTGCGCGACGACAAGGCCAGCCGCCGCCATGCCCGCCTGCTCATGGGCGACGACGAGGTCCTGTGGATCGAGGATCTCGGCTCGGCCAACGGCACGTCGGTCAACGACCAGCGCCTCGGCGCGCCGCACCGCCTGGCGCACGGCGACCGCATCACCATCGGGCGCGCGGCGCTGACCATCGAGCTCGACGAGCGCGAGGCGTCGAGCGCCGAGCTCGTCGCGGTCGCCGAGCCGCCGAAGCCGGCGCTCGACCCGCAGGCGCTGATCGGCGAGATGGTCGGCGGCTGCCGCCTGCTGGCGGTCATCGGCAGCGGCGCCGGATCGACCGTCTACCGCGCCAAGCAGGTCACCACGGGACGCGAGGTCGCGGTCCGCGTGCTGGCCAACGACCTCGCCGACGAGGTCCTGGAACGCGTGCGCGCGGTCGCCTCGATCCGCCACGACTCGCTGGTCGGCCTGCACGACTGCGGCCGCGAGAAGGGCCACGGCTGGTGCAGCATGGAGCTGATCGACGGCGACAACCTCGAGCGGCTGATCGAGCGCGACGGCGAGCTCGAGCCGGCGCTGGCGCTGCTGGTGTGCGAGCGCGTCGCCCTGGCGCTCGAGGTCGCGCACACCGCCGGCATCGCCCACGGCGACGTCAACCCGCGCACCGTCCTGCTCAGCAAGTCCGGGCAGGTGAAGGTCGTCGATCTCGGCCTGGGCGGCGACGACGCCGCCGATCCGGCGTACGCCGCGCCGGACCGCCACGGACGCCCGGCGCGCCCCGCCGACGACGTCTACGCGCTGGGCGGCACGCTCTACCACCTGCTCGCCGGCGCTCCGCCGTTCACCGCCGAGGATCCCGAGGAGCTGGCGCGCGCGCACCGCGAGCAGCCGTTGCCGAACGTGCTGGCGGTGCGGCCGGGCCTTCCGGCCAAGGTCGTCGACCTGCTCAACGGGATGCTCAACAAGAACCCGGACTGGCGCTACGCGACGATGCGCGAGGTGGTCAACGACCTGCGCCCGCTGCGCGATCAGCTCGGCGCGATCAAGACGAAGCCCAAGCCCAAGCCGGTCGAGGCGCCGCGCCCGCGGCCGCGCCCGCGCACCGAGCCGGTCACCCCGGTGCAGACGCGCGATCATGCGATGCAGCGGCTGGGCATGCGCCTGCTGCTGGTCGTCTCCCTCGCGCTGATCGCCGCCTTCGTCGTCCCGGTGCTGATGCGCAAGCCGGCCGAGCCGGAGCTGCCGGCGGTGGTCGCCGGCCCGGCCGTGCCAGCGCGAACGCCGAAGCCGGTACCGGTGCCGGTCCGGCCGACGCCGGTCGAACCGTCGCCGTCGGACGACCTCGCCGAACGCTGGGACGTGGTGCAGGAGCGCGTCGCCCGCGACCTGGCGCGCGATTACTGGGGCGCCGCCGAGCGCCAGCTGGCGGCGTTCGCCGCCGAGGCCGGCGGCGAGACCGGCGACGCCGCGCGCCTGCGCGCGCGCCAGCTCGCGCTCGACGGCGGCACCTGGTACCACGCGCGCATCGCCGAGCTGCCGGCGCTCGACCAGGCCGGCGCCCTGCCGCGCGCCGCGACCGCGCTCGGCCGGCTGCGCGACGTCGCCCTGGCCAGCGACCGGCCGGACGCGGAGAGCCGCTACCAGGAGGTGCTGGCGCGCCTGACGCAGCGGCTCGCCGCGGCGCGGCGCGACGCGCGGCGCGCGATCGAGGCGCGGCGCTTCGCCGAGCTCACCGCGATCGCCGAGACCCTGCGTCCCGACTTCGCCGGCACGCCGATCGAGGGCCTGCACCGCCAGTTCGCCGCGCTCGCGTCCGAGGCCGCGGCCGCCGCGCCGCTGGCCCAGGACTCGTGGGCGGCGACGCGCGCGAAGCTGCGCGCCGCCAGCGGCCCGGAGGCGCTCGCCGCCGGCGCCGCGCTGCTGCTCGCCGGCGAGGTCGCCGACGCCAAGGCGGTGCTTGCGCAGCCGGCGCTGGCCGCCGGCGATCTCCTGCGCCGGCGCGAGCGCCTGCTCGGACGCGAGGCCGCCGTGCTGAGCTTCGACGATCCCAACGACCTGCAGTTCGTCGAGGAGCTCGGCGGCCCGCTGGTGCTGGCCGACGGCGCGCTGTCGTCGAACGGCGATGCCGGCGTCGCCTGCAGCGTGCCGGTCGGCGGCCGCGACTGGGAGGCGACCCTGGTCGTCGCGCTCGGCGAGGGCGACGGCCAGGCGGTGCTGTCGCTGGTCCACGGCGACACCGCGCACCTGTCCCTGCGCATCGAGAAGGATTCCGCCGCGTTGAAGGTGCACGCCGGCGAGGGCTGGACCGAGCAGGCGCCCGAACGGCCGCGCGGCGCGACGACCCGCATCCGCTGCTCGTGCCGCGACGGCCGCCTCGAGGTGGCGATCGACGGGCTGACCACGCTCGACGTCGAGGACGCGCGCATCCCAGCCGGCAGCCAGCTGCGCTTCGAGGCCGCTGACCTCGCCTGGAAGCTCGACGAGCTCCAGGTCGTCGGCGGCGATTGAGCGACGATGAGGCCGATCGCGATCACCGTCGGCGATCCCGCCGGCATCGGCCCGGAGATCGCGCTCAAGGCGGTGCGCGACCCGGAGGTGCTCGCCTGCTGCGCGCCCGTGCTGGTCGGCCATCGCGCGCTGCTCGCGCGGGTCGCCGATCGGCTCGGGCTGAGCGTGCCCGACGTGGTCGTCGAGCCGGCGCTGCGGCTCGATGCCGCGTCGATCGAGCCGGGCATCGTCTCGGCCGCGGCCGGAGCCGCCGGCGCGGCGGCGGTCGAGCTGGCGATCGACGGCTGCCGCGATGGCCGCTTCGCCGCGATGGTCACCTGCCCGCTGAACAAGCGCGCGCTCGCCATGGCCGGCGTGCCGTTCCCCGGCCATACCGAGCTGCTCGCCGCGCGCTGCGGCGTGCGGGGCGAGGTGATGATGCTCTACGACGAGGCCATCGCGGTCGCGCTGGTCACCGTGCACCAGGGCCTGGCGACGGTCGCGGCGGCGCTGGAGCCGGCGCGCATCGTCGCCACCGGCCGCCTGCTGGCGCAGGCGCTGGCGCGGCTGCGCGGGCGGCCGGCTCGTCTCGCGGTGCTCGGCTTCAATCCGCACGCCGGCGAAGGCGGCCTGTTCGGCGACGAGGAGCGGGCGATCGCGCCGGCGGTCTACGAGCTGCTGCAGCTCGGCATCGACGCCGAGGGCCCGCTGCCGCCGGACACCGCCTTCACGCCGGCCAACCGCGAGCGCTTCGACGGCTATGTCTGCATGTACCACGACCAGGGCCTGATCCCGTTCAAGGCGCTGGCGTTCGCGGAGGGGGTCAACGTCACGCTCGGCCTGCCGATCACGCGCACCTCGGTCGATCACGGCACCGCCTTCGACATCGCCTGGCAAGGCGTCGCCGACCACCGCAACCTGGTCGCGGCGATCCGCCTGGCGGCGCGGCTGGCGACGTGAGGCGGGCGCTGCGCCTCGCCGGCCAGGTGGTCGCGGCGCTGATCGGGCTGGTCCTCGCGCTGTGGTGCGTCGGCGCGCTGTGGTTCGCGCCGCTGCCGACGTGGATGCCGCCGCTGCTGGTCGCCGGCTACGCGATCGCGGTCGCGTGCGCGCTGCGCGTCAGGCGGGTGCGGCCGCTGGTCGTCGGCGCCTCGCTGGCGGTGATCGCCGCGCACCTCGCGCTGGTCCTCCCGTCGCACCACCGCGACTGGTCGCCTGACCAGGTCCGGCTGCCGCACGTCTCGATCGCCGGCAGCGTCGCCACGATCGATGGCGTGCGCGACAACCGGTACCGCGCGGTCGACGACTACGATGCGCGCTGGCAGAGCGGGATGTACGACCTCGACGCCGTCGCGAGCGCGTGGTTCATCATCGAGCCGTTCGGCGCCGGGCCGGCGGCGCACACCTTCCTGAGCTTCGGCTTCGATGACGGGCGCTTCCTGGCGGTCTCGCCGGAGATCCGCAAGGAGCGCGGCGAATCGTTCTCGCCGCTGGGCGGGATGTTCCGCCGCTTCGAGCTGATGTACGTGCTCGGTACCGAGCGCGACCTGATCGGCCTGCGCGTGCTGCATCGGCGCGACGAGGTCTTCGTGTACCCGCTGCGCGCGACGCGCGCGCAGTGCCGCGCGCTGCTGACCGATGTCCTGGAACGGGTCGCGGCGATCGAGGCGACGCCCGAGCATTACCACACGCTGGCGAACTCGTGCTCGGTCTCGATCGCGCGGCATGTCGACCGGCTGTGGCCGGGAGTCGTGCCGTTGCGGAGCGAGGTGTTCCTGCCCGCCGATTCGGACCGCCTGGCGCTCGAGCTCGGACTGATCGACAGCGTGTTACCGCTGGCGGGGTGCCGCGCGCGCCATCGCATCGATCCGGCGGTGGCCGCGGCGTCGCTCGACGACGGCTTCTCCGCCGCCATCCGCCGTCGCTGACGGCAGTTGGCGGCTCGAAGCTCGAAGCTCGAAGCTCGAAGCGCGAAGCTCGAAGCTCGAAGCTCGAAGCTCGAAGCGCGAAGCGCGAAGCTCGAAGCGCGAAGCTCGAAGCTCAAAGCCCGTCCAGAAGCGATGGCAACGGCGTGCGCTTTATCTCGTATTAGCACGAGCTAGAAGAGAGCCATGACCGCTTCGCCCGCCACCGCCGCCGCCCCACGCCGCGAGATCCTGCTCGCTCTGTCGACCCACTGGGACCGCGAGTGGTACCAGGCGTTCGAGGGCTTCCGCCATCGCCTGGTGGCGATCATGGACGCGGCGCTGGCGACGCTGGAACGCGACCCGCGGATCAGCTGCTTCCACTTCGACGGGCAGACCAGCGCGCTCGAGGATTGGCTCGAGATCCGGCCGGAGGCCGAGCCGCGCGTGCGCGCCCTCGCCGCGCAGGGCCGCTTCCTGGTCGGGCCGTGGTACACGATGCCCGACCTGTTCCTGACCTCGGCCGAGTCGCAGCTGCGCAACCTCGAGAAGGGCCTGGGGGTCGCCGACGGGTTCGGCGCGGCGCTGCGCGAAGGCTACGTCTGCGATCTGTTCGGGTTCCATTCGCAGGTGCCGCAGCTGCTGCGCATCGCCGGCATCGGCAGCGCGTTCCTGTTCCGCGGCGCCGGCGATACCGGCGGCGTCCTGCCGCGGCGCTTCACCTGGTCGGCGGCGGACGGCGCGTCCGTGCTCTGCCACCGCTTCAGCGACGACACCTACTGCGAGTTCTTCGCCAAGGTGCGCAACCCCGACCGCTCGCGCGGCGTGCCGATCGACGTGCAGGCGGCCGCGGATCGCGGCGCGGCGTGGCTGCGCGACTCGTGCGCCGACCAGCCCGGGCGCGTCGCGCTGGCGATGGACGGCTCCGACCACGCGGACCTCGATCCGCAGATCGCCGACCTGGTCGCGGCGATCAACCAGCGCCTGAGCTGGGGCGAGGTGCGCATCGGCTCGCTCGCCGAGTACGCGCGGCGCATGGCCGAAGAACGCCCGGCCGCGCGGCACCGCGGCGAGCTGCGCTTCTGCTCGACCAAGGTGGGCACGCCCAACTGGCTGATCCAGAACACGCTGTCGAGCCACCCCAAGCTGAAGCGCTGGAACCGCCGCGTCGAATCGCTGCTGACGCGCTGGGCCGAGCCGTTCGAGCTGTGCGCGCGCGCCGCCGGCGGGCGCGAGGACGGGCCGGCGTTCCTCGGCCGCGCGTGGACGTGGCTGCTGCAGAACCACGCGCACGACTCGATCTGCGGCTGCTCGATCGACGCCGTGCACCTCGACATGGAGTACCGCTTCCGCCAGGCCGAGACCATCGGCGAGGAGGTGCTCGGCGCGGCCCTGTCCGCGATCGCCGGCGTCAGCGCCGTCGCGGCGCCCGGCGACGGCATCCAGGTCGCCTTGTTCAACGCCACCCCCGCGGCGCGCGACGCGGTGGTCGACTGCGTCGTGGAGCTGCCGGCGCCGCTCTTCCAGGTGCTGCCCAACGACGCCACCGCCAAGCGCGCGATCCAGGGCTATCCGCACCACGTCGACGGCTTCTTCGGCGAATCGGTGCCGTGCCTGACGGTGCGCGACGCCAGCGGCGCCGACGTGCCGTTCCAGATGCGCCGCGTCGATCCGATCGGCATGCGCCGCGAGCTGGTGCCCGGCGGCTTCCCGCGCGTCAGCGATGTCGAGCGCGTCGCGCTGTCGATCCCGGCGTCGTTCGCCGGCATCGGCATGCGCACCTTCACGGTCGCGCCGAGCGCGACGCCGCGCCGCGCCGGTCCGGGCATGGTCGTCGGCCCGGGTGCCATCGAGAACGAGCGCCTGCGCGTCGCCATCGCCGCCGACGGCATCGCCCTCACCGACAAAGCTACGGGCAGGACCTTCCGCGACCTGTTCCGCCTGGTCGACGACGGCGAGGTCGGCGACGGCTGGTTCCACGTCGAACCGGTCGCCGACGTCGCCTGCTGGTCGGGAGCGCCGAGCGCCATCGAGGCGGTCGAGGACGGACCGCTGGTCGCGACGCTGCGCGCGACGTTCGCGCTGTCCCTGCCGATCGCCGTCGACCGCGCGACCAACCGCCGCCTGGGCGAGCGCATCGACGTGCCCGTCTCGATCGCGCTGACCCTGCGCCGCGGCGCGCTCGCGCTCGAGGCCGAGGTCGCGGTCGACAACCGCGCCCGCGATCACCGCCTGCGCCTGCTCTTCCCGAGCGGCGTGACGGCGTCGACCGGCTGGACCTCGTCGGCATGCGACCTGGTCGAGCGTCCGATCGAACGCGCGGTCGACGATCGCGAGCACAAGGAGCGCCTGACGACGTTGCCGACCGACGGCGTGGTCGCGGTGCGCGACGCGGCCGGCGACGGCCTCGCCGTGCTCTGCCCCGGCATCTACGAGAGCTGGATCGCCGGCGCCCAGCCGGTCATCGCGCTGACCCTGCTGCGCGCCTTCCACAAGACGGTGTTCACCGACGGCGAGGAGCTCTGCCAGTCGCCGGGGCGGCACGTCTGGCGCATCGGGCTGCTGCCGCTGACCGCCGCGACCGGCGCGACGGCGATGCTCGACCAGCTCGACGCGCTCGAGCTGCCGCCGCGCGCGCTGCAGCGCGCGCAGCGCGTCGATGCCCCGGCGGCCGACGTCACCTGGGTCGAACGCGTCGCCGGCGACTTCCGCCTGATGTCGTGCCGCGCCACCGATGGCGGCGGCTGGACCCTGCGCGGCTACAACCCGACCGACGCCGGCAGCGAGGTCGAACTGCGGGTGCGGCTGCCGTTCTCCCGGATCGCCGATGTCGATCTCGCCGGCGCGCCGCGCGCCGATGGCGTGGCGGCGGCGGCGACCGGTGACCGCGTCCGCTTCACGATCCCGGCGAAGCGCATCGTCTCGCTGCGCTTCACCTGACGCGTCGACCAACGACAAGGCCACGGCGCGAGCCGTGGCCTTGTCGTCACGGCATCGATCCGACCGGTCAGCGACCCGCCGCTGTTCCCAGCGGTGCTCCCAGTGGTTCGAGCGCGGCGACGGGTCCGAGCCCGGCGCCGGGGAACAGCCACTGCTGCGGCACGATCGACCGCGGCAGCCCCTCGCCCTGCCAGGCCAGGCGCGCCACGGCGCCGCCGCCGTTCTCGTAGAACTCCATGCGGATGGGGTAGCGCTGTCCCGCGACCATGGCGACCACGCCGATGTCCTCGGTCGGGGCGTGATCGGCCCAGTTGTCGATGATCAGCTGATCGCCGACCCACAGGCGGACGCCGTCGTCGCTGGTGGTGATGAAGCTGACCGCGCCGTCGATCGGCGCCATGACCTCGCCGGTCCAGCGCGCGCTGAAGGTGTCGACGCCGATCAGCGCATCGGGCGATCCGCCACCCCAGTCGAAATCGACGGTCGCGTCGACGCGCTCGAGGGCGGCTCCGGTGAGATCGATCTCGTGGAAGTACGACGCGGCCAGCCCTTCGCCCAGCGCGGGCCCGGGTTCGCTGACGGTCAGGTCGACGGGCACGATGATCGTCGGCTCGCCGAGATCGTTCGAGCTCACCGCGATGTCCGCGTGGTACTCGCCGGGAGCCAGACCGGCGGCCGAGGCGGTCACGCGCATCGTCGTGGTCGCGCCAGGCGCGATCGTGCCGCTGCCCGGCGTGAAGCTGAGCCACGACGCCGACGCCAGCGGCGCGCCGTTGATGCGGACATCGTCGACGTACCAGCCCTCGTAGGTGTTCAGCGCGCTGTCGACCGAATCGAACCAGAAGCGCAGCGCCACGGTCCGTCCAGCCCACGCCGCGAGGTTGACGCTGCGCTGGATCCACGTCGCGTTGTTGTCGAGCACCTTGTCGACCTGGATCCAGGTGGCGCCGCCATCGGTCGAGACCTGCACGAGGCAGAGATCGTAGCTCGTGCTCGCCTCGGCCACGCGCCACGACCAGAAGGACAGCGTCGACGCGCCCGCGGGCACGATGACCTGCGGCCGCACCACGCCGCCCATGGTGCGCGCGCCGGTGTTGTAGGTGCGCGTGTCCTCGCGGCCGTAGTACCAGCTGCCGCCCGCGTCGTGGTCGCGGTGCGAGGTCTCGTGCCACAGCCCGCCGGACTGCCAGGCGCCGCTGGTGGTGGCGACGCTGAACGTCACCGGCAGGCCGCCGACGTCACGCAGCTGCACGTCGGCGCTCGCCGCGCCGTCGACCTCCGCCGCGAGCGCGACCGCCGCCGGCGCGATCACCAGATCGGCGACCACCGGGGTCACCGTCAGGTCGACCGGCACGACCACGGTCGGCTCGAGCGGGTCGTTCGAGCTCACGATGATGTCGGCGTGGTAGCTCCCCGGCTCGAGATCGGCCGCGGAGGCGGTCACCGCCACCGCCGCCGATCCGCCCGGCGCGATCGTGCCGGTGGCCGGCGCGACGCCGAGCCAGGCGGCCGACGTCAGCGCGCCGCCGTTGAGGCGGACGTCGTCGATGTACCAGCCCTCGTAGTTGTTCAGCCCGCTGTCGACCGAATCGAACCGGAAGCACAGGCGCACGGTCTGCCCGGCCCAGGTCGACAGGTCGACGGTGCGCTGGATCCACGTCGCGCTGGTGTCGACCACCTTGTCGACCTGGACCCAGGTGACGCCGCCGTCGGTCGAGAGCTGCACCAGGCTGAGATCGTAGCTCGCGCCCGTCTCGGTGTGGCGCCACGACCAGTAGGTCAGCGTCGGCTGGACCGGGAGCGTGAGCGCGGTCGTCGCGACGCCGCCCAGGGTGCGCGCGCCGGTGTCGTAGCGGCGCGTGTCCTCGCGTCCGTAGTACCAGCTGCCACCCGCGCCGTCGCGATCGCGATAGGCGGTCTCATGCCACAGCCCGTCCGCCTGCCAGTCGATCCCGCTGGCCGCGATGCTGAAGGTCGCCGGCGCAGCGCCGATGTTGCCCAGGTCGAGGGTCGCCTGGCCCGAGCCGCCTGCCGGCGCCGACAGCGCGAGCGCCGCGGGCGCGACGACGAGGTCGGCCGCGGGCGGCTCGCTGACGATCAGATCGACCGGCACGACCACCGTCGGCTCGAACGGGTCGTTCGAGGTCACGATGATGTCGGCGTGGTACAGCCCGGTCGCGAGATCGACGGCGGATGCCGTCACCGTCACCGCCGAGGTCCCTCCCGGCGCGATCACGCCGCTGGTCGGCGTGAGGCTGAGCCACGACGTCGGCGAACCGCCGTCGATCCCGACCTGGTCGACGTACCAGCCCTCTTCGCCATTGGCCACGGCGTCGACGGAATCGAACCAGAAGCGCAGGCGCACGGCCTGCCCGGCCCAGGCCGACAGGTCGACGTCGCGCTGGACCCAGGTCGCATCGTTGTCGAGGACCTGCTCGACCAGGTGCCAGGTCGTGCCGCCGTCGGTCGAGATCTGCACCAGGCACTGATCGAAGTTCGCGCCGGACTCGGTCCGGCGCCACGACCAGTAGCTCAGCATCGGCTGGACCGCGGACAGCGTCAGCGTCGTCGACGTCAGGCCGCCCATGGTGCGGGCGCCGGTGTCGTAGGTGCGCGTGTCCTCGCGACCGTAGTACCAGCTGCCGCCGGCGCCGTCGTGATCGCGATAGGCGGTCTCGTGCCACAGCCCGTCCGCCGCCCACTCGATGCCGCCGGCCGCGACGCTGAAGGTCGCGGCCGCCTCGCCGACGCTGGCGAGGTTCAGGGCCGCCTGATCCGAACCGCCGGCCGGCGCGGTCAGCGCGAGGGCGGCGGGCGAGACGACCAGGTCCGCCAGCGGGCCATCGGTGACGATGAGGTCGACCGGCACGACCACGGTCGGCTCGCCGACATCGTTCGACGTGACGACGACGTCGGCGTGGTACTGGCCCGGCTTCAGCCCGACCGCGGACGCGCTCAGCGTCACCGCCGACGTCGCGCCCGGTCCGATGCCGCCGGCGACCGGCGTCACGCTCAGCCACGACACCAGCGAGCCGCCGTCGATGGCGACGTGGTCCACATACCAGCCCTCGTAGTCGTTGAGCGCGCCATCGATCGAGTCGAACCAGAAGCGCAGGCGCACGGTCTGCCCGGCCCAGTCCGCGAGCGCGACGCTGCGCTGGGTCCACGTCGCGTCGTTGTCGAACACCTGGGCGAGCTGGATCCACGTCGCGCCGTCGTCGGTCGAGAGCTGCGCCAGGCTGATATCGTAGCTCGTGCTCGACTCGACCTGGCGCCAGGACCAGAAGGACAGCGTCGGCTGTCCACTGGGCAGCGTCACCTGCGGCGTCACCACGCCGCCCATGGTGCGGTCGCCGGTGTCGTAGGTGCGGGTGTCCTCGCGACCGTAGTACCAGCTGCCATCGGCGCCGTCGTGGTCGCGATGCGCGCTGGCGTGCCACAGCGCGGTCGGTTCCCACCCGCTGCCGGTCGCGGCGATGCTGAAGGTCACCGCCAGGTCGCCGACGTTGGCCAGGTTCAGATCGGCCTGCGCCGATCCGCCGACCGCGGCGACGAGCGTGGCGGCGGCCGGCGAGACCGCGATGTCGGCCAGGCCCAGCGGCAGGTCGACGATCGCCTCGGGCGGCGTGACGACCTGCACCGGCTCGCCGGGGTTGAGGCCGTCCGCCGTCGCGCTCAGCGCGTACTGGCCGTCGATGGTCGCGAACTGGTAGCCGCCGGAGCCGTCGGTCGTGACCGCGCCACTGGTGGGCCCGGTGAAGGCCACGCTCGCGCCGGCGATCGGCTCGCCCGTGCCGATGCGGTAGACCCGCCCGGCGACGGACGCGGTGCGGTGGATGCCCAGCGCGAAGGAGGAGCTCCAGCTGCGCTGCTGACCGTCGATCCACGTCACGGTGATGGTCGCCTGACGTGGCGTCGCCGCGCTCGCATCGACCCACAGCGCGAAGGCGCCGTCGCCGCTGGTGGACGCTCCCGGGACGAGGTCGCCGTAGCCGACGTCGCCGTCGACGATCGCGACGGCGGCATCGTCGACCGCGATCGAGCCGACCACGCCGGTGGTCGGCTCGGAGCCGGCGTTGCGCGCGGTGATCGTCAGCTGGATCATCTCGCCGGGTTCGGCGACGCCGTCGCCATCGCCCCCGCCGCCGTCATCGGCCGTGTGCGACTGGCGCGCGATCACCGGTCCGCTCACCACCAGGATGCTCTGCAGCAGGTTCAGGCGCCCGCCGGTGACGGTCACGCCGGACATCGACGCGATCGGGTCGATCTGGCCGAGGATCACGGCCCGGGTCTCGGCGGCGCTCAGGGTCGGCGACAGCGAACGCACCAGCGCGCAGGCGCCGGCGACGTGCGGGCAGGCCATCGAGGTGCCGCTGAGCTGTCCGTACGCGCCGTTGGGCATCGTGCTGTTCACGTTCACGCCCGGCGCGCCGAGGTCGACGCTGACCAGCCCGTAATTGCTGAAGTACGCGCGTGCGTCGGCGTGGTCGGTCGCCGCGACGCTGATGATGTTGGCGTTGTCGTACGCCGCCGGGTACATCGGCGAGGCATCGGCGTCCGCGCCGTTGTTCCCCGCGGCGGCGACGAACAGCACGTCCGCCTCCCCGGCCGCGGCGATCGCGTCCTGGAGCGCCTGGGTGTAGCCGCCGCCACCCCACGAGTTGGAGGTCAGGTCGCAGCCGATCAGCGTGCCGTAGGCGGTCGCCTCGACCGCGTCCGAGACCGCGCCCGATCCGCCCGCCGAGAGGAACTTCAGCCCGACCAGCGACACGTTCCAGCACACCCCGGCGACGCCGGCGCCGTTGTCGCCGACCGCGCCGATGGTCCCGGCGCAGTGCGTGCCGTGGTAGTGGTCGTCGTGCGGGTCGTTGTCGTTGTTGGCGAAGTCCCAGCCACGCCAGTCGTCGATGTAGCCGTTGCCGTCGTCGTCGACGCCGTTGGCCTCCCGGCCGGCGCCGCTCTCGCCCGGATTCACCCACATGTTGGCGGCCAGGTCGGGGTGATCGCGATCGATGCCGGTGTCGATCACGCCGACCAGCACCGCGTGCGTGCCGGTGTGCACGTCCCACGCCTCGACCGCGTCGATGTCGGCATCGGCGACGCCGCCGGTCTGGCCGGTGTTGTTCATCCCCCACAGCGTCGACAGCTGCGGGTCCGACGGCTCGACCAGCGCGAAGACCAGCCAGTCCTGCTCGGCGCCGCGCACCACGTCGGCGAGCGTCCCGAGCTTGGCCTGCGCGGCCGCCATCGCGTCGAGGTCGACGCCGTCGAACGACACCAGGGCGACGCCCGAGGCGGGCTTGAGGTCGCGCAGCGCCAGGCCTTCGCCGGCGAGCGCGGCCTCGAGCTCCTGGCGCGAGGTGCCGGGCTGCACGCTGACCATCAGGTGGTCGGCGACCATCGCCTGGCGCTCGATCAGGCGCGCGCCGGCGCCGCCCGGACGACCGGCCCAGCGCTCCTCGACCCGCACCAGCGGATACTTGCCGCCGGCGCGCACGACCCGCGCGCGCCGCACCTCGCCGCGCGCGTCGGCGGCCTCCTCGCGCTCGGCCAGGGCTGCCGCCCCCGCGAGTTCGGCGAGGGCGGGCGGCGTCGATCCGACGGCGGGCGCCTCGCCGTCGCCGATCACGACGCGGCGCGCTCCGGCCGTCCCCGCCGTCGACGAGCCTTCCGGCATCGCGGCGGCCTGCGCCGGGGTCGACGCCTCATGGAGCGTCGCTGCGCCGGGTCGCCCGCCGGCAGCGCCGGCGCGGGCGGCATCGCTGCCGCAGCCCGAGAAGGCGAGCATCGCCAGCGTCGGGGCGATCAGGGCGGCGCCGGTGCGGCGGAGCGGGGAGCTGGTCATCGGTATTCCTCGTCGTGGTCTGTGGCGGGCGGCGCCCGGCGATGTGCGTGCCGACAAATGGGGAAGCGCCGAACATTGCAAGTTGGATTATGGTTCAGGAGTGTCGGACGAGGCGCCGTCGCGTGCGTGATCCTGACGGATGCGTCCGCGGTCGGTGCGGCCACGAGCAGCCATGCGGTGGAAACCGCAGATGCGGCCGTGGGCGCCGCGAGACGGCGATCGCGCACCGCGTCACGGCCTACCGCGTCCGTCAGCGAATCCAGCATGGCACGCGAGCGCGTAGCCCGGGCGCCGGAAACGACACGGCCACGGCGTGTGCCGTGGCCGTTCGCGAGCATGATGTCGAGCTGCGAGCTGCGAGCTGCGAGCTGCGAGCTGCGAGCTGCGAGCTGCGAGCTGCGAGCTGCGAGCTGTGGGCTTCGGCCTCGGGCGTCGAGCCGCGAGCCGCGAGCCGCGAGCCGCCGAGGCCTTCCCGCCTACTTCGCGCCCGCCTTCGCCCCGCCCGCCTTGGCGAACGTCGCGCGGATGTTCTTCACGCACTGGGTCAGCGACGGCGTCGGCGCGCTCTCCTCGCCCTCGTACTCGATGGTGACCGCGCCGCTGAACTTCGTGTCGATCAGCAGCTTGGCGAGCGCCTCGAGCTTGAGCACGCCGGTGCCGGCGACGACGTCGTTGACGCTGCCGTCGCGGTTGAAGGTGAAATCCTTGATGTGCAGGCCGTAGAGCCGGTCGCGGAACTTCTGCGCGACCGCGACCGGATCCTCGCCGGCGTCGAGCATCCACGCCGTGTCGAGGTGCAGGCCGATGGTCTTCGACTTGGCGAACAGCTTCTCGAGCGTCCACACCGGGCCGAGCCGGTGCTTCCGGCCGTGGTTGTGGATGCCGACGGTGACGCCGTACTCGGCGCTGAGCTTCTCGGTGGTGCGGATGGCGGCGTCGTTCTCGGGGTCGAGATCGGCGGAGATCGTCGTGCAGCCGGCGCGCTTGGCGAAGTCGAAGAGCTTGCGGCTGCGCGCCTCGTCCGCGTCGAACCACTCGACGCCGACCGCGCTGATGCCCACGCCGGCCGCCTTGTACTGGTCGATCACCGCCTGCGCCTTGTCGCCGCGCGGGTCGACGTGCACGCCGCAGATCTCGATGTGCTTGACGCCGGTCGCCTTGAGGTTCGTGATGACCTCGGCGTTGTCCTTGTAGGCGCGGAAGCACCAGCTCTGGATGGCGAGGTTGGCGATCGGGTCGATGGGCATGGGTGGTTCCTGTGCGGTCCGGCACCGTAGGCGCGGCGATCCCGGTCACCATGACTGAAACAACAGCGGCATGACCGCGCGAGCGGCGCGCCTCGGCACGCCCGATGCCATCAGGGCGGCGTCGCCGGGGTGCTGCCGCCGACGGACGCCGCCGCGACCGCCGCTCAGTGGCGGAAGTGGCGCACGCCCGTGAACAGCATGGCGATGCCGTGCTTGTCGGCGGCGGCGATGACGTCGGCGTCGCCCTTCGAGCCCCCGGGCTGCACGATCGCGGTGACGCCGGCCGCCGCCGCGGCCTCGACGCCGTCGGGGAAGGGGAAGAACGCGTCGCTGGCGAGCGCCGATCCCCGGGCGCGCTCGCCGGCGAGCCGGGCGGCGATCGAGCTCGAGTTGACGCGGCTCATCTGGCCGGCGCCGGCGCCGACCAGCTCGCGATCCTTGACCAGGCAGATCGCGTTGGACTTGAGGTGCTTCACGACCAGCCAGGCGAAGGCGAGGTCCTTCACCTCGGCCGCGGTCGGCGCGCGCTTCGTCACGGCCTTCGCCGCGGCGGGATCCCAGCCGAGCGTGTCGTAGTCCTGGACCAGCAGGCCGCCGAGCACGTTCTTGACGTAGTTCGCCACCGCCGGGACCGGCGTGACCGCGCCCGCGGCGATCAGGCGCACGTTGGCCTTCCACTTCGGCTTCGTCGTCAGGATGCGGAACGCGTCGGCGCTGAACGACGGCGCGATGATCACCTCGACGAAGCGGCCCGGGTCGGCGATGACGTCGGCGGTGGCTGCGTCCAGCTCGCGGTTGACGGCGATGATCGACCCGAAGGCCGCCTGCGGATCGCCGTCGTAGGCGCGCAGGAAGGCGCTCCTCAGGTCGTCTGCCGCGGCGCAGCCGCACGGGTTGGTGTGCTTGATGATGGCGCACGCCGGATCGGCGAACTCCTTGACCAGCTCCCACGCCGCGTCGGCGTCCATCAGGTTGTTGTAGCTGAGCTCCTTGCCGTGCAGCTGCTTCGCGCGCACGACGCTTGCGGCGCCCGGCAGGCGCAGGTCGTAGAGCGCCGCGCGCTGATGCGGATTCTCGCCGTAGCGCATGTCCTGCGCCTTCCTGAGCGGGATCGCGGTCTCGACGGGGAAGCGCTCGCGCTCCCAGACCTGCGCATCGGCCGAGGCCGCGACGCGCGTCAGCTCGTCGGCGATCAGCGCGTCGTAGCGCGCGGTGGCGCGGAAGACGGTGCGCGCGCAGGCCTGGCGGAACGCCGGCGTGGTGTCGCCGTCGTTCGCGGCCATCTCGGCCAGACAGCGCGCGTAGTCGCCCGGATCGACGATCACGGTCACGGCCGCGTGGTTCTTCGCCGCCGAGCGCAGCATGCTCGGCCCGCCGATGTCGATCTTCTCGATCTTGTCGGCGAGCGTCGCGCCGGGCTTGTCGCAGGTCGCTTCGAACGGGTAGAGGTTGACCACCACGAGATCGATCAGGCCGATGCCGTGCTGCTTGGCCGACGCCAGGTGCGCGGGGTCGTCGCGCCGGCAGAGCAGGCCGCCATGGATCTTCGGATGCAGGGTCTTCACCCGGCCGTCCATCATCTCGGGGAAGCCGGTCCATTCGGCGACCTCGATCACCGGCAGGCCGGCGTCCTTCAGCGCCTGGTAGGTGCCGCCGGTGGACAGCAGCTCGACGCCGCGCGCGCTCAGGCCCTTCGCGAGATCGACGATCCCGGTCTTGTCGAAGACGCTGAGCAGGGCGCGGCGGATCGGCATGGGCGGCTCCAGGGCGCGCCATGCTCATGGGGGCCCGGGGTGGTCAAGCGCCCGCGGCGCCCGCTGCCCGCGGTCCAGGAGCGACGCCGTGCTGGCGGCGGCGGCGCGACGGCGACGCTGCGGCGATGGCATCGGCCGAACCTCGCGCGCGCCGGCTGTCGCTGGTCGGCCTGTCCGCCGCGGCGACGTGGCTGGCGCTGGTCTCGCTGGGCTCGTCCCTGATCGGCCAACGCTGGTGGTGGCTCCTCGAGCTGCCCGCGCACTTCCTGGTCCAGTACGCCGCGTTGTTCGCGATCGCGACGCTGGTCCTGGCGTTCGCGCATCGGTGGCTGACGGCCAGCCTCGCGGCCATCGCCTGCGGCGTGTGCGTCGCGTTCATCGCCCCGCTGTACGTGCGCGATGCGCCGGCCGCGACGACGGCGCAGCTGCGCGTGGCCTTCCTGAACGTCCACAGCGGTAATCGTGAACTCGTGCGCGTGCTGGCGTGGCTGAACGCCCAGGACGCCGACGTCATCGTCCTCGCGGAGGTCACCGACGCGGTGGTGGCGGCCCTCGCGCCGCTGAAGGCATCGCATCCGCATGTCCTGATCGAGCCGCGTCCGGACAATTTCGGCATCGCCCTCTTCAGCCGCGTGCCGCTGGTCGATCGCCGGATCGTCCACCATCCCGGAGCCGAGGTGCCGAGCGCGATGGTCAGCGTGCGCGTCGATGGACAGATCGTGCGCGTGATCGGCACGCATCCGGTGCCGCCGGTCAGCGCGCAGTACGCGCGCTGGCGCGATGCGCAGTTCGCCGACCTGGCGCGCGAGATCACCGTCAGCGGACGGCCGACGCTGGTGGTCGGCGACCTCAACTGCACATCGTTCGTGAGCGCCTTCAGCCGCTTCACCGCGGAAGCGGGGCTGCTCGACAGCCGCGACGGCATCGGCCCATGCTGGTCGTGGCCGTCGTGGTGCCCACCGCTCGGCATCGCCATCGACCACGCGTTGGCGAGCCCATCGCTGCGCGTCGCGCACCGCGCGGTCGGACCCGACCTCGGGTCCGACCACCGCGCGGTCACGATCGGCGTCGCGCTGACGCCGACGCCCTGAACCCGTCAGAACAGGTTGATGACGCCGACGATGGCGAGGACGACGACGGCGATGACGGTGAGCGTGATCCAGCCGATCGCGCCGGTGCGTGTGTTCAGTTCCATGGGCAACTCCTATCCACGTGATCGTAGCGCGGTCGCCCTGAGGTCCGTCACGGGTTGGCAAGGGATGAACGCCACCATCGTCCTTGCGGTGGTACGCAACCGCGTACCCGTCAGCGAACCTCCTCGTCCGATCGGCGTTGATCCACCATGGCCGACCCCGCCGCCGTCACCTTCCGCTGGCGCCGCATGGCGCTGATCATCGTCGCGATGCTCGGGCTGTTCGCCCTGGCGCTCTTCCTGGTGCAGGAGCAGCTGATCTATTTTCCGCGGCGCTACGAGGCGCACGAGATCGACGCGCCGCCCGGCGGGCTGCGCGCGTTGCGCTACCGCGTGGGCGATGGCGAGCGCGTCGCGTTCGTCCGGGCGCCGGCCGATCCGGAGGCGGCGCGGTGGTGGCTGGTGTGCTCGGGCAACGGGGGCGTCGCGTTGGACTGGGTCGAGTTCGTGGCGATCGAGGACGATCCGTCGGTGGGCTACCTGCTGGTCGACCACCCGGGTTTCGGCGCCAACGGCGGCAGGCCCTCGCCGAGCGCCGGCGACGCGACCGTCGACGGCGCGATCGCGGCGTTGGCGGCCGAGACCGGTCTCGCGCCGGCGGAGCTGCTCGCGCGCGGCGGTGTCCTCGGCCACTCGCTCGGGGCGGCGGTGGCGCTGCGCGCGGCGACCCGCCATCGCGTCGGCACGGCCGTGCTCCTCGCGCCGTTCACCGACATGATGGCGATGGCGCGGCGCCAGGTCGGGTGGCCGTTCTGTCATGTCCTGACCCACCGCTACGACAACCGCGCCGCGCTGCGCGCGCTGGCCGAGCAGCCCCGGCGCCCGTCGGTGCGGATCGTCCATGGCGAGGACGACACGATCGTCCCGCCGGCGATGGCGCGCGACCTCGCGGCGGAGTTCCCGTTCGCGGTCGTCACCGCGCTGCCCGATGTCGGCCACAACGACCTGATCGACCACGCCGCCGCGATCCGCGCCGCGATGCGCGGGCCCTGAGCGCGCGGCGCGAGCCCGAAGGAGCGCGAAGCGCGAAGCTCGCAGCCCGCGCCCGACGCCGCGCGCCGAGCCGTTCGCATCGACTGCATCGATCGGGAGTCCCAGGCGTGGTTGGCGATGACGGACGCGGCGAGGTAGACTTGACCGTCCTGCCGACGTGGCGGGGCGCATCACGACCTCCGATCCACCCGACCGTCATCCGCGCCCGCTCCGTATCCGTCCTCATGGCAACCGACACCCAGCAGTTGAACGCCGCGACCGAACCGATGCCACCGGCCGTGCTCGAGCGCTTCGCCGAGAAGCTGCGCGCCGGCAAGCTCGACCTGCCGGTGCTGCCGGAGGTCGCCGGCCAGGTCGTGCAGGTCACGCAGGATCCGGCGACCGATGCGCGCAAGCTGGCCGATCTCATCCACCGCGATCCCGCGCTGGCCGGCAACCTGATGCGCCTGGTCAACTCGGCGGTGTACGCGACCTCGTCGCCGATCGTCTCGCTGCAGCAGGCGATCAGCCGCCTGGGGCTCGCCAAGATCCGCGAGATCGCGCTGATCATCTCCTGCCAGAGCAAGGTCTTCGCCGTCCAGGGCTACCAGCCGCTGGTGCGCGGGTGGTTCCGGCATTCGCTCGCCGCCGCCGCCTTCGCGCAGGAGGTCGCGCGCAGCCGCCGCTGGAACGTCGAGGAGGCGTTCCTCTGCGGCCTGCTGCACGACGTCGGTCGCCCGGTGCTGCTGCAGACGCTGGTCGATCTGCACGGCGAGGTCGGCTGCCATCCCAACCCAGCCGCGCTGTCCGTCGCGATCACCACGCTGCACACCCGCATCGGCGCCGACCTGGTCAAGGGCTGGGCGCTGCCCGCGCGGCTGAGCGAGACCATCCAGTACCACCACGACCCGGCCAAGGCGCCGACCGCCGCGGCCAACGCGCACATGACGTCGCTGGCCGATGACCTCGCCCATCTCGCCCTCGGCCCGCGCCGCGTCGGCGAAGCCGAGGTGCGCGCGCATCCGTCGCTCGCCGCGCTCAACATCTATCCGGAAGAGATGGATGCCCTGCTCGCCAAGCGCGAGCAGGTGGTGCGCACGGTCGAAGCGCTGGGCTGAGCGATGATCGTCTGCTCGAAGCCGCGAGGGGATCGATCCCCGCCGCTTCGAGCTTCGAGCTGCGAGCTGCGCGCTTCGCTGTTCGCGCTTCGAGCTTCGAGCTTCGAGCTTCGAGCTTCGAGCTTCGAGCTTCGCGCTTCGATTTCCGGCGCCATGCACCCTGAATCGCCGAGGGCCTCGACGTGATCGATGAAGCCGCGCACCCATATGACGTGGTCATCATCGGCGGCGGTCCCGCCGGCCACAACGCGGCGCTGACCGCCGCGGAAGCCGGCCGCAGCGTGCTGATGGTCGAGAGCGAGTCCGCGGTCGGCGGCGCCTGCGTCAGCCGCGGCACCATCCCGTCCAAGACCCTGCGCGAGACCGCGCTGTCCCTGGTCGGCTTCCGCCGCCGCTCGGGCGAGGTCTTCGACGTGCAGATGCGCGAGGACCTGCAGATCGCCAGCCTCATGGGCCGCATGCAGCGCGTGATCGAGACCCACCAGACGACCATGGCCCGGCAGATGGACCGCGTCGGCATCGCGCGCTGGCACGGCCGCGCGCGCTTCACCGACGCGCGCACCGTCGAGGTGCGCGGCATCGATGGCGCGCGCCGCCGCGTGCGCGCCGGATTCATCGTCATCGCCACCGGCTCGCGCCCGCGCCCGCCCGCCGACATCCCGGTCGATCACGACAAGGTGCTCGATAGCGATTCGTTCCTGTCGATGATCTACCTGCCGAAGTCGCTGGTGGTGCTCGGCGGCGGCGTCATCGCGAGCGAGTACGCGGCGATCTTCGCGTCGCTCGGCGTCGCCGTCACCATGACGGACAAGTCGGAGCGTCCGCTCGGCTTCCTCGATCCCGAGCTCGCCGACCGCTTCGTCGCCTCGTTCACCGCCTCGGGCGGCCGCTGGATCGGCAAGCGCAAGCCGGCGAAGGTCGAATGGGACGGGCTCGAGCACGTCGTCACCACGCTCGACGACGGCACCGTGCTGAAGAGCGAGAAGCTACTCTGCGCGCTGGGCCGCGTCGCGAACCTCGAGTCGCTC
>Ga0196963_10000814_pt1 | contig 24087 bp, 20 predicted proteins | sample S1_5metaG_FD_148600 | JGI IMG/M metagenome (GOLD analysis project Ga0196963, IMG submission 148600) | Soil microbial communities from Anza Borrego desert, Southern California, United States - S1_5 | ecosystem: Environmental > Terrestrial > Soil > Desert | place: USA: California | collected...
GGCGACCCAGGAAGGCAACTACGTCGGCAGCGAGAACATCGGCGCCTTACCGTTCCAGGGCATCATCCTGGCGCATTCGAACGAAGCCGAGTGGCAGAACTTCAAGAGCAACCGCAACAACGAGGCCTTCATCGACCGCATCTGTGTCGTAAAGGTACCGTACTGCCTGCGCGTAACCGAAGAGCAGAAGATCTATGACAAGCTGATCCGCAGCTCGGATCTCGTGACCGCCCCTTGCGCCCCCGCGACCCTGGAGATGCTGGCTCGCTTCTGCACCCTCTCGCGCCTCAAGGAGCATGAGAACTCCAATCTGTTCTCCAAGATGCGCGTCTATGACGGCGAGAACATCAAGGAGACTGACCCCAAGGCCAAGTCGATGCAGGAGTACCGCGATGCCGCGGGCGTCGACGAAGGCATGGAAGGCATCTCGACCCGCTTCGCCTTCAAAGTGCTGTCGCAGACCTTCAACTACGACACCAATGAGGTGGCGGCCGATCCGGTTCACCTCATGTACATGCTTGAGATGTCGATCCGCCGCGAGCAGTTCCCTGCCGAGACAGAGAAGAAATACATCGAGTTCATCAAGGGCGAGCTGGCGCCGCGCTACGCCGAGTTCATCGGCAACGAGATCCAGAAGGCCTATCTCGAATCCTACAGTGACTACGGCCAGAACCTGTTCGACCGCTACGTCGACTACGCCGACGCCTGGGTCGAAGACCAGGATTTCAAGGACCCGGACACCGGCCAGCTCCTCAACCGCGAGCTCCTGAACCAGGAACTGTCGAAGATCGAGAAGCCGGCGGGTATCGCCAATCCGAAGGATTTTCGCAACGAGGTGGTGAAGTTCGCGCTGCGCGCCAAGGCGCAGAACAACGGCCAGAACCCGTCCTGGACCTCGTATGAGAAGATCCGCCAGGTCATTGAGCGGCGGATGTTCAGCCAGGTCGAGGACCTGCTGCCGGTCATTAGCTTCGGCTCGAAGAAGGATTCCGAGACTGAGAAGAAGCACACCGAGTTTGTCAAGCGCATGATGACCCGCGGCTACACCGAGCGCCAGGTACGACGGCTCGTTGAATGGTACATGCGCGTCAAGCAGGCGGGGTGACGGCCACCCGCGGGAAAGGCAGGGGCTCGTGGATATCATCGACCGGCGCCTGAACCCGCGAGGCAAGAGCCTCGCCAACCGCCAACGCTTCCTGCGTCGGGCCCGGCGGCAGATCCAGGATGCGGTGCGCGATGCGGCGAAAAGCCGCGGCGTCGCCGACGTTGCCGATGGTGAGAAGATTTCGATCCCGGTGGACGATCTGCGCGAGCCCACCTTCCGTCACGCGCGCGAGGGTGGCGACCGCGATCATGTTCTGCCCGGCAACAAGGAATTCGTGAAGGGTGACCGCATACCCCGGCCGCCGAGCGGGGGTGGAGGCGGCGGCTCCAAGGGCAGCCCGGACGGCGAGGGCGAGGACGAATTCCGCTTCGTCCTGTCCAAGGACGAATTCCTCAGCATCTTCCTCGATGATCTCGAACTGCCCGACTTGGCCAAGAAGGCTGTCAAGCAGACGGAGTTCCCGACCTACGCGCGCGCTGGCTATTCGGTCAGCGGCTCGCCGGCGAGCCTCAGCCTCGTGCGCACGATGCGTCACTCCTTGTCGCGCCGCATGGCGCTGAGCCGGCCAAGCCTGAGCACGCTGGAGGCACTGGAGGCGCGGATCGCCGCCTTGCGCGAAGCCGGCGCTGACGCGGCGGAGCTGACGAGGCTCGAAGAAGAGCATGCCCGCATGCTCGCTCGCCGCAAGCGCATCGCCTTCATCGACCCGAACGATCTTCGCTACAAGCGCTTCGAACCGGTACCCAAGCCGATTGCCCAGGCGGTCATGTTCTGCCTGATGGACGTGTCGGGCTCGATGACCGAGCACATGAAGGACTTGGCGAAGCGCTTCTACATGCTGCTCTACCTGTTCCTCAAGCGACGCTACCGCCATGTCGAGGTGGTGTTCATCCGCCACACCCACGAGGCGCAGGAGGTCGACGAGAATACCTTCTTCTATTCCACCGAGACCGGCGGCACCGTAGTCTCGACCGCGCTCGACGAGATGAAGCGCATCATTGATTTGCGCTACCCGTCGGGGAACTGGAATATCTACGCCGCTCAGGCCTCGGACGGTGACAACACCAGCGACGACAACGCCAAGGCGGTCGAGACGCTCGACAAGGTGCTGCTGCCGCTCTGCCAGTACTTCGCCTACGTCGAAGTCGGTTCCGAGGACAAGGACTGGACCGCGCCGGACACGGAGCTGTGGGCCGCTTACAAGGTGCTGCGCAAGCCCGGTGCCAATATGGCGATGCGCAAGGTGCGCCGCCGCACGGAGATCTTTCCGGTCTTCCGCGATCTCTTCTCCCGCGAACGGGAGGCCGCCTGATGGTTGCCGCGATGCGCGCCACGGGCGACGTGCTGGTTTCCGGCACGGACTGGGACTTCGACCGGTTGCGCCGGGTCTACGACGCCATCGAGGGTATCGCCACCGGCGAGTTCGGCCTCGACGTTTATCCCAACCAGATTGAGGTCATCACCGCCGAGCAGATGCTCGATGCCTATTCGTCGATCGGCATGCCGCTCATGTACCGGCACTGGTCGTTCGGCAAGCACTTCGCCCATAACGAGGTGATGTACCGCAAGGGCTATCGCGGTCTGGCCTACGAGATCGTGATCAATTCCAGCCCCTGCATCAGCTACGTCATGGAAGAGAACACCATGGCGATGCAGACGCTGGTCATCGCGCACGCCGCTTTTGGTCATAACCACTTCTTCAAGAACAACAACCTGTTCCGCCAGTGGACCGACGCGAGCAGCATCCTCACCTATCTCGACTTCGCCAAATCCTACATCGCGCGCTGCGAGGAACGCCACGGCCAGCGGGCGGTCGAGCGGCTGCTCGACGCAGCGCATGCGCTGATGGGCCATGGCGTCCACCGCTATCCGCGCAAGCGCCTGCCGGATCTCCGGCAGGAGGAGAAACGGGAGCGCGAGAGACAACAGTACCAGGAGAGCCGCTACAACGACATCTGGCGCACCGTGCCGCGCGGGCCTGATGCGCCCGCGGAAGCGGACGATGCCGCGGCGCGCAAGCAGCGCCTGCGCCTGCCCGAGGAGAACCTGCTTTATTTCTTCGAAAAGATAGCGCCGCGCCTGCAACCTTGGCAGCGCGAGGTCCTGCGCATCGTCCGCCATCTTGCTCAGTATTTCTATCCGCAAGGGCAGACAAAAGTCATGAACGAGGGCTGCGCTACCTTCGTTCATTACCGCACGGTGCAGCGACTCTATGATGCCGGCCAGCTCTCCGAAGGCGCGATGATGGAGATCCTCGACTCCCACACCGCCGTAGTGCGCCAGCCGGAGTTCGACGATCCGCATTACGGCGGCATCAACCCGTACTGGCTCGGCTTCCACATGATGGGCGACATTGCGCGCATCAGCACCGAGCCGACCGACGAGGATCGTGAGTGGTTCCCCGGGATCGCCGGCAACGGCGACCCGTGGGGCACGCTGCGGAATGTGTGGCGTGACTATCGCGACGAGAGCTTCATCCTGCAGTTCCTTAGCCCGCACCTGATGCGCAAGATGAAGCTGTTCCATCTTCGCGACGAGGCGCGCGCCTCGGAGATGGTGGTGAGCAACATCCACGACGAACGCGGATATCGTGAGCTCCGTGACGCGCTGGCGCGCAGCTACGACGTCGCGGTGCAGGAGCCGGACATCCAAGTGGTCGACGTCGATCTTACAGGCGACCGACGGCTGGTCCTGCATCACCGCCAGCGCGATGGTGTTGCGCTCGATCGTGACGATGCCCGGCGCGTGCTGCGCCATGTCGCCAATCTCTGGGGCTATCCGGTGCGCCTGGTCGAGGTGGACGCCGCCAGCGAGCGCTGTGTGCACGAATTCGACGACATCGAGCCGCGCGACCCGTTCGTATAAACGCGGCAGTCTAGCGCATCGGCTCTCCCGAGCTTCCGATCTGCGCCCATTGGCCGAGATGCGGCCCAGGGCGGCCGACTTTATGACGGTACTCTCGAGACAAGAGCCGGTTAGGGTCAATTCATCAGCTGCATTCCCGCGCAGGCGCCGAAAAGGCGCTGGGCGTTACGCCAGGCAATGGCCTCGGCCGCGGCCTTGGGCAGGTGGTTGAGCCAGCGCCGATGCTCGTCCACCAGCCGACCGTACTGGTCCCAGCGGCTGGTGACGTAGGTGTCGGTGCCGATCATGATCCGGTCGGTGTGGTTCATGAAGAGGGCACGCCAGGCTGGGTTGATACCGCTCTCGCCTCCGATCGCGCTGGCGCGGAACGAGACTTCGGTGATCACCCTCTCGTGCTGCGCAAGAATCTCGGCGACCGTCTCGGGCGGCTCGCTCATCCCGGCATGGGCCCAGAACACCTTGAGCCGCGGGTTCAGCGCAAGCAGGGCGCGCACCGGTCCGGCTCCCGAATGCACATGGACGACGATGTCGCGCGCGACGGCGAGCTCCACGACCTGGCGCACCACCGGCGTGGCCGCCGAGCTCTCGCTGAACAGATGAAACTCGCCAATTCCCTTGTAGGCGAAGCGCCGCAGCCGCTCTTCCAGATAGGCCGGGGTTGCGGCATCGCTGAACCAGTTCGACGAGGTGACGCCCTCCCGGTAGGGCCGCAGGACCGGCACCACGCGCTCGGGGGCCGTACGCTGGAGCGTCAAGGTGCCGTCATCCGGCGAGCTCGAGACCAGCGCGCAGGACACGCCGGCGTCGTCGAAGGCGCGGAACACGGCCTGCGGAGTGTGCACGCCCCATGCCGGTTGGCTGTAATGGACGTGCGTGTCGATGATTGGCATCCGCTGCGCCAGCGCCGATCCGGCGGTCAGCGTCAAAAGGGCGATTAGGCATCGCTGGAGCATTCGGCCCTCCCTGGTTTATCCTAGGGATATACACTGGAAAGGCCCATTCATGCCCGATGATGTGCAGTTCTCCAACTTCGCCGGGATCGACCTCGACAAGATGCCGTCGATCGCGCGTGGCGAAGCCCGGGTCGTGACGGCGCGGCTGGTGCGGGCGACGGCGGAGAGCCTGAAGGGTTACGGGCATCTGGTCGAGGATTTCGCCACTGGCAAGGTCACCATCGTTACCTGGCCGCAGCCCGGCTGGCGGCCGATCGTCGATGGCACGGGCAACGAAGGCGGTGTGGTCGAGGACACGTTCGAGATGGTCCGCCGCGGCCAGGTGCAGCATGCAGTCAATCATGCGGTGGGACGCGGCTACGTCACCGGCTGGTTCGACGACCCCGGCACGGCGCGCGAGGATGCGGCACCGCGCGACTCGAGCCTGCTCTATACGCACGAGGCGAATTACCATCCTGATGGTGGGCAGATTTTCTTTCCGCGGGCCGGGGCGGCGTTCGTGGCGCTGCTGGCCCGGGCAGGCGACGACGTGGCGCCCGAGGATTTTGTTGCCTTCCACTTCGACGGCCGCCACGGCGTCCATATCGATCCCGGAGTCTGGCATCAGCCGGTGTTTCCGGTGGACGAGCGCGCGACCTTCGATGACCGACAAGGAAAGGTGCATGCCTGCGTGGCGTGCGATTTCGTGACCGAATTCGGCGCCTATGTCGCCGTGCCGCTCGGCGGGGTGTTGTCGGACCGCGTGTAGCCGGCCTGGCGGATCTCGGCGGCGAGGCGTTCGGCGGCCTCCGCCGGTGTGCCCAGCGATTCAAGCGCATAGCGCGCGAGCGTCAGGCTGGATTCCAGTGTTTCCGGTACGACCGCCGAAGCTCCGAGCCGCCGCAGCTCGCTCAGATGCGTCTCGTCGTGGGCGCGCACGAAGATGCGCAACTCCGGCCAGCGCCGTCGGCAATGCGTGAGCGTCCGCGCCGCCGCTTCAGGGTCGTCGAGCGTGACGATGAGGGCTGCCGCCTTGCCGGCGCCCAGGCGATCGAGGACCTCGTCGCGGCTGGCATCGCCGAAGAAGACGGGAACGTTCTTCGCACGCCATTCCGCGACGCGCTTCGGGTCGAGGTCGATGGCGACGAAGGGAACCTTCTGCATGTTGAGCAGCGCCGTAATCGTCTGCCCGACGCGCCCGAACCCGGCGATGACCACATGGTCGCGATAGACTTCGCCATCGAGGTCGCGTGCGCCCATCTCGCGCGCCGCGCGGGTTCCGGCATAGCGGTGAGCCAGCCGGGCGCTGACCGCGGCAATACCGGGGGTTAGCAGGATCGAGAGCGTCGTCGTCGCCAGCAGGAACTGGACCGTCGCCGCGTCGAGCACCTGGCGGGCGATGGCCGTGGTCAGGATGACGAAGGCGAATTCGCCGCCCGGACCGAGCAGCAACCCGGTACGCAGCGCCACACTCCTGGGCTCGCCGAAGAGCCGGCACAGGGCCGCGATGATTACGCCCTTGACTGCGATCAGGCCGATGACCGCGGCCATCAGGCCGGGCGCATTGCGCCACACGACGTTGATATCGATCGACAGGCCGATCGCCATGAAGAACAGGCCGATCAGCAGACCTTTGAAGGGCCCGACATCGCTTTCGACCTGCGGCCGGAACTCGGTCTCGGCCAGCAACAGGCCGGCAAGAAAGGCGCCGAGGGCCATCGACAGCCCGGCGATATGGGTGAGCCAGCCCGTCGCCAGCACGGCCAGCAGGGCCAAGGCCATGAACAGCTCGTTGCTGCGCGTGCTGGCGACCCAGCGGAACGGCACGCGCAGGGCGTAACGGCCGAGCACGAGGATGATGGCTACGGCGAGCAGGGCCTTGGCGCCGGCGATCCCCAGTGCCCACCCTATCGTCTCGGCGTCGCCGCCGAGTACGTTGACCGTAACCAGCAGCGGCACAACGGCCAGATCCTGCAGCAGCAGGATGGCGAAGGCCGTGCGGCCGATCCGCGAGGCCGCTTCGCCGCGCTCGATCAGCACCTGCATGACCACAGCGGTGGAGGACAGGGCGAGCGCGCCGCCGATGACCAGCAGTTCGGGCCCACGATAGCCCAGCATATACACCGCGGCGGCGATGGCGCCGGTGCACAGCACGACCTGCAGCCCGCCGAGACCGAAGACCAGCCGGCGCATCGCCTTCAGACGCTCGAAGGACAGGTCCAGTCCCATCATGAACAGCAGGAACACGACGCCGAGCTCGGCGAAGGTGCGCACCGCATCGACATCGCCGATCAGCGCGAATCCGGCCGGACCGATGGCCACGCCGGCGACGAGGTAGCCGATGACCGGGCTGATGCGCAGGCGATGCAGGGCAGCGACGGCCACCACCGCGGAAGCCATCAGCACGACGGCTTCCGGGATGAACGGGATCGTCGGCTCGGCGTGGAGCAGTGGGTCCATCAGCCGCTTACTCCAGCCCGATGATGCCGACTGCGCGGCTGACGGTCGCCTCGCGGTGGCTACCCGAGGCGGAACCGAGCCGCTTCACGGCCATCAGGCGAGCCCCGTCGGATAGGGGTGGGTATCGGAATGAGCCACCATGGCGCGGGCCAGCTGTTCCATCAATGCGCCGCGCAAGGAGGCAGCCGTCGGCTCGTCCCAGAGATTGTTGAACTCGTGCGGATCGCTATCCAGGTCGTAGAGCTCGCCCCAGCTGACACCGTCGTAGAGGCTGAGGCGATAGCGCTTGGTGACGAGAGTGCGCACGCGCACGCGGCTATTGAAGCCCAGATAGATACGCTGGCCTTCTTCCTCGATCAGCACGCCGTCGCGTCCGTCACGGGCGCCGTTGACGAAGGACAGCAGCGAGAGGCCTTGCAGGCCCTGAAACGCCTCCAGCCCGGCGCGGTCGAGGACGGTGCGCGCAATGTCGAGCGTCGAGGCCAGAGCGCCGCGCCGGCCGCGCGCTCCGCCGTCGGGCTCGCGCCACAGGAACGGCACGCGAATCAGCGGCTGATAGTGCATCGGGCCTTTGAGCATGAGCTGATGATCGCCCATATAGTCGCCGTGGTCGGCGGTGAAGATGACGATCGTGTTCTCGGCAAGCCCGAGGACCTTGAGCCTTTCGAGCACCCGACCGATCGCGTCGTCGACCATGGTGATCATGCCGTAGGTCAGGGCGATCGCTTCCCGCGCCTCGCGCTCGGTACAGGCGTAGAGCACCGGGCTATCCTTGCGCCCTTTGCCGTTGTCGCGCTGGTCGAGCGCCCAACGCAGATGCGGTGGCGCTTTGGCGCGGTCGATGTGCCAGCCCGCCGGCAACTCCATGTCCTTGGGATCGTACATGTTCCAATAGCGGCCGGGCGGCGTGAAGGGATGATGCGGATCGGGAAACGAGCATTTCAGGAAGAATGGCTTCGTGCGATCGGCCGCGCATTCGTCGAGCCGGGCAAGCGTGCGCTCGGCGATGTAGGATGTCGGATAGAGCTCTTCGGGCAGGCGCGTGCGCCAGGCCTGGGGCGTCGCGTAGTCCGGCGATGGCAGGGCGTGCTTCTCGCCGCGCAGCGTTTCGGCGTCGCTCCGCTTCTGGCGGAGCCAGCGCGTGTAGTGGCCTTCGACCTGGTCACCGTGGTCGATGGCGAGATCCACGGTCTCGAAACCATAATACGGCAGGTCCAGGTCATGCGTCGGATCGTCGCGCCATTTCGGAGCGAGTTCCTGGTCGTAGCGCCCGCGCCCAGGCGTTTGCGCCGGGACGAGTGTCGCTACGCCGTTTGGTCCACCGCTGGCGTATTTGTCGGGCGGCATGTTGGCCGGCTCGCCGGTCATGTTCTGGAGATGCAACTTGCCAACCATCGCCGTGCGATAGCCGGCGCGGCGCATCAGTTCTACGAAGGTCGTCGCCTCGAGCGGCAGTGGAATGCCGTTGTGCCGGACGCCGTGCAGCGACGGCATGCGCCCGGTCATCAGCGTGGCGCGGTTGGGCATGCAGATCGGCGAGGCGACATAGAAGCGGTCGAACGCGACGCCATTGGCGGCGATACCGTCGATATTCGGCGTGCGGATGGCCATGTTACCGTAACAGCCGAGATGATCCGCCCGGTGCTGATCCGTCATCAGCAGCAGGAAGTTGGGACGCTGCACCATCGTTTCAGTCGGCCTTGATGTTCGCGTCCCGGACTACCTTGGCCCATTTGACGAGATCGGCGCGGATGCGCGTGGTACTGGCGGCGGTCTCGAGCCAGCGCGGCTCGATGCCCGCGGCCTGCAGGCGCCGCTGAACGGCAGAATTTTCATGTGCCCTGCGCAGTTCGTGGCGCAGGATGTCGATCACCGCCTCGGGGGTGCCGGTTGGTGCGAAGAACCCGTACCAGTTGGTGATCGTCACCCCCGGCCAAGTCTCGGCAATCGTCGGGACGCCGGGCAACAAGGTTGAAGTCTTGTCGCCAGTGACCGCCGTGCCAACGACCGTACCGGCGGTGATGTGCGGCAGCAGGACGCCGGGGGGGCCGCAGAACACCTGCACTTCGCCGGAGAGCAGAGCTGTCAGCGACGGACTGGCGCCGCTGTACGGCACATGGGTCATCTCGAAGCCGCCGGCTCCCTTGATCATCTCGCCACAGAGGTGACCGGGCGAGCCGTTGCCGGCCGACGAGAAGTTCAGGCTACCTGGCCTTGCCTTGGCGGCGGCAGCAAGCGCCGCCATCGTCTTGACGCCGACCGAGGGATGGACGGCGAGCACGTTGAAATCCTCGGCGACGATGGCGATCGGAATGAGGTCGGCCGCCGGATCGTAGGCGATCTTGACCAGGCTCGGTGCCTTGACCATTGGCAAGTCGACGGTGGCGAGCAGGGTGTAGCCGTCCGGCGCCGCGCGGGTCACGACCTGGGTGCCGACCGTGCCCGTGGCGCCGGGCCGGTTCTCGATCAGGAAAGGCTGGCCGGCCTGCTCCGCCAGTTTCTGGGCATAGACGCGTGCCAGCAGATCCGCCGGACCTGCTGGGAAGGGCACGATGAATTTGACCGGCCGGGTGGGATAGGTCTGGGCGTATCCGCTGGCGCTGAGCAGAAGGCTCGCGGCGCCGACCAGCATGGCAATGTAACGGTACATACACATCTCCCTATCGTCCTGCGACAATCGTAGCCGAAGCAACGCGCCGCCGCTAATCTCGCGTCGTGACGTCGATATCTCCGCCAGAAGCGCCTGGCCGTCGCGCGGCAGCCGCGTGGCTGGTGGCGGCTCTCTTCTTCTCCTATGCGTTTCTGCAGCGCGTCTCGCCCGGCGTGATGGTCGACGAGCTGATGCGCGACTTCGCCGTGGGCGCCGCCATTCTCGGTAATCTGTCGGCGTTCTATTTCTACGCCTACGCCGGCTTGCAGATTCCCGTCGGTGTATTGATGGATCGCGTCGGTCCGCGCCGCCTGACAACCGGTGCGGCGCTGTTCTGCATGGCCGGCAGCGCGATATTCGCGTTGGCGGATGGCGCGGCTATGGCGTCCGTCGGGCGCCTGCTGATCGGGGTGGGCGCCGCATTCTCCTGGGTTGGCGTCCTTACCGTCATCACCCATTGGTTTCCGCCGCAGCGCTTTGCCCTGCTCGGCGGGCTGGCGCAGGCCGCCGCCATGGGTGGGGCCATTCTCGGGCAAGCGCCGCTGGCGGCGGCGGTCGGCGCGTTTGGCTGGCGACCGGCGTTGTGGAGCCTGGCTGGTCTTGCCATCGTGTTCGCCGTGGCGCTGTGGCTGGTAATTCGTGACCGCCCCTCGGCGGCTGCCTCGTCGATCGGTGTTGTCGCCGGCGTGCGCCAGCTCGCCGGCAACAAGCAAGTCTGGCTCAACGCGCTCTTCGGCCTCACCATGACCGGGCCGATGCAGGCTTTTGCCGGGCTCTGGGGCGTGCCGTGGCTGATGACGGTTCACGGCCTCGAGCGGGCGGCGAGCGCGGGAACTTTGTCGTTGATGTTCTTGGGCTGGGCTCTCGGCGCGCCGCTCCTGGGTTGGCTGTCCGATAGCTGGCGCCGCCGCAGGCCGGTGATGATCGCCGGCTCCTTGTTCGCCGCCATCACGCTTGCCGTCGTGCTCTACGTCCCGGGCCTGTCGCTGACGGCAATGTCGGCCCTCTTTCTTCTGCACGGCTTCGGCGCGTCGTGCATGGTCCTCTCCTTTGCCTGTGCCCGTGAGCACAACCCGCCGGCCCTCTCGTCGAGCGCCTATGGTTTCATCAACACTGCGGTCGTCGGCTCGGGTGCCTTGTTCCAGCCGCTTCTGGGGCTGCTCCTCGACGGCCAGTGGGACGGCACACTCGTGGCCGGGGCACGGGTGTACAGCGAAGCGGCCTACGGTCTGGCTTTTGCCGTTCTGCCCGTGGGTTGTATGGTGGGCGCCGTCGCAGCCCTGGTCGGCCGCGAAACCTATGCCCGCCCCTTAGCCGAGAGAGAACGATGACTCAGAACACCGAAGCGCTGATCCGCGACTACTACGCGCGCTTCAACAAGCAGGACGTCGAGGGCTTCCTGGCGCTGCTCGACGAGCATGTGGTTCACGATATCAGCCAGGGCGGTCGCGAGACCGGCAAGCCGGCGTTCCGCAAATTCCTCGAGCACATGAACCGGACATACCGCGAGGAGGTTCGCGACCTCGCCGTCATGGTCGACACGACCGGGACGCGCGCCGCGGCCGAGTTCACCTTGCTCGGCACCTACATCGCCACCGATGGCGATCTGCCGCCGGCCAAGGGCCAGCGCTATACGCTCAATGTGGGTGCGTTCTTCGAGATCAAGAACGGCAAGGTGACCCGTATCTCGAATCATTACAACATGAAGGACTGGCTGCGGCAGGTGCAGTGATGCCGGCATCGCTGCCCATCGAGACACTGTCGGGCGAGGGGACGCTTGCCGCACTGCTGGCGCTGGCCCGCCTGCGTGTCACGGTGTTCCGAGCCTTCCCTTATCTCTATGAGGGCGATCTCGCGTACGAGCAGTGCTATCTGTCGAAGTTCGCCGGCCTGCACGACGGCACGATCGTTGTCGCCCGCGACGGCGAGGAGATCGTCGGGGCATCGACCGCCCTGCCACTGGCCAAGGCCGGGGCGAGCGAGCAGCAGCCTTTCCTGAGTGCCGGGATGGATCTCGGCCGTATCTACTATTTCGGCGAATCCGTACTGTTGCCCGAGTATCGCGGTCGCGGTCTGGGGGTCGCCTTCTTCGACGCGCGCGAAGCGCGGGCCCGGGCGTTGGGCTATAGGACCGCAGCTTTCTGCGCCGTCGAGCGGCCGGCCGATCATCCACGCCGGCCGAAGAATTACACGCCACTCGACGCGTTCTGGGCCAAGCGCGGCTATCGGAAACGACCGGAGTTCAGCACAACCTTCAGCTGGCAGGATCTGGACGAGGCGGAGGAGTCGCCCAAGCCCATGGTCTTCTGGACCAAGGAGTTGGCGTGAGCGCGCTGGCCGGCGTGTGCGTGCTCGACCTCACGACCGTGGTCATGGGGCCGTATGCCTCGCAGATCCTGGGCGATCACGGCGCCGACGTCATCAAGGTGGAAGCCCCGTCTGGCGATATCCTGCGCCAGGTCGGGCCGGCGCGCAGCCCGGGCATGAGCTCGAACTTCCTGGCCAGCAATCGCAACAAGCGCAGCCTCGTGCTCGATCTCAAGCAGCGCGCGGCCTACGAGGTGCTCAAGAGGCTGGTCACGACCGCCGATGTGCTGCTGCACAATGTGCGACCCTCGGCCATGGCGCGTCTTGGCCTTGCGTACGGCGATCTCGCGCCGCTCAATCCGCGCCTGATCTATGTCGCGGCGGTCGGCTACGGCGAGCGCGGGCGCTACGCCGGCCGTCCGGCGTATGACGACCTGATCCAAGGCGCCTCGGGCCTCGCCGCGCTGATCGCGGAAGCCGGCGACGGCACGCCGCGCTATGTGCCGATGACCATGGCTGACCGCACGGTCGGTCTGCATGTAGTGAATTCGGTGATGGCCGCACTTCTAGCGCGCGCCCGGACAGGAAAAGGGCAGTCGATCGAAGTGCCGATGTTCGAGACCTTCGCTGGTTTCGTCATGGGCGATCATCTCGGCGGCCTGACCTTCGATCCGCCGCTCGGTCCCGCCGGCTATGCGCGCGTCCTCTCTCGCGACAGGCGCCCCTACGCGACACGCGATGGGCATATCTGCGTGCTCATCTACAACGACAAGCAGTGGCGGAGCTTCTTCCAGGCCATCGGCCGGGCGGAGCTGGCAGACGATCCGCGTTTCGCCGATCATCGTCGGCGCAGCGAGCGGATCGACGAGGTCTATGCCTTCGCGGCCGAAATCTTCCGCACGCGCACCACAGCCGAGTGGCAGGGCTTGCTGGAAGAAGCCGACGTTCCGGTCATGCCGCTGCACACAATCGCCTCCCTGACAGAAGATCCGCATCTCAAGGAAACCGGTATGCTGCGCTGGGAGGATCACCCGAGCGAAGGTCGGATCCGGGTTGTCGACTTGCCGGGTTCGTGGTCGGATACACCGCCCACGGCGCGCCGCCCGGCTCCGCGCCTGGGTGAGCATAGCGTCGAGATCCTGCGCGAAGCCGGCCTGACGCACGACGAGATCGAAGCGCTGGTCGCGTCCGGCGCGACAACCCGCGAGGCGTGATGGATTTTTCTCTGACGGTTGAACAGCAGGCCATCGTCGACCAAGTGGCGAAGATCGCGTCCCGTTTCGACGACGAGTACTGGTTGACGCGCGATCGCGAGGGCGGTTTCCCGCACGAGTTCCATGCCGCCTTCGCCGACGCCGGCTGGCTCGGAATCGCCATGCCGGAGGCGTACGGCGGTGCCGGTCTCGGCATCACCGAGGCGACGCTGATGATGCGCACCATCGCCGAATCCGGTGCCGGCTTCTCCGGAGCCTCGGCGATCCATATGAACATCTTTGGCCTCAATCCGGTCGTCGTCTTCGGCACAGAGGAGCAGAAGCGCCGCTTTCTTCCGCCGCTGATCCAGGGGAAGGACAAAGCCTGCTTTGCGGTTACCGAGCCCAATGCCGGGCTCGACACGTCGCGGATCAAAACCAAGGCCGTGCGCGACGGCGGCCACTATGTCGTCACCGGCCAGAAAATCTGGATCTCGACCGCCCAGGTCACCAACAAGATCCTGCTGCTTGCGCGGACCAGCCCGCGCCAGGAGTCGAAGCCGGCGGACGGTCTGACGCTGTTCTACACCGATCTCGACCGAACGCGCGTCGAGGTGCGCGAGATCGAGAAGATGGGTCGGAAGGCCGTAGATTCGAACCAGCTCTTCATCGACGAGCTGCGTGTCCCGGCGGCCGATCGCATTGGCGAGGAAGGCAAGGGCTTCTCCTACATCCTGCACGGCTTCAACCCGGAGCGCATCCTTATCGCCGCCGAGGCTGTTGGCCTCGGGCGCGCGGCGTTGCGGCGGGCGACGCGCTATGCCGGCGAGCGCGTGGTCTTCGACCGGCCGATCGGCCAGAACCAGGGCATCCAGCATCCGTTGGCCCAGCGCTGGGTCGAGCTCGAAGCCGCCGATCTGCTCGTGCTGCGGGCGGCGACGCTGTATGACACGGGCAGGCCCTGCGGCGCCGAGGCCAACGCGGCCAAGTATTTTGCGGCAGAAGCGGGGTTCCGGGCCTGCGAGACGGCGATCCTGACCCACGGCGGCATGGGCTACGCCAAGGAATTCCATGTCGAGCGCTACCTGCGTGAGGCGTGGGTGCCGCGTCTCGCTCCGGTCAGCCCGCAGCTCATCTTGTCGTTTATCGCCGAGAAGGTTCTCGGTCTGCCGAAATCCTATTGAAGGTTGTGACATGAACCTGTTTCCACCTCCCCAACGCCTGGCTCCCGAAGAGTTCGCCCGCCTGCCTGAAAATTTGCGCAAGAAGACGCCGAGCGAATGGGTGGACAGCAACCGCGGCGGCGTGGTGCCTGACTCCTTCTTGGAAGGGCCGAGCTTCGATCGCGCCGGGAATCTCTACGTCACGGACATTGCCAACGGCCGCATCCTCAAGATCACGCCGTCCGGCGACTGGTCCGTCATTGCGGAATATGACGGCTGGCCGAACGGCTTGGTGATCCGCAAGGACGGGCAGATGGTCATCGCCTGCTACAAGCGCGGGCTGCTCACTCTCGATCCGACGAGCGGCACTGTGACGCCGCTACGCGAGACCCACAACGGGCAGGGTTTCAAGGGCGTCAACGACCTGACCTTTGCCGGCAACGGCGATCTCTATTTCACCGACCAGGGCCAGACTGGCTGGCAGGATCCGACCGGTCGTGTCTTTCGCCTGACGCAGGCGGGACGGCTCGACTGTCTCATCGACAAAGTGCCAAGCCCCAACGGCCTCGTGCTCAATCTGCACGAGGACCAGATCTACTTGGCGGTCACGCGCGCCAACGCGGTGTGGCGCCTGCCGATGATGAAGGACGGCACGCTCGCCAAGGTGGGGACGTTCATACAACTTTCTGGCGGCACGGGCGGGCCGGACGGTCTGGCGCTCGACGCCGAAGGCGGCATCATCGTCTGTCAGCTCGGCATCGGTGTGTGGCGCTTCGACGGGCTCGGGCGGCCGACCCACCTGATCGACTGCGAAGGCCTGCCCTCGACCAACGCGGCCTTCGGGGGGCCGGGCAACAAGACGCTCTACATCACCGAGTCGAGCAGCGGCCGCATCCTGAAGGCGACGCTGCCGGTGGCCGGGCGCATACTCGTCTCGCACGCGTAACTGCGCCGCTGCCTTGACGGCTTTCCGGGGAGCCGGCACAGTGCCGCGAAACCCGGCGCAAATGCCGGACTTCAACAGATAAACGACGAACGGGGTATCTCATGCAAAAGATCCTGTCCCTGGCGGTTGCCGCCACGTTGAGCATGGCGGGCTCCGCCGTTGCCCAGACCAAGTGGGACCTGCCGGCGGGGTATCCGGCGGGCAATTTCCATTCGCAGAACTTGGTCAAGTTCGCCAACGACATTAAGGACGCGACGGCGGGCAAGTTGCAGATCACCGTGCATCCAGGCGCCTCGCTGTTCAAGGTGCCGGAGATCAAGCGCGCGGTGCAGACCGGCCAGGCGCAGATCGGCGAGTTGCTGATGGTGGTTCTCGACAACGAGGATGCCATTTTCGGCGCCGACAATGTGCCGTTCCTGGCGACGAGCTTCGAGGAATCGCGCAAGCTCGCCAATGCCCAGAAGCCGATGGTCGAGAAGCGTCTCGCGGCGCAGGGCATGCGCCTGCTGTATTGGGTTCCCTGGCCGCCGCAGGGCTTCTACTCGCCCAAGGCACTGGCGACGACGGATGACCTCAAAGGTCTGAAGTTCCGTTCCTATGGCTCCTCGGCAGGTCTGCTGGGCGAGCTTGCCGGCATGCAGGTCACAACGATCCAGGCCGCTGAAGCCGCGCAGGCGTTCGCCACTGGTCGCGTCAATTCGATGATCTCATCCGGGTCGACCGGCTTCGACATCAAGATCTGGGAGCACATCAAGTTCTTCTACGACGTGCAGGCCTGGCTGCCGAAGAATATGATCTTCGTCAACGAGGCGGCATGGAAGAAGCTCGATTCCAATACGCAGAAGGCGGTGACGACAGCGGCCGGCGTGGCCGAGGCTCGCGGCTGGGCAGAGAGCGCCCGGCTGGCGACCTTTTACTTCGACGAGTTCCGCAAGAATGGCATGACCGTCGCGGCGCCGCCGCCCCCGGCTCTCAAGACGGGGTTCCAGAAGTTTGGTGAGGAGCTGACCAAGGACTGGCTGAAGCGGGCCGGCGCCGATGGCGAGGCGCTGATCAAGGCCTATCGCACCGGCTCTTGAGAACTCCGAAGCGGCAATGATCTTGCATAGGGGCCGATCGATGATCGGCCCCTTTCTTTTCCGGCAACCCTCTTGAGTGTCACGATGCGCGCTATCCTGGATCGGATTTACGATGTCTGCGCCTGGATCGCCGGCGCATTCATGGTCCTTATCCTGGTCAATATCCTGGTCCAGGTGGGCGGGAGTTACTTTGGACTCTACATCCGCGGTACTGACGCCTACGCAGGCTACAGTATGGCGGCGGCTTCGTTCTTTGCCCTAGCGCACACGCTCAAGCGCGGCGAGCACATCCGGGTGACGCTCATTCTGCAGCACATGACGGAACGCTGGCGCCGTCGGTTCGAGACAGGCTGCCTCGCACTCGCCGTCTTTCTGACGGCCAATTTCGCCTGGTTCTCATGGACGATGACCTGGTGGTCGTATGAGTTCAACGCTATCTCCGACGCCCAAGATAAGACGCCTCTGTGGATTCCTCAGCTCTCCATGGCCATCGGTGTCACCGTGCTGCTGGTCGCCTTCATCGATGAGCTGGTCGCCGTTGTCTCGGGTCGAGCCATCGCTTCGTCCGAATCCGAACCGGCGCACGTCGAGTAAGCGCCATGGACGGGCTTCTTCTCACCGGTTTTCTCATTGTCTGCCTGTTCGTGATCCTGGGTGCCGGCGTCTGGATCGGCCTGGCACTTCTTGGCGTCGGTTTCATCGCGATGGAGCTGTTCACCTCACGCCCGGCGGGCGATGCCATGGTGACGACCATCTGGGGTGCGTCATCGAGCTGGACGCTCACTGCTCTGCCGATGTTCATCTGGATGGGCGAGATCCTGTTCCGCTCGAAGCTGTCGGATGACATGTTTCGCGGGCTGGCCCCGTGGATGGGTCGGCTTCCGGGACGCCTGCTGCATACCAACGTCGTCGGGTGCACGATTTTCGCCGCGGTTTCCGGCTCGTCGGCCGCGACCTGCGCCACGATCGGCAAAATGACGATTCCCGAGCTGCGTCGGCGCGGCTATCCCGAGAGCATGATTGTAGGGTCTCTGGCGGGCTCGGGCACGTTAGGCCTTCTGATTCCACCGTCGCTGATCATGATCGTCTACGGCGTGGCGGCGGAGGTGTCGATCGCCCAGCTCTTCATCGCGGGAGTTCTTCCCGGGCTGATGCTGGCCAGCCTTTTCATGGGTTATGTCGTGGTCTGGTCGACGCTCAACCGCGAGCAGATCCCCGCCTCCGACATCGTCATGACGTTCGCGGAGAAGATCTATGCCTCAAGGCATCTTCTGCCTTCGGTATTCCTGATCGTCGTGGTGCTAGGTTCGATCTATGCCGGCCTCGCGACCGCCACCGAGGCCGCCGGAGTTGGCGTCGCCGGCGCGCTCATCCTGACGGCCGTTCAAGGCAGCCTCAGCCGCGCGATGTTCGTCGAAAGCCTTCTCGGCGCCACAAGGCTGTCATGCATGATCGCCTTCATCCTGGCGGGCGCCGCGTTCCTGACCCTGGCCATGGGCTTCACCGGTTTGCCACGGACGCTGGCCGAGTACATCGACAGCCTGCAGCTCTCGCCGGGCCTGCTGATCGCGGCGCTGACGCTCTTCTACGTCATTCTCGGCTGTTTCCTCGACGGCATCTCGATGGTGGTTCTGACGATGGCGGTTGTGCTGCCGACTATCGAGAAGGCCGGCTTTGACCTGATCTGGTTCGGCATCTTCGTCGTCGTGGTCGTCGAGATGGCCCAGATCACCCCACCGGTGGGGTTCAACCTCTTCGTCCTGCAGGGCATGACCGGCCACCAGATCACCTATATTGCCCGCGTGGCCTTCCCTTATTTTCTGTTGATGGTTGTCGCCGTGCTGCTGATCACAGTCTTTCCTGAGATCGTCACCTACCTCCCGCGGCAGATGATCGGTAAACCGGGATAGCCGCGTCGGTTTTCCTTCAAAACGCCACATACGAGGAGTACAACGGATCAAATCAAGACACGGGGCCACTCGGCGGCCGTGCGGGACGAGATTCGTAACATGGCCGGGCTTTCCAGGCGGACGGTGTTGGCAGGCGGCGGGGCGCTCCTCGCTGCGCCGCTGACGCGGGCCTGGGGCCAGGAAGCCCGCATTCTCCGCATCGCCGCCGGGCCGACCGAATCCGGCTATTTCGAGGTGGGGACCCTCCTTGGCAACGTCGTCAGCTCGCCGCCGGGTGGGCGCGACTGCGATCGCGGCGGCAGTTGCGGCGTGCCGGGCCTGATCGCCATTACACAGACCACCCCGGGCGCCCTCGCCAATGTCGAGGCCATTCGCGCCCAGCGCGTCGAATCCGCTCTGTGCCAGGCCGATATCGCCTATTGGGCCTATCACGGCACCGGCCTCTACCGGCGGCAGGGGGCCGTGCGGGACCTGCGGGCGATCGCCAATCTCTACCCCGAGGCGATGCATGTGGTGACGCGCCAGACGGCCGGGATCAAGGAGTTCCGCCAGCTGCGCGGCAAGGCCGTGTCGCTGGGCGACAAGGATTCAAGCACCTTGGTGACGGCACGGGCGGTGCTGCACGCCGCCGGCCTGCAGGAAAAGGATATCAAGGTCCAGTATTTCAAGCCGGCCGACGCCGCCGATGCCATGCGCGAAGGCCGGATCGACGCCTTCTTCGACATGGCGGGGACGCCGTCCCCGGTCCTTGTCGATCTGGCCCGGGCCATGGCGGTCACCCTGCTGCCGGTTGACGGCACCTTTGCCCGGCGGCTGATGGCGTCCTACCCGTTCTTTGCCGAAACCCGAGTGCCGGCGACGGCCTATACGGGCATCGACGAGACCACGACGGTCAGCGTCGGCGTGCTGTGGGTCGTCCATGCCGAGATCGAGGAAAGCACCGTCTACGGGCTGACGCGCGCCCTCTGGCATCCCAACAACCGCCGAACGCTGGATGCCAATCATCCCTTCGGAAAATTGCTGCGTCGCGACACGGCTACCGAGGGCGTCGCCTTGCAGCTCCACCCCGGGGCGGCGCTCTATTACTTCGAAGCCGGGCTGATCAAATAGCGGCCCTCAGGGCCCGGCCGTTTCGTACTTGGCCAGCGTCCACGGCTCGGCATCGGCGGCTTTGCGCCATTCGACGACGAAGGGGTGATCCCACACGGCCGCCACGTAGGCCTTGGCGCCGGCCGACAGCTCGGGCTCCCAGGTGACGAAGCGGCAGACGACCGGCGCGTACATCGCGTCCGCGAGCGTGAAGCGGCTGCCGAACAGGTAGGGGCCGCCCGCGCCGAAACGCCCGCGCGTGTCGTCCCAGAGCGCCACGATCCGCTCCACGTCGGCGAGCGCTGCCGGGGTGCGTCCCCTGCCGGGGAAGCGACGGCGGGTGTTCATCCACATCGAGGTGCGCAAGGCGGAGAAGCCGGCGTGCATCTCTGCACTGATGGCGCGGGCCTGGGCCCGGTTTACAGGCTCATCCGGCCACAGGCCGGCGTTGGGGAACAGTTCGGCCAGGTACTCGCCAATGGCTATCGATTCCCACACCGTGATCGGCCCGTGGCGCAGCACCGGGACTTTGGCGGTGGGCGAGGCGGCGCGCACGAACTCCGGCCAATCGGCTGCGCCCATATCATGGGCTTTTTCGCTGAAGGCGATGCCGGCCAGCTTGCAGGCCAACCAGCCGCGCAGGGACCAGGAGGAATAGGCCCGATTGCCGATATACAGAGTGAAGTCGCTCATCGACGCGGACGGTACGGGGATTCGGGGAGAGCCGGCAACCGGCCTTTGCTTGCCCCGATATGATCAGGCCTCGGCTGTTTGACGCCTTCCGGCAAATCGGTAAGGTCGGACACCTTACGCAGCCTCGGAGTTTGCCCGTGCCTCTGCCGTTCCGCCCGCGGCCCACGCCCGCCACACGCCCGATTCTGCTGCTGACCAAGAGCGAGCTGCCGCGTTGGCTCAAGGCGGCGAACGCCTCGCTCCGGCGCTGGGTTCAGGGCAACAACTTCAGCGCCCGGCCGGGCGAGTTCTGCGTGCTGCCGGGGCGCGATGGCGCCCCGGGCCGTGTGCTCGCCGGCATCGTCGGCAGCGGCGGCCCCGACGATTTCTGGCACGTCGCCGGCCTGCCGCTACGCCTGCCAGAGGGCAGCTATCGCCTGGCCGAGGAGCCGGAGGCACGCCTCGCGACGCGTATCGCCATCGCCTGGGGTGTGGGCTCCTATACGTTCGAGCGCTATCGCAAGGCGCCGCGCGGCCCGGCGCAGCTCGTGTGGCCGCGCCAAGCTGACCGCGCTCAGGTGGAGCGTACCTGCAGGGGGAGCGATCTCGCGCGCGACCTGGTCAACACGCCGGCTGAGGACATGGGCCCCGAGGAGCTGGCTACCGTGGCGCAGCGCCTGGCGCGCGAGTTGCGGATGGACGCCACGGTTATCGTCGGGGACGCGTTGCTCAAGAAGGGCTTTCCGTTGGTCCACGCGGTCGGTCGTGCGAGTGCACGCGCGCCGCGCCTGATCGAGCTGCGCTGGGGCCGGGCCGATCATCCGGGCATCGCCGTGCTCGGCAAGGGGGTGTGCTTCGACACCGGCGGCCTCGACCTCAAGAACGATGCCGGCATGAAGCTGATGAAAAAGGACATGGGCGGGGCCGCTCACGCGCTGGGCCTGGCCCGGATGATCGTCGAGGCGAAGCTGCCCGTGCGCCTGCGCGTTCTGATCCCCGCGGTCGAGAATTCGGTCTCTGGAAATTCGGTGCGTCCGCTCGATGTCATCCGCTCACGCAAGGGCTTAACCGTAGAGATCGGCAACACCGATGCGGAGGGGCGCCTGATCCTCGCCGACGCGCTCACAGCCGCCTCGGAGGAAAAGCCGGAGCTGATCGTCGACTTCGCCACCCTGACCGGTGCCGCCCGTGTGGCGCTCGGTCCCGACCTGCCTTCGCTCTTCTGCAACGACGAGGGGCTGGCCGGCGAGCTGACGCGCAGCGCCGAAGCTGAAGCCGATCCAATGTGGCGTATGCCCCTGTGGAAGCCCTATCGCAGTCGGCTCGACAGCCGCGTGGCCGATCTCAACAATATCTCCGACGGTCCGTTCGCGGGCGCCGTAACCGCCGCCCTGTTCATGCAGGAATTCGTGGCCCCGGGCATCCCGTGGGCTCATTTCGATATTTACGCCTGGAACCCGGTTAACCGGCCTGGCCGCCCGGACGGTGCCGAGACACAGACACTCCGCGCGGTATTTACGGCTCTCGCGGCGCGTTTTTCTCGACAATAAGAAGCGTTGCGCTTTAGCTCTATGGACGGAGAAGCCGAAGCAGGCTCTATTACGGTTTGAACGTGTGCGTCATTAACTAAGATTAAAAGCAGCGCGCGACAGGGCCCGTGCGCCGGAGATGTTCAGGGTGGAAGGGACCGACTTCGATCGCGCGCGGCATTTCGCGGAGGAGGCGGTTGCCGCGATGGTCACGCGGAATATCGCGCCTACCCCGCACAATTTCTCCGTCTGGTACGCCCATGCCAGCGGCGCCCAGCCCGACCTTTCTCGCAGCATCGAAATCCTCGACTCCAACAAGGTCGAGTTTACGCCGGAGCGCAATCTCGATCTCTACGAGCAGCTGCTCGGCGCCTCGAAGGAGGCGGAACAGATTCGCGAAGCGGGCGAGCGGATTTCCGCGGCCGCCGGCGTCGTCCTGTCGTTGCTGCAGAAAGCCGGGGCGGGGACGGAGAAATACGGGCAGGCGCTCGGACAGGTATCCGGCAAGATCGACGCGGAGAAGCTCGATGCCGCCCGCCTGCAGGTGATCGTCGAGGCCATCCTCGACGAGACGAAGCGCATGGTGGTCCAGAACGAGGAGATTGCCGGCAAGCTGGCGCAGTCCTCGCAGGAGATCGAGGGCCTGCGCAAGCAGATCGAAAGCGCGCGCCGCGAGACTCTCATCGATGCGCTTACTGGTGTCGGCAACCGCCGCATGTTCGACATGCGTCTGCGCGAATCCCTCAAGCAGGCGCTCGAAGAAGGCGGAGATCTTTGCCTGCTGATGGCCGATATCGACCACTTCAAGCGCTTCAACGACACGTTCGGCCACCAGCTCGGCGACCTCGTGCTGCGCCTCGTCGCCAAGGCCCTGACCGACGGCATCAAGGGACGCGACGTTGCCTGCCGCTATGGCGGTGAGGAGTTCGGCATCCTGTTACCCAAGACGCGCCTCGAAGACGCCCTCAAGCTGGCGGACGTGTTGCGCACCTCGATCGGTTCCCGGCGAATCATCAAGCGTGGGGACTCGCGGGACCTCGGCCACGTGACGCTGTCGATGGGCGTGTCGCGCTATCGCCCCGGCGAGCCGGCGATGCAATTCGTCCAGCGCGCCGATGCCGCCCTCTACACCGCCAAACGCCGCGGCCGCAACCGCGTGGCCTCAGAAAGCGAAGTCGAGGCTGGCGAGCTGATCCCGGCCGACCGGGCCAAGGGTTAACCCCTTCATATCCCAGCGACCGGCGTCACTGACACCCGCCGTACACAAGAGTATGCTTAGCCTCAATTAGAGGTTGTCGGGGCCCATGGGGTTGGCACTCCGTCGCATTGCCGGAATTGTGGTGGCAGCTGCGTGGCTGGTGGCGATGCCGTTGCCGCCCGTGCGCGCTCAGGAACTGAGTGAGCCGTCTGGTCAGCGCGACGCCGTCGAAGTCGGGCGTCGCCAGGCGGAGTTCCGGGAAGCCGTGAACCGGCATGGCGAAACCGACCCGCGCATCCTCGGACCGCTGGTGCGCCTTGGCTATGCGCTGCTCGACGCGTCCCGCTACGAAGAGGCCGAGCAGCTCTTCAAGCGCCAGACAGCGATCGTGCAGGCGAACTACCCACCCCAGCACATCGAAGCATCCCACCCGCTGCATCACCTCGGTGAAACCTATCGCCGCATGGGGCGCTGCGCTCAGGGAGAACCGCTGCTGCGTCAGGCCCTTGAGATGCGCGAACGGCTGGTCGGACCGCAGCACGAGAACGTCGGCCGTTCGGCGATGAGCCTGGCGCAGTGCCTGTCCGCACTCGGGCGATTCCAGGAGGCCGAGACCCTGTTCCGGCGGGCTCTGTCGCTGGCCGAGCAACTGAAAGGGCCGGATTCGCCCGAAGCGGCGACAGTCTCGATAGGCTTCGCTGAATTCTATGTCGGGTTGTTCCGCTTTGCTGATGCTGAGCCGTTGCTCAAGAAGGCGTTGGCGATCCGCGAGCGGGTGCTTGGGTCAAATCATCGTTCAGTGGCGACGATCTTGATACCCCTGGCCCGTGTCTATCGCTGGACGGAGCGCTACCGCGAAGCGGAGGAGACGGTGAAGCGGGCGCTCGTGATCCGTGAGCAGACGTATGGGCCAGATCACGAATTCGTCGCCTATACGACGCTCGAGCTCGGTGTCCTGTATATGGTGATGGGCCGCGGTCAGCCAGCCG
>Ga0196963_10000815_pt1 | contig 24040 bp, 28 predicted proteins | sample S1_5metaG_FD_148600 | JGI IMG/M metagenome (GOLD analysis project Ga0196963, IMG submission 148600) | Soil microbial communities from Anza Borrego desert, Southern California, United States - S1_5 | ecosystem: Environmental > Terrestrial > Soil > Desert | place: USA: California | collected...
GCGGGCCTCGGAGCAGCCGCTCTACCGGATCGAGAAGCAGCCGGACCTGGCGCGCCGCCAGGGGGCCTGGTCGGTACGGGGCCAGGCCGGGATGATCCTGAGGCGGGGGCATGAACTGACCCAGGTGCTGCGGCTGTTCGAGGCCGCCAGGTTCCAGGTGGTGGAATAGAGAAAGGCCCCGGCGTTTCCACCGGGGCCTTTGCTTTTTCAGCCTGTCGGCTCGCCTACTCGCGGCGGCCGCCCAGCAGCATCAGCAGGAACTGGAACAGGTTGATGAAGTCCAGGTAGAGGTGCAGCGCGCCGAAGTTGGTGGCCACCGCCTTGCTCTGGGCGTCGCCGCCGAGCTCGTAGTAGGTCATCTTCAGGCGCTGGGTGTCGTAGGCGGTGAGGCCCGCGAAGATCAGCACGCCGGCAGCGGCGATGATCAGGAACATCACGCCGTTCTGCAGGAACATGTTGACGACCATCGCGATCAGCAGGCCGACCACGCCCATGATCAGGAACGAGCCCCAGCCGCTGAGGTCCTTCTTGGTCGTGTAGCCGAAGAGGCTCAGCGCGCCGAACGACGCGGCGGTGATCAGGAAGGTCGAGGCCAGCGAAGCGCCGGTATAGCGCAGCACCCAGACCGCGCCAGAGGCGCCGATCAGCGACACCACCGTCCAGTAGAGGATGCCGGAGCTGCGGGCGGTCGCGTTCTTCATCAGGAAGCCGGCGGCCAGCAGCAGGATCATCGGAGAGAAGGCCAGCGCAAAGCCGAGGATCGTGTAGCCGGCCAGGGCCCCGCTGGGCGTCGTCACGTACAGCAGGTCGCGCACTGGCGCGAAGTTGGCCACCGCGAAGGACAGGGCGGCGGAGACCACCAGGCCCAGGGCCATCTTGTTGTAAACACCGAGCATGAAGGCGCGCAGTCCAGCGTCGACCGACATGTCGCCGGTTTGCGGGATCGAGCGCGCGTAGCCGCGTTCGAAGTCGCTCATCGTAAAATTACCCTTTCAAGGCCCCGAGATGGGGTCGTGCATGGAATATCGGGTCTGCGCCGGTATGACGCAAGTGCCCAGGAGCCCGGGACAGGCCGCGGATCCGTCATTCGGTTCTCAGTACCGGAGCCGGGCGGCGGGACAGGGCCTGGGCGGCGGCCAGCAGGCCGCCCGCGGCCGCAAGCCCGGCCGCCCCGCCGACCAGGGCGACGACGCCGTTCCAGTCGACGCTCCAGGTCGCCTCGAAGATCTTGACCACCACCGGCCAGGCGGCGGCGTAGCCGAGGGCCACGCCGCAAACCCCGGCGATCAGCCCGACCGCGCCGTATTCCACCCCATAGGCCGTGAGGATCTGGAGGCGCGAGCCCCCCAGCACCTTCAGGGTCGCCGCCTCGCGCGCCCGCGCCCGCGCCCCGGCTGCGATGGCCCCGGCCAGCACCAGCAGCCCGGCCAGGGCGGCCACGGCCGCCGCGCCCTGCACCGCCAGCTTCAGCCGGTCGAACATCTCCACCGCCTGGGCCAGGCCTTCGCGGACGCTGATCACATTGACCTCGGCGAAGGAGGCCCCCAGCGCCCGGGTCACCGCCCGTTCCTCACGCTCGCCGCCCTTGGCGATCGCGATGTAGCGCAGGCCGGCGCCCTCGAGGGCGGCCGGGTTGAGAATGACGGTGAAGGCGGGGCTGAAGCCGCCCCACTCGACCTTGCGCAGGGCGGCCAGTTCGGCGTCGATCTCGCGGCCGAGGATGTTGACGGTGACCGTGTCGCCGACCTTTAGGCCCGCGCCCTTGGCGGCGTCGATCTCCATGGCCAGCTTGGGCGGGCCGCCGTAGCCGGCCGGCCACCAGGCGCCTTCCTGTACGCCGGCGTCCTTGGGCGCGGCGTCGAACACCGACATCTGCAGGTCGTTGTCGTAGGCCCAGCGCTCGCCGTCGGCGATCTTTTCAAGGTCGACCGGCTCGCCGTTCAGCCGGACGATGCGGCCGGTGACGAACGGGAAGCGGCGGTAGATGTCCTCGGTGAGCGGTCTGCCGAAGGCGGATTCCACCGTCCGGTCGAAGTCGGCGATGCGCTCGCCGGGCACGTCGAGGAAGACCATCGAGGGGGCGGTGCGCGGGGCGACCTCCCCGACCTGGGCCAGCAGACTGGACTGGATCAGCACCACCGAGGCCAGCAGGGCGACGCCCAGCCCGATGGCGGGGGCGGCGGTGCGGGCCGCCGAGCGGGGGCCGGCCAGATTGGCCAGCCCGATGCGCAGGGGGCCGCGGGCGAAGCGGCGCAGGCGTCCGGCGCTCCAGGCGGCGACGCGGCCGAGCAGGGCCAGCAGGCCGAAGGCGATGGCGACTCCGGCGATCATGATGACCGCCGACAGCGGCGTCGGGGCAGTGATCACCGCCAGGCCCGCGAGGCCGAGGCCCGCCGCGATGGTGACCCAGGTCTCCAGCCCCCAGCCGACCCGGCCCGAGAGGTCGCGACGGAACAGGGCCGAGGGCGGGGTCGAGCGGGCGCGGGCCAGCGGAACCAGGGAGAAGGCCGCCGCCGCCAGCAGGCCGAAGGCGGCGGCCTTCAGCAGGGGCTCCGGATAGACGGCGAACAGGGCCGGGACCGGAAGGTTGTCCCTGGCGACCTGGCCGAGGATCAGCGGGGCGGCGGCGCCGATGGCTAGGCCGATGGCCACGCCGAGGGCGGCCAGGACGGCGATCTGGATCAGGTAGAGGTTGCGGATCAGCACCCCCTCGGCGCCGAGCGCCTTGAGGGTCGCGATGGAGGGCTTTCGGGCCTCGAGGTAGGCGCTGACGGCGCCGGCCACCCCGAGGCCGCCGGCCACTAGGGAGGCGAGGCCGATGAAGCCCAGGAAATACTCCAGCTGGTCGATCAGCCGGTTGACGCCGTTGGCCGCCTCGTTGCGGGTGGAGACCTCAAGGCCGTTGGGCGGGCGGCCGGCGCGGCGCGGGCCGCCGGGGCGAGGCTCGGCCCTGGGCCGGGCCGGGTCGAGGCTGCGGGCGGCGGCGTCGAGGTCGGCGCCCCCCCTGCGATCCGGCGGCAGGGCGATGCGGGCGGTCTCGCCCCGGTCGGGCAGGCCCTCGGCCAGGAAGCCTCCGTCCTCGACGGCCTTGAGGCTGGTCAGCACCCGGGGCGACAGGGCGAAGCCCCGGCCGAGGCGGTCCGGCTCGCTGACCAGGACGGCGCGCAGCACGAAGGGCGCCTCGCCGATCAGGAAGCGGTCCCCGAGCCTGAGGCCCAGCTTGTCGATCAGGGTCTGTTCGGCGGCCGCCCCGGCCGCCTCGCCGTCCCAGCGCAGGGCGGCGGCGAGATCGGGCGCGCCCCTCAGGCCGACCTTGCCGACCAGCGGGTAGCCCGGGGAGACCCCGCGCAGTTCGACCAGCCTGCGCTCGCCGTTGGGGGCCTCGGCCATGGCGCCCTGGCCGGCGGAGAAGACCACCTGGCCGAGGCTCCGGAACTTCGCCCGCTCGGCCTCGGTGAACCGGCGATCCTCGACGTTGATGCGCAGGTCGCCGCCGAGGATCTCCCGGCCCTGGGCCGCCAGGCCTGTGCGGAAGGCCTCGGCCGTCGAGCCGGACGCCGCGATCGCCGCCACCCCCAGCGCCAGGCAGGCGAGGAAGATGCGGAAACCGGCGACACCGGATCGCAGTTCGCGGGCGGCGAAGCGGAGGGAGAGGATCATGCGCCCTTCCCCTCCTCGCCCCTGAATCCGCGACGACAGGGGGTCGCCGTCACGCCGAACCTCCAACCACCCGGCCATCGCCCATGGTGACGGTGCGGTCGGCGCGAGCGGCCAGGGCCGGGTCATGGGTGACCAGGACGAGGGCGGCGCCGGTCTGGGCGACGAGGTCGAACATCAGGTCGGCGACGGCGGCGGCGTTGGGCCCATCGAGGTTGCCGGTCGGCTCGTCGGCGAACAACAGCTTGGGCTCGACCGAGAGGGCGCGGGCCAGGGCGACGCGCTGCTGTTCGCCGCCACTGAGCTGGTGGGGGTAGTGGGTCAGGCGGGGGGAGAGGCCGACGCGGTCGAGCCAGCGGCGGGCAAGGGCCGCGGCGCCGGGGCGGCCGGCGATCTCCAGCGGGGCGGAGACATTTTCCTCGGCGGTCATGTTGGGCAGCAGGTGAAAGCTCTGGAACACCAGGCTGACGCGGCCGCGCCGCAGTTTCGCCCGGCCGTCCTCGGACAACGGCCCCATGTCCTGGCCGAACAGCCGAACCTCGCCCGACGTCGGCCGCTCCAGCCCGGCCGCCACGGCGGTCAGCGACGACTTGCCCGAGCCAGAGGGCCCGACCACCGCGACCCGCTCGCCCGGACCGACCGCGAGATCGACGCCCTTGAGGATCTCCACCGGACCGGCGGCCGAGGGCAGGGTCAGGGTCACCCCCTGGAGGGCCAGGGGCGCGGTCTCGGCGGACGTGTCGAACATGGGGCGGAAGGCTTCCGAGAAAATCGGCGGAGAGGGCGTTTGTCGGGGCGATGTCCTCTCCTACATAGGGCGCGCAGATGGCGAACACACCTGAACGATTCTTCACCCGCCGCACGGTGCTCGGCGCGCTGGTCCTGGCGGCGCCGGGCGCGAGCGCGCTGGCGCAGGCCAAGCCGCGGATCGTCACCCTGCTGGGCGACAGCATCACCGCCGGGCTCGGCCTGCCGTCGCGGGCGGCCCTGCCGGCGGTGCTGGAGGCCGAGATCAACCGGCTGGGCGGCCGGGCCCGGGTGCGGGGCGCCGGTGTCAGCGGCGACACCTCGGCGGCGGGCCTCGCGCGGGTCGACTTCTCGGTGCAGGCCGACACCCGGGTCTGCGTCGTAGCCCTGGGCGGCAATGACCTGCTGCAGGGGCTGGACCCCAGGCGGACGAGCGCCAACCTCGACCGCATCCTCGCCCGGCTGAAGGCGCGGCGAATTCGGGTGGTGCTGGCCGGGATGCGGCCGCCGCCGGCCCTGGGCCGCAGCTATGCGCGGGACTTCGCGGCCATCTTCCCGGCCCTGGCGCGCAAGCACGGGGCCGTGCTGTATCCCGACCTGCTCGCCGGGGTGGCCGGCGTGCCGCGCCTGAACCAGCGGGATGGCATCCATCCCAACGCCGAGGGGGTGAAGCTCATCGCCCGGGGCCTGGCCCCGACCGTGGTGCGGGCGCTGGGGTGAACATCCATTTCCGCTCACCCCGGCTGTCGCCGGCATGGGCGGAGGTCGAGAATGAGGGGATTGGGGCGAATGCAGTACTCGCAACTGGGCCGGACCGGCATCAAGGTCTCGCGCTGCTGCCTGGGAACCATGACCTGGGGCTCGCAGAACAGCGAGGCGGAGGCCCATGCCCAGATGGACTATGCCCTCGAACGGGGCGTGGACTTCTGGGACACCGCCGAGATGTACGCCTCCCCGCCGACGCCGGAGACCCAAGGCGCGACCGAGCGGTACATCGGGTCCTGGTTCGCCAAGACCGGGCGGCGGGGCGAGGTGGTGCTGGCCTCCAAGGTGGCGGGGCGCTCGCCGATGACCTGGCTGCGGGCCGACGGCTCGCCGACCCGGCAGACGAAGGCGCAGATCGACGAGGCGGTGGAGGCCTCCCTGAGGCGGCTGAACACCGACTACATCGACCTCTACCAGCTGCACTGGCCGGACCGGGCGGTGCGCATCTTCGGCGGCATGACCTTCAGGGACTACGACGCCGACTACGAGGGCTTCGAGGCCATCCTCTCGGCGCTTAACGCCCATGTGAAGGCCGGGAGGATCCGAGCCGTGGGGCTGTCGAACGAGACGCCCTGGGGCGTGATGAAGTTCGTCGAGGCGGCCGAGCGGCTCGGCCTGCCCCGGGTGGCGTCGATCCAGAACGCCTACAGCCTGGTCAACCGGGTGTTCGAGTACGGCCTCGCGGAGATCGCCGTGCGCGAGGAGGTCGGTCTGCTGGCCTATTCGCCGCTGGCCCAGGGGGCTCTGACCGGCAAGTACCTGGACGGAACCCTGCCGCCCGGGGCCCGCAAGACGCTGTACAACCGCATGCAGCGCTACGAGGGGCCGGGGTCGCAGGAGGCGATCCGCTCATATGTCGACCTGGCCGCGGCAAGCGGCCTGACGCCGGAGGGCCTGGCCCTGAAGTTCTGCGACAGCCGGCCGTTCGTGACCGCCACCATCATCGGGGCGACGAGCATGGAACAGCTGAAGAGCGACATCGACGCCTTCGAACTGGAATGGACGGAAGCGTTGGATAAGGCGGTGGATGAGCTGCACGTACGGCGGCCGAATCCGTGTCCCTGATCCACGACCGTCATCCCGGCCGTAGCGAAGCGAAGAGCCGGGACCCAGGGCCGCGAGCGCTGAAGCCGGGGCTGCGACGACCTGCTCCGTCCCTCCTGGGTCCCGGCTCGGCCCTGCGGGCCGTCCGGGATGACGGTGGTTTTGGGGTTGGCGGGGAAGGGGTAGAAGGCGACCCATGCTCCGCCTGTTCGCCGCCATCGCCATTCCCCACGAGATCGCGCAGGTTCTGCAGCGCGCGCAGGACGGGCTGCCCGGGACGCGGTGGCGGACGGCCGAGCAGCTGCACATCACGCTCAGGTTCTTCGGCGAGGTGCGGGAGGACCGGGCCGACGACCTCGACAGCGAGCTGTCGGTGATCAGCGCGGCGCCGTTCCAGCTGGACCTGGCCGGGGTCGGCCATTTCGGCGAGGCGCAGGATATCCGGGCGATCTGGGCCGGGGTGGCGGAGAGCGAACCCCTGCGGGCGCTTGCCCGGCGCTGCGAGACGGCGGCGCGGCGGGCGGGGCTGGCGGCCGATACCCGCGCCTACCACCCCCATGTCACCCTGGCCTATCTGAACCGACCGGATCCGGGGCGGGTGATGGCCTGGGAGCAGGCGCACAACCTGATGCGTTCGCCGGGGTTCATGGTCGGTCGGTTCGGGTTGTACTCGAGCCACCAGACGCGCGATGGCTCGGTCTATCGGCTGGAGCGGGACTACCGGCTGGGGTGACAGGCGCCCTCAGGCGTCCACCGCGTGGTCCTTCAGGACCCCGAGCGGGACGATGGCCAGGGTCTCCTCATGGGTGGCTTCCAGCACCAGCTGCGGGGCGCATCCGTCGTCGAGGGCTTCCTTCCAGCGGGGCGCGCAGAGGCACCAGCGGTCGCCGGGCTTGAGGCCTTCGAAGGCGTATTCGGGGCGGGGGGTGGAGAGGTCGTTGCCGCGCCGGGCGCTGTAGGCCAGGAAGTCGGTGGTCATCACCGCGCAGACGGTGTGGAGGCCGAGGTCCTGGGGGCCGGTCTCGCAGCAGCCGTTGCGGTAGAAGCCGGTCACCGGGTCGAGCGAACAGGGCAGAAGCTCGCCGCCGAGGACGTTCTTCGCGGTCGGGTCGTAACGGGTCATGGGCCCATCCTGATCCCAAGCGGGCCAAGGCGCCAGACCCGAGGCGGTCCCGGAACCGAAGCGGCGTCAGAGGCGAGGCCGCTTGGCGGCGGCGGCGATTGTTGCGACGATGCGCCGACGCCAACCCGTGCCGCTGGAGCTTCGCTTGAAAACCCTGGTCCGCCTCGCCCTCGCCCTGACCCTGGCCGCCGCCGCCCTCGCGGCCCAGGCCCAGGCGCGCCCCACGCCCCCCTCGGCCCGCCCGGCCGTGCCGCCGCTGAGCGACTGTGACGCGCCGGCCAGCCGCGCCAAGATCGTCGCCGAGTCGGAGGCGACCCTGCAGTCGGTGCAGGGCTACATGGAGTCCTACGCCGCCTATTCCGACGCCCAGGCCCGATGGAAGAGCGACCAGCTCGTCGCCAAGGGGGCCTGGACCGAGGCCGAGGCCGGCGCCTTCGGCGCCGAGATGCTGAAGGACCCGACCTTCGCGGCGATGACCAAGGCCAACATGAAGGCGGTCGAGAAGCTGTTCGACGCGCTCAAGCCGTTCATGGACGCCTCGGCCGCCAAGGACGAACTGGGCATCTGCCGGTCGATGATCGGCTTCATCGCCGCCGCCTACGCGGTGGTCGACACCACCGAGGAGCAGTGGCGGTACATGGACGAGCGGTTCGCCCAGGTCGCCAAGGCCAAGGGCGTGAGCCTCGACTGACTTCCGCCGGGCCGCTATCACCCCGCCTTCCCCTGCCCAGCCTACCTCCGGCCTCGATGACCATGACCGACGTTCCCCGTCCCCGCCGCAGCGCCCTCTACCTGCCGGCCTCCAACGCCAAGGCCCTGGACAAGGCCCGCACCCTGCCTTGCGACGTGGTGATCCTCGACCTGGAGGACGCGGTGGCGCCTGAGGCGAAGGAAGCGGCGCGTGTGCAGGCGGCGGAGGCGGTCCGGGCCGGCGGGTTCGGCCGCCGGGAGCTGGTGATCCGGACCAACGGGCTGGACACCCCCTGGGGGGCTGAGGACCTGGCCGCGGCGGCGCAGGCGGGACCGGAAGCCATCCTGGTTCCCAAGGTCAGCAGCGCGGCGGACGTGATTTCCTACGACAAGGCCATCGAAAGGGCGCCGGCCGGCACGAAGCTGTGGGCCATGATCGAGACCTGCGCGGCGCTGTTTGCGTTGAACGAGATCGCGGCCACGGCGAAGACCACCCGGTTGACGACCTGGGTGATGGGCACCAACGACCTGGCCAAGGAGATGCGCTGTCGCCAGACCGCCGACCGCGCGCCCTTCTGGGGGCCGCTGAGCCTGTCGGTGGCCGCGGCGCGGGGCCACGGGCTGACTATCCTCGACGGGGTCTACAACGACATCGAGAACATCGAGGGGCTGGTCGCGGTCTGCGAACAGGGGGTCGACTTCGGCTTCGACGGCAAGACCCTGATCCATCCCAAGCAGGTCGAGCCCTGCAACCTGGTGTTCAGCCCGGCGCCGGGCGAGGTGGACTGGGCCCGGGCGGTGATCGAGGCCTTCGCCCTGCCCGAGAACGCCGGCAAGGGGGCGATCCGGGTCGAGGGGCGGATGGCCGAGCTGCTGCACCTTCAGCAGGCGCGGCGTCTGGTGGCGGTCTCCGAAGCCATCGCTCAGGCGGGAGCGTCATGAAACGGCTGGGCCTGATCGGGGCGGCGTCGCTGGCGCTGCTGGCCGGGCCGGCCTTGGCGCGCGCGGAGCCCACGACGCCGACGGCCGATCCGATCGGCGATGTGCTCTCGGGCCTGGCCGCCGAGCAGGGGATGGATGACGACGCGGCCGAGGCGGCCGCGCCGAGCGACGTGCTCATCGGGGGCGAGGCTGCCGAGACCGCCGATTCTGCCGAGACGGAGGCCGCCGAAAGCGAGGTGGTGGAGACCGCCGACGGGGACGCCGAGGATCCGGCAGAGACGGCCGCCCCCGCGCCGGCCGCTGCCCCCTACAGCCCGCAGCCGCCCTTCATCCCGCCGCCGCCGGTGTCGCGCCTGCCGCAGCTCGACCGGCCGGTGATGATCGACGAGCTGTGGCGCACCCCCGAGGCGCCGCCGACGGTGAGCGAGCAGGCCTACGAGAGCCGCATCCGCGGCGGGGCGGGTTCGGCCCAGGGACTGCAGGGGCCGCTGGACGGGGGCTGGGTGCTGCGCGGGCCGGATGGCCGGACCCTGTACGGGCTGCAGCTGGTCGACAGGTCGACGGGGACCCTGGAGGGCGGCGCCTTCCGCAGCCTGCGCCAGGACCGGCCGCCTGGCCAGGCGGGGCTGATCGAGAGCGCCGACCGGATGGCCGACGGCAGCGTGCAGCTGCGGTTCACGCCGCGGGGCTCGCGCCAGCCGGCGGTGCTCACCCTGCGCCCCACGGCAGGCGGTTGGACGGGGGAACTGTGGGAAGGCGGCGCGACGCGCCCCGTGACGATGGGGCGGCAGTAGGGGTCAGAGGCCCAGCGCCTCCCGGGCGGCGGCGATGGCCTGGGCGGGGTTGTCGTAGGCCTCCGCGGGGCTGTGACCCCAGACCGGCCCCGGCCAGGCCGGATCGGCGGCGCGGCGGCCGACGACATGGAGGTGCAGCTGGGCGGTGACGTTGCCCAGGGCGCCGAGGTTCAGCTTTTCCACCGCATGGCCCAGATGGCCGCCGAGGGCGCGGACGGCTTGGCCCGCCCGGACGGATTCCTCGATCAGCCGGGTGCGGTCGGCCGGCGACAGCTGCTCGATCTCGGTGAGGCCTGGCAGCCGGGGGATCAGCACCAGCCAGGGATAGCGGGCGTCGTCCTGGAGGCGGACCTGGCAGAGCGGCAGGTCGCCGACCAAGTGGCTGGTGGCGGCGAAGGCCGGGTCGAGCGCGAAATCAGCCACGGGCCGGGACCGCGGCCCAGTAGTCGAAGTCGAGGATCACCTCCGGCGGGTAGGCGCCGGTCTCGTCCCTATCGGGGAGGTCCGTGCAGGGCCGGTCCCTGGTCGCCACCAGGCGCAGGCGCAGGGCGCCGACGCCGGGGGCCAGCGGGGCCTTGTCGAGCACCTGGCTCCAGGCGAACACCGTGCCGCCGGCGAAGTAAGGGTTCACGTGGCGGCCGCCGTTGATCCCGAGGATCAGGCCGGCGTTCTGCAGGCCGTTGAAGCTGAGCGCCTTGGCGGTGGAGATCACCACCCCGCCGTAGACCAGGCGGCGGCCGGAGGGGTCCCTGGCGCGCTCATACTGGTTGAAGTGCACCTTGGCGGTGTTCTGATAGAGGCGGGTGGCGAGCTGGTGCTCGGCCTCCTCCACGGCCATGCCGTCGACATGATCGATCCGCTCCCCGACCTCGTAGTCCTCGAAGGCGTGCGGGGCGCCCGCCAGGGCGTAGTCGTAGGACGAGAAGTCCAGGCCGTCTTGGATGACCAGGTCGGCGGCGGGTACGGCGGCCCTGAGCTCGGGGACCCTCTGCTCGGGGACCTCGGCGGCCTCGTCGCGCTTGCGGACCATGACCCAGCGCACATAGCTCAGCACCGGCTCGCCGTGCTGGTTCTCCCCGATGGTGCGGACGTAGACGACGCCGGTCCTGCGGTTGGAGTTCTCCTTCAGCCCGATGACCTCGCTGGTCGCCGTCAGGGTGTCGCCAGGCTGCACCGCGCGGAGGAACAGGCCCTCGGCGTAGCCGAGGTTGGCCACGGCGTTGAGGCTGATGTCCGGCACGGTCTTGCCGAACACGATGTGGAAGGCGATCAGCGGATCGACCGGCGCGGCGGGAAGGCCGCAGGCGCGGGCGAACTCGTCCGAGGAGAACAGGGCGAAGCGCGGGCCGTGCAGGGCGGTGTAGAGGGCGACGTCGCCGGTGGTGACCGTCCGCGGGGTGGCGTGGCGGATCACCTGGCCGAGGCGGAAGTCCTCGAAGAAGTTGCCCGGATCGGTCTTCGACATCGCTTGCGCTCCCCAGGTTCGGTCGACCGTCCTAATGCCCGCCCCTTCGCATCTGCGAAAGGGGGCTTGAGGGCGGGGGGCTGCGGGTCTAGACCGCCCGCGACCCCTTTTTCACAGCACGAGAGACGCATCCATGGCCCGAGCCAAGATCGCCCTTATCGGCGCCGGCATGATCGGCGGCACCCTGGCCCACATCGCCGCGCGCGAGGAGCTGGGCGACGTCATCCTGTTCGACATCGCCGAGGGCATCCCGCAGGGCAAGGCGCTCGACATCGCCGAGGCCTCCTCGGTGTTCGGCAAGGACGTCGCCCTGAAGGGCGCCAACGACTATGCCGACATCGCCGGGGCCGACGTCTGCATCGTCACCGCCGGGGTGCCGCGCAAGCCGGGGATGAGCCGCGACGACCTGCTGGGCATCAACCTGAAGGTCATGAAGGCCGTCGGCGAGGGCATCAAGCAACACGCCCCGAACGCCTTCGTCATCTGCATCACCAACCCGCTCGACGCCATGGTCTGGGCCCTTCGCGAGTTCAGCGGCCTGCCGCACGAGAAGGTCGTCGGCATGGCCGGCGTTCTCGACAGCGCCCGCTTCGCCTACTTCCTGGCCGAGAAGACCGGCGTGTCGGTGGAAGACATCCACGCCTGGACGCTCGGCGGCCACGGGGACGACATGGTGCCGATGGTGCGCCACTCCACGGTCGGCGGCCTGCCGCTGCCCGAACTGGTCGCCCAGGGCTGGATGACCCAGGAGGAGCTCGACGGCATCGTCAAGCGCACCCGCGGCGGCGGCGGCGAGATCGTCGCCCTCCTGAAGACCGGCAGCGCCTATTACGCCCCGGCCGAAAGCGCCATCGCCATGGCGGCGAGTTTCCTGAAGGACAAGAAGCGGGTCCTGCCCTGCGCCGCCTACCTGAACGGCCAGTACGGACTGAACGACCTCTACGTCGGGGTGCCCGTGGTGATCGGGGCCGGCGGCGTCGAGAAGATCATCGAATTCTCCACCAACGACGAGGAGAAGGCGATGTTCAAGAAGTCGGTCGAATCGGTGCAGGGGCTGATCGAAGCCTGCAAGCAGATCGACGGCTCGCTCGCCTAGGCCGGCTTGACAAGCTGAAAGCGCGGCGGCCCTCTGCTCCCAGCAGGGGGCCGCATGCGTAAGATCATCCTGACAATCGCTGCAGTCGTCGCGATGAGCGGCGCGGCGGCCGCCGCTACACGCCCGGCCGATCCGACGGCCGAGCTGAAGTCCCTGACCACCTGGGCCGACGGAGACGTACAGCGCGCCATCCTGAGCGCCGAAGGCCAGAAGGTGCTCAACCAGGTGTTCACACAGCCGACCGAGCCGCTCGCGAGCGTCATGGGAACGGTCTGCAGCGAAAATCACATCGAGCGCCGGGACGGCTATGGCCGCTATGTCGCACGCCACGTCCGGGAGCCGCGCCGAGGCAGGCGCCTGGTCCTGACCCGCCTGAGCGCAGACTTCCGGCGCAACGTCCGGACGGTGAGCCGAACGCTTCCCGACGGCGAGCCCCGTTTCCTGATCCCCGGTGAAAGCCTGTCCCAACCGCCCGCGACCTGGGAGCAGGCGGCGCGTCAGAGGGCCGAGTGGGCGTCGGTGCTGGGGACGCTCAACGAGAGGCTGGTCGCCGATGCAGACCGCACGGGCGAGTATGAGACCTATGTGGTCGCCGGCATGTGGACCCGACTCGATTGCCTGCTGGCGCGCACGGACCACAAGTTCCTGCGCGATTTCGAGGCGGCCGGCGCCGAGGCGGGCGACGAGCGGACCGCCGCCGCCCTCGAACTGCTGGCCAGACGCGGCGCGGACCATCCCTAGGGGTGGCGCGGAGGGCCGCGCGGCGCTAACTGAGCGCCATGCCCGATCACGCGTTCCCGCTCCGCCCCACGCCGACGGTTCCGGTCGAGGGCGACAAGCCGTTCCCCGTTCGCCGTATCCTCTGTGTCGGCCGCAACTACGCCGCTCACCGGCGGGAGATGGGCGGCGACGACCGGGATCCGCCGTTCTTCTTCGCCAAGCCGGCCGACGCCGTCGTGCCGCCGGGACAGGACGTGGCCTATCCGTCGGCCACCGAAGACCTGCACCATGAGATCGAGCTGGTGGTGGCCATCGGGCCGGAGGGAATCTTCGGCTATGCGGTGGGCGTCGACCTGACGCGGCGCGACCTGCAGGCTAGGGCCAAGGACAAGGGCCAGCCCTGGGACGCGGCCAAGGGCTTCGACCAGTCGGCGCCGATCAGCGCCATCCGCAAGCTGGCCCATGTCGGCGACGCGGCCATCGGCCTGTCGGTGAACGGCGAGGTGCGCCAGAAGGCCCGTATCGGCGACATGATCTGGTCGGTGCCCGAGATCGTCGAGGAGGCCGGCAAGCTGTGGACGCTGCAGCCCGGCGACCTGATCTTCACCGGCACGCCGGAGGGGGTGGGACCGCTGCAACGGGGCGACCTCGTCGAGGGTTCGGTCGAGGGGGTCGGGTCGCTCAGCTTCGAGGTGATCTGATGCTGAAGCTCTACAGCGCCTGGCGGGCCTCCGCGCCCTACCGGGTGCGCATCGCCCTGAACCTCAAGGGGTTGCCCTTCGAGATCGCGCCCATCGACCTCGTCGCCGGCGAGCAGGGCGGCGAGGCCTACCGCGCCCACAACCCGCAGTGCCTTGTCCCGACCCTGGACATCGGCGGCGCCGAGCTGACCCAGTCCCTGGCCATCCTAGAATGGCTGGAGGAGACCCATCCGGAGCCGGCGCTGCTGCCGGCCGATCCGCTGGACCGGGCGCGGGTGCGGGCCATGTGCGGCGTGGTCGCCTGCGACATCCATCCGCTGAACAACCTGCGCATCCTGAAGGCCGTCGCCGCCCTGGGCGCCGACCAGCCGGCCCGCGACGCCTGGGTGAAGCGCTGGATCGGCGACGGCTTCACCGCCCTCGAGGCGATGATCGCCCGGCACGGCGGCGCCTTCGCCTTCGGCGACGCGCCGACGATGGCCGACTGCCTGCTGGTGCCACAGGTCTACAACGCCAACCGGTTCGGCGTGGACCTGGCGCCCTATCCGAAGCTGGCCGCGGCGGCGGAGCGGGCCCGGCGCCATCCGGCCTTCGAGGCCGCCCATCCAAACCACCATCCGGACGCCAAGGAGATCCTCTGACGTGCTCGACGATCTGAAGGCCAACAACCGCGCCTGGTCCCGCAAGAAGACCGAGGTCGACCCCGACTTCTTCCGCCGCCTGGAGGGCCAGCAGGCCCCCAAGTACCTCTGGATCGGCTGCGCCGACAGCCGGGTGCCGGCCAACGACATCGTCGGCCTCGACCCCGGCGAGCTGTTCGTCCACCGCAACGTCGCCAACCTGGCCCCGCCGCAGGACGCCAACTACCTCAGCGTCCTCCAGTATTCGGTCGACGTGCTGAAGGTCGAGCACATCATGGTGGTCGGCCACTACGGCTGCGGCGGGGTGGCCGCGGCGGTCGATGGGCAGCGGCGCGGGCTGATCGACCATTGGCTGCACCCGATCCGCGAGGTGCATGAGCATCACCGCCACGAACTGGAGACGCTCGACGGCGAGCGGGCCCGCTGGGACCGGCTGGTCGAGCTCAACGTCATCCGCCAGGTGAAGAACGTCGCTTCGGACATCTTCGTCCAGGACGCCTGGGCCCGCGGCCAGAGCCTCTGCGTCCACGGCTGGGTCTATTCCCTGCGCGACGGCCTGGTGAACGACCTCGGCGTCACGGTCGGCGGTACAGATGAGGTGGGCGAGGTCTTGAAGGCGTTCTGAGCCCTACTCCCCGCCCCGCAGCTTCGCCACCAGCCCCTTCAGATCCACCTTCCCGGTCGACAGCGCGCCCGCGCGGAAGGCCCGGCCGGCGATCCAGACGACCAGGGCCACGGTGGCCAGCATCAGCACCCCGGTCGCCAGCACCTGCCACATCGGCGGGTTCGAGGCGGCGCGGGCGGTCATCATGAAGGGGGTGAAGGGCGGGACCCAGGAGAGGATCTCCAGCGCCGGAGTGTCTGGACGGCGCAAGGCCTGGCTCAGGAAGATCACCGGCACGGTCAGCAGGATCATGATCGGACCCAGCAGGGTCTGGGCCTCGCGCGTGGTCTCGCAGAAGCTGCCGATGGCGGTGAACACCGAGGCGTACATGAGGTAGCCGCAGACCAGGTAGAAGGCGAAGTAGAAGACCAGGCCGCCGCCGAACAGCACCCTGCCGATGTCGGCCGCCTGGGCGGGGGCGAAGAGGTTGAGCAGCACCGCCCCGACCGTCCCCCAGACCCCCAGCACGGTGAAAGTGACCCCCGCCACGCCGAGGATCTTGCCGAACAGGATTTCCGGGACGGTGGCCGAGGAGAGCAGCACCTCCAGGACCTTGGACGACTTCTCCTCGATCACGCCGTTCAGGAGGATGCCGGCCCCGGTGAAGATCACGCTCCACAGCAGCATGGCGGCTCCGAAGCCGATCAGGCCGGGCAGCCGGGTCAGCAGCGAGGCCTTGCCGGCCGTCTTGGGCGAATAGTCGGTGACCTTGGGCTGGAGGGCGCGGGCGTCGGCGAGCAGTTGCGGGCTGATCCCGGCCGCCTCGAGTTTGGCCCGCTCCATGCGTAGGGCGACAGTCTTGCGCACCGTCTCGGTGGCGCCGAGCAGGGGGTTGTCGGTCCAGACGTCGACGGCGATCCCCTCGCCCGAGCCGTGGATGACGAAGGCGCCGGCCAGCTTGCGCTTGCCGGGCAGGCGGTTGTCGCCGGCCAGCCAGGGCTTCAGGGCCGGGCCGATGGCGACCGGCGCTTCAGGCAGCGCGATCGGCGGCGCTACCACCTCGTTGCGCGGGCGGCCGATGTTGTTCTTGACCGTCAGGGCCTCGGTGACCGGCGCCAGATAGGCCTGGCCCGGGGTCTGATCGATCAGCACCAGGGCGGGCGGCGGGGCGGATGCCTCCATCCAGCCGCTGGCCCCCATCACCAGGGCCATGCCGAGCGGCAGGGCCAGCATCGACAGCCAGAAACCGACCGTGCGGACATAGGCGACGTATTCGCGAAGGGCGATCCGAAGGAGGCGCCTCATGCCGCGGCCTCCTCTTCGTCCAGGGACTCGCCGGTGAGGACGATGAAGGCGTCGTGCAGGCTGGGCTCGCGCAGTTCGAAGCGCTGGATGTCGAGGCCCTGGGCGAAGGCCTTCTTCAACGCCTCCTGGCCCGAGGCGCCGGGTTTCAGCGCGCAGCTATGACGCGCATGGCCGGCGTCGAGCGGCTGGCTGGTGACCTGCGCCACGCCCGGCAGGGCGCCGGCCGCAGCCGCGTCGAACGCCCCCTCCAGCACCAGGGCGCGCGGCGCGCGGGCCTTGGCCTCGTTGACCGTGCCGTCGAAGGCCTTGCGGCCCCGGGCCAGCAGGACGACGTGTTCGCAGAGCCGCTCGGCGTGCTGCATGACGTGGGTGGAGAACACCACCGTGGCCCCGCGCTCGGCGAGGCCGCGGATCATCGCCTCCAGCGCCTGCTGGTTGACGGGGTCCAGCCCGCTGAACGGCTCGTCCAGGATGACCAGCTCCGGCTCGTGGGCGATGGCGGCGATCAGCTGGACCTTCTGGGCCATGCCCTTGGAGAGCTGGCGGATCTGACGGTTCTGGGCCTCGCCCAGCCCCTGCTGCTCGAGCATGGCCTTGGCCCGCCGCCGCGCCTCCCCGGCCGCCAGGCCCTTCAAGCCGGCCAGGAAGACGATGGCCTCGATCGGCGTCATCCGCCGGTACAGCCCCCGCTCCTCCGGCAGGAACCCGATCCGGTCCCGCACGCTGCGCCCGTCCGGCGCGCCCAGCACATTGAGCCGCCCCGAGGTCGGCTCGGAGAGGCCCAGCACCATCCGCAGGGTCGAGGTCTTCCCCGCCCCGTTGGGCCCGAGGAACCCCAGGATCCGCCCCTGCCGCGCGGCGAAGGACAGGTCGTCGACGGCGGTGAAGGCGCCGTAGCGCTTGGTCACCCGCTCCAGCTCTAACGCAGCGTGCATGCGGTCTCTCGTACAGCGGTGGAGAATGGAGGCGATAGCGTTAAGTTAGTCTGTCGCCGGCCTGCAGGCTCAGGGTGCGCGGACCGGGGGTCGAACAGGGGGCGGAGGGGGCCAAGGATATCGCACGACAGGTGCTGCTGATCGGGGCGTCAGGCTTCATCGGCTCGGCCATCCTGGCCAGGCTGGCGGCGGCCGGCGTGGCGGTGACCGCCGTCGGCTCGGGTCCCGAGGCTCCTTCCTCCCGGCGGCTGGGCGCGGTGATCGCCATCTTCTGGCTGATGATCGCCCCGCCCTCGCTCTCGTGAACGCGGCGATGCGCCGAAGCGCCGAAACGGCGCCCGACATCCGTCACGAGGTTCCCTGAGTCCCGATCCTCCAGGCCCGGCGTTTCCTCCGGAACAGTTCGCCCGGCCCCGGGTTCGCCCCTGGCAAGCCTGTGGAGGACAGTATGCTGGCGATGGACTACCGCGGCCCGATGCGGGTGCGGCTGACGGAAAAGCCGATGCCGAGGGTCGAACACCCGCAGGACGCGATCGTGCGCGTCACCCGGTCCTGCATCTGCGGCTCGGACCTGCACCTCTACCACGGCGAGGTGCCCGACACCCGGGTGGGAACCACCTTCGGCCATGAGTTCTGCGGGGTTGTCGAGGAGGTCGGCTCGGCGGTGGAGAACCTGCAGGTCGGCGACCGGGTGCTGACGCCGTTCAACATCGCCTGCGGCCAGTGCCATTTCTGCCGCCAGGGCCTGTTCGGCAACTGCCACGAGAGCAATCCGATGGCGACCGCGGTGGGCGGCATCTTCGGCTATTCCCACACCGCGGGCGGCTACCACGGCGGCCAAGCCGAGTATGTCCGCGTGCCCTACGCCGATGTCGGGCCGGTGAAGATCCCCGACTGGATGGACGAGGACGACGCCGTCCTGCTGACCGATGTCGTGCCGACCGGCTACCAGGCCGCCGAGATGGGCGGCATCCGCAAGGGCGATACGGTCTGCGTGTTCGGGGCCGGGCCGGTGGGCCTGATGGCGGCCCGCTGCGCCTGGCTGTTCGGGGCGGGGCGGGTGATCGTGATCGACCACCTGGAGCACCGGCTGGAGTTCGCCGCCCGCTTCGCCTACGCCGAGGTCCATAATTTCCGCGAGATGGACGACGTGGTGGTGTTCATGAAGAAGACCACCGACGGCCTGGGCGCCGACGGCTGCATCGACGCGGTCGGGGCCGACGCCTCGGGCAACTTCCTGCACACCCTGCTCGGCCGCAAGATGAAGCTGGAGGCGGGATCGTCCGTGGTCATGCACTGGGCGATCAACGCGGTGAAGAAGGGCGGGGTGGTCTCCGTGGTCGGGGTCTATGGCCCCACCGGCAATATGATCCCGATCGGCAATGTGGTGAACAAGGGCATCACCATCCGGGCCAACCAGGCCTCGGTGAAGCGGCTGCTGCCGCGGCTGATCGAGCATGTCCGCGAAGGGCGGTTGAACCCCAAGGAGATCATCACCCACCGGCTGCCGCTGGAGGCGGTGTCGGAGGCCTATCACATGTTCTCGACCAAGCTCGACGGCTGCATCAAGCCGGTGCTGATCCCGGGGAGGGCCTGAGCCATGGCGCAACGACCAACGACCGCGGGATCCACTGGGGCCCGGACGCGGGCCCAGGCGCCGGGGGAGGGCGCCGCCAAGCCGGAAGGGGAAGCCAGGACCTTCGCCCCGCCGGCCCTCGCCGCCGTCGAAAGCCGGGTGACGCGCAGCCCCGTCGACCCCGCCGCCATTCCCGGCTGGGGCGTCGACGCCGACCAGGACAACGATCCGACCTGGCCGATGCGCGACCGCGCCTTCGACGACGCTCCCGGTCGCCACTGGGTCAGCCCCTCGCCGCAGCCGCAGGACATCGAGGTGCTGATGTCGATCGAGCACAGCCAGCGCCCGGCGGTGTTCGGAACGGCGACGCCCCCGTCCGGGCTCTCGGGCCTGATCCGGCGGGCGGCGTTCAAGAGTTCCGAGAGCCGCTGGACCCATTGGCTGCTGCTGATGGCCGCCGACCGGGTCAACGTGGTCGAGGGGATCGTCGAGGACCTGGCCCGGGGGCGGCCGCCGAACCTGTGGAAGGAATTCGGGTTCGGCGCGGCCTGGAAGCACGACCGGGAAGCCTTCATCCGGCGCTCGGCCGTGACCGCCGCCGTGGCCGGGGCGGCCATTGCAGCGGCCTGCCTCCTGGCCCGCAGGCGGAACTAACCCCTGATCCGCAGGATGGCGTCGACCACGATGTCCCGGTGCTTCAGCCCCAGCATGGTGGCGTGCCCCGCCTCGTCGATGTTGACGTGGAAGCCGGCCTTGCTGGCCCGGGCCGGCGCCGCCTGGAACCGCTTCCACTCCGACAGCTGCCCCTGCCGCTGGGGGCCGGCTGTGACCACCCCCACCGGCAGGTCCGGATCGTAGGGCGCCGCCGCCTTGCCCTGCTCGGAGCTGGCCAGCCAGGCGGAGACCTCGCGGGCGGACCAGCGGTTGTGGCGCCCGGAAGCGAAGGCGCGGCGCTTCTCAGCGGCCGCGGCGGGGGGCAGGCCGATGCGGTCCCCGATGGTCGGGCCCAGCGGGGCGAACAGGCCGAGGGTGGCGCCGAGGCCCGCCAGGTTCGAGACGGCGCCGAAGCGGCCGATCCAGGTCTTGGCGACGGGCAGGTCGGCGGCCTCGGGCGGGGCGGCGTCGAGCAGCACCAGGCCGGCGACCTTCTCGCGGTTGCGGGCGGTGAACAGCCGCAGGTGAAGGCCGGCCATGGAGTGGCCGACGAGGATGTAGGGACCCGGCTCGGCGGCGGCGGCGAGCAGGTTCTCGAGGTCGGAGACGATGGCGGCGCTGTCGCGCGGCGCGGGGCCGGGGTCGGAGCGGCCGAGGCCCGCGCGGTCGTAGGCGCAGCTGCGCACGCCCTTGGCGGCGAGGCCCTCCTGCACGGCGCCGAAGTCGGCCGAGAGGCCGAAGGCGCCGGCCTCGAAGACCACCAGGGGGCCGGGGGCGTCCTGCGGCCCGGCGCAGACCAGGTTGAGGCGTCGGGCGCCGATGTCGACCATCCGGCCGGGAGGATGGGAGGCGGCGATGGCGGTCACGAAGGCACCCAGGGCGATGGCGAAGACGAGCGCGAGGGCCAGGACGGCTGTTCCGCGGCCGGCGCTCCAACTGATCCGGCGAGCGGCGGTCTTGAGCATGGGGTCAATCTAGGTAGGGTCGGGGCGCATCGGAAGCGGGGAGGCTTTGCAATGCTGCGAATGATTCTGGGAATTGTCGCTGGCCTCGTGGTCGGGATGGGGCTGGTGTACGGCCTGCAGATGCTGGGGCATACGATCTGGCCGCTGCCGGAGGGGATCGACACGCGCGATCCGGCGCAGTTGCGGGACCTGGTGGCGCGGATGCCGCCGATCGCCGTGGCCTGGGTGGCCGTCGCCTATGGGATCGCCGCGTTCGGCGGGGCGAGCCTGGCCAACTGGATCGCCCAGGGGCGCATTGCGGCAGGCTGGGTGGTGACGGCAGCGCTGTTCGGGCTGACGGTGTGGACGCTGTTCATGATCCCGCACCCGCTGTGGTTCGTCGGTCTTGCGGTGGCGCTCTATCTGGCGGCCGGGGTCGGGGCGCGGGCGCTGTTCGGCAGGCGGGCTTAGGCCGAGGGCGTCGCCGTGCGGACGGGGCTGTCCTCCTCGTCGGCGGGCGGCTTGGCGGGCGCCGCCTTCGGGGCCGGCTTGTTGACTTCCTTGACCATCAGTTCGGGGCCGCCGGCTTCCTGCATGGCGCGAAGCTTGGCGCGGGCCTCGGCGGCCTTGGCCGGGTCCCGGGCGACGATCTCGATGGGGCCCGAGGGCTGGATCACCGCCCGGACACGGCCATCGGCGGGGGGCAGGACAGTGACGCCGGCGGTCTTGGTCGCGCTCTTCACCGAGGCCGGCCAGTTCGCGACCACGGCCACCCGCGTGCGGCCGACCTTGGCGGCGTCCTTGAGGGGCAGATGGTCGGCGGAGGCGAAGGTGCGGCCGATGAACATGGCCGGGTTGAGCGGCTTGCCGCCCCTGCGAATCTCGAAATGCAGGTGGGAGCCGGTCGAGCGGCCCGAGTTGCCGACGAAGCCGATATGCTGGCCGGCGGCGACCGCCGTGCCGGCCTTGATTCCCTTCGGCCAACCGCCGAGGTGGGCGTAGAAGGACACCAGCCCCCCCTCGTGGGCGACCTCGACATAGCGGCCGTATGAGAAGCTGCGGCCCGTGCGGGTGACCGTGCCGGGCAGGGTGGCGGACACCCTGGCGCCCGAGGGGGCCGCGATGTCGACTCCCTCGTGCAGCCGGCCGCCTTCCTCCCAGGGCATGCGGCGCATGCCGAACGGGGAATTGATGGCGAAACCGGGCACCGGCATGCTGAAGGCCAGCATCTTCAGGGCCGGATCCTGCGAGGCGGGCTGCAGGTGGGCCGCGACGCCGGCGGCGACCTTGGTCTTGGGGGCGGCGGCGATCGCGACCGGACGGTCGGGCCGACCGGTGGCGCTGACGGCGAAGGCGGCGGTCATCGCGAAGGCGCCGCCCAGCACCCCGACGATCACGGGCACGGCGGCGGCATAGGGGCCCTTCTGGACCGGGACGCTCTGCTGCACTTGGTCAACCTCGTAAGGGCCGCGCCATCTTCTCGATCGACGAGGTACGATCGGACGCGGACTTGGACGCTCACAACTCAGGGCGGGCAATTGCCCCGCCAATCTGGCGAGAAGAGGGCGGCCTAATACGTGGTTGATGTCTGGAAAGCAACCTTGAGGAGTCCGGTGCGGCGCGCCGGACTCCTCAGGCGGGTGCGCCTAGTGGACCGAAACCGGGGCCAGTTCGTGGGCCAGGGCGGCGGCGACGGCGGTATCGCGGTCGCTCATGACGGCCAGGCGCTCACCGTCGGCGCGGTGGACCGCATAGAGGGTCTGGTCCGGGTCGAGCTCGACATGGGCCAGGGCGGCGGCGGGGGACGAAGCGATGATCTCGGCGCCGGAGACCGGGCGCACATAGACCAGGTTGGGGCCGCCCAGGGCGGCGAAAGCTTCGTTGGTCAGTCTCACGGGTGTCATTGCGACCACCTCCTTCACTAAAACGAACGCGAACAGGCGCCGATAGTTCAGCCGCCGGTCCGGATTGGGATGCGCTGGACCAGGCGTTCGGCCTGCGGCCGGGCCAGGTCGACGTGCAACAGTCCGTGTTCGAGGGTCGCCCCCTCGACCACCATGCCGTCGGCCAGGACGAAGGCCCGCACGAACCCCCGGGCCGCGATCCCGCGGTGCAGGAAGGCCCGGTCCTGGCCCTCGGCCCCCTCGCCGCGCCGGCCCGCCACCGTCAGCTGCTCGCCCTCCACCGTCACCTCCAGCTGGTCCGGCGAGAAGCCGGCCACGGCCAGGGTGATGCGGAGCCCGCCGTCTTCGCGGGCCTCGACATTGTAGGGGGGATAGCCTTCGGTCGCCGCCCGCTGGGCCCGTTCGATCAGGCCGCGGGTGTGGTCGAAGCCCAGCAGGAAGGGGCTGTCGAGCAGCAGGGTGCGGGTGTTCATCGTCCTATCCTCGAGTCCTGTCACAAGCGACTCCCGCCAGGGACGGCCCGTAAGATCGGCGCCACCCCTTGCGGCTATGGAAATAGGTGGCGATTGTGGACGCGGTTCGCAAGACGGAGGGGACGATGCGCAGGATGGTGATGGCGGCCCTGGCCGTCCTGGCGATGGCGGTCGCCGGCGCCGCATCGGCCCAGCCGATGGCGCCCGAGGTCGAGGCGACCCTCAAGCGCCATCGCGCCGATCCGGTGCGGGCCGCCCGGGACATGGGCGATCTGGCCGAGGACGGCGATCCGGTCGCCCAATGGTACTACGGCATGTACCTGCTGAACGGCGACGGGGTGGACCGCGACGAGGCGGCGGCCTGGACCTGGGTCGAGCGCTCGGCCAGGGGCGGGTTCTCGAACGGCATGATCAGCGCGGCGGTGATGCTTGCGACCGGCCAGGGGGTGGCCGAGGACGACGTCGCCGCCCGCGAATGGTACCGCAAGGCCGCCGAGCAGGGCTCCGCGCACGCGCTGCGAAGCCTGGGGATGATGATGCTGACCGGCGAGGGGGGCGCCGTCGACCCGCTGCGCGGCTATGCCTATGTCGAGATGGCCAGCGAAGGCGGCGACGAGCACGCCGGCCGGCTGCTGCAGCGGATGCCGCCGGCCCTGTCCGAGGACGACCGGCGGTCGGCGGAGGCCATCAAGGTGGAGTGGAAGCGGAAGTTCGGGGACCCGGGCTGAGCCGCCAAATGGAAAGGGCCGCACCCTCGTCGGATGCGGCCCTTATGGTGGAGCTAAGCGGAGTCGAACCGCTGACCTCTTGAATGCCATTCAAGCGCTCTACCAGCTGAGCTATAGCCCCGAGGTCTCGGGTCGCTGGCCGGCGGGCCGGACAGCGAGGGCGGGGTATTAGTCCGTCGGCCTTCGCCGATCAAGCCTTCCCCCACTTTTTTTGAGAGGCGCCGGCGCGGCCCATCGAAGCGGTCCGCGCCGGGCCTGGTCGTCAGACGTCGTCGTCTCCCTCGCCGGGCAGGCCGTCGATCTCGTCCTCGGGGAAGTCGTCGTCCTCGTCCTCGAGGAAGGGCACGTCGTCGGCCTCTTCCTCGGCCAGGTCCTCGTCCTCGGCGAAGTCGACGCCCAGGTCGTCGGCCGCGACGGCCTCCGGGTCGGCTTCACCCAGATTGCCGGCCTCGTCGCGCGCCGGATCGTGCCCTGGGTCAAGGCGGGCGATTATGTCGCCGCCGGCCAGCGAGTCGGCCTGATCCGCTTCGGC
>Ga0196963_10000816_pt1 | contig 24025 bp, 20 predicted proteins | sample S1_5metaG_FD_148600 | JGI IMG/M metagenome (GOLD analysis project Ga0196963, IMG submission 148600) | Soil microbial communities from Anza Borrego desert, Southern California, United States - S1_5 | ecosystem: Environmental > Terrestrial > Soil > Desert | place: USA: California | collected...
TATGCACTAGCCAGCAAGCTGGAAGATATCTTCGCCGAAGGCTTGGAAGCCCGTTACCTCCGCCATGCGAAGCTCGCTCAACTCACCCGCCAATGGGCCCAAAAACATGGCTTTAACTTATTCCCCGACCAGGGCTTCGAATCCGTGACGCTCACCTGCGTGAACAATGGCGCCAAACCAGGCTCCCGCACCGTGGACGCAGCCAAGCTTCAGAAGCTTGTGAAAGATCGTGGCATCCTCATTGACGGCGGTTACGGAAAAATCAAAGGCACCACCTTCCGCCTTTCAAACATGGGCGATGAAACCGAAGAATCGATGCAGCGCCTTTACAGCGCGTTGGACGAGGCGATGAAGCAACTGTAAATCTCATCACAAACCACAGCCGGATTATAATCAGAGGCTGTAATCCACTGTCCGAATCACGAACGCCCCGCTTGGGATTGCCCCTCAAAAGCTCAAGCCAGGCGTCGTCTTGCACTTCTTTGGCGGATGAAAACGCCTGAGCTGACACTACGCTCGTTTTCTAGTAGCGTGATGTATGCCGTCATCTGAAGAACAGAAGAAGTTTGCAACTCAGGAAGCGGCGCGCTGGGCCGCTGTGGAACGGGTCAAAGCCCAGGAACTGGCCGCTTTAACAGAGGAGCGTGCCAGAGAGATCATCTTTTCACTCGTCGCGATTGACCCTTGGCGTGACAACCCAAACTGGTCGGGCTTGGTTGAGCAACAGGCGTTATTCCACAAAAGTCGCAAATGACGGCTCTTCCGAAGATTCTTTACGCAGCGGAGGTCGTGCAGCAGATCTGCGAGGAATACAACTGGCGTTTCTGCTTTATCGGAGGCCTGGCTGTTCAACGCTGGGGGGAACCGCGATTCACCCAAGATGTCGACCTAACCCTCCTCACGGGATTTGGGCAGGAGGAGCCATTCATCGATGCTCTGCTTGGACGCCTGCATCCCCGAACACTAGACGCAAAAGCGTTTGCACTCGTTAATCGCGTTTTACTGTTGAAGACAAGCGATAATGTTCCAGTGGATGTCGCTTTGGGGGCGTTGCCATTTGAGGAGGCGTGCATCACGCGGGCGACCCCATGGTCATGGATCCCGGGTAAAATACTGCTCACCTGCTCTGCGGAGGACCTTGTTGTTCACAAAGTCTTCGCAGGACGGCCTTTGGATTGGTTGGATGTCGAGCGTGTGCTCACTCGTCAACACGGGCGAATTAACCTTCCGCAAGTCCGCGAGGACTTGCGGCCGCTGCTCGAGTTGAAGGGCACACACGAGGCGCTCGCACAGCTTGAAACTGTCATCGCTGCGGTGAACGACCGCCTACGTAAAGATTAGCCCTAACCCAACGCCTCCAACTGCCGCTGGTATTGCGCCCGTTTGCTCTCCCAATCCGCAAGGCGCTTCTGGTGCTCCTCAAGAACTGTCGCTGGCACCTTCTGCGTAAAGCTCGGGTTGCTTAGCTTCTGTTGAACCTTCTCCACTTCGGCAGCGGCTTTCGCGATTTCTTTGCTCAAGCGCGCTCTCTCCGCCTCAACATCAATCAGCCCTTCCAAAGGAAGGAAAAGCTCGCCGAGTTTCGTCAATGCGACCGGGGTGCCTTTAGGCGCTGCGTAGGACGAATTAACTTCGACGGTTTCAGCGTTGAGCAGGATCCGGATGACCGCTTGCTCGTACTCGCTTAAATCGCCATTCGGCTTTAGCACGTACTTGATCTTCTTCGCCGTCGAAATGTTCGCCTCGCGGCGCTGATTCCGCCCTTGGGTGATCAGATCGTGCTTTGCTTCTGTGAAGGCAACATCGCTTGGATCCAACCCATAATGAGCTTTGAAATCAGCATCGAATGGCTTCGGCCAGTTGGCGAACATAATGGTCGTGCCGCCTTGTTTCTCCGGCAGATCCTTGTTCAAACCGAGCCCATGCCACAGCTCCTCTGTGATGAACGGAAGAAACGGGTGGAACAAACGTATCGTGTTCGAGAGCACGAAGTCGATGACTGCTAAAGTGTTTGCTTTCTGCGCCGCGTTATCGGTCTGCAGCACTGCTTTCGTGGTCTCGAGATGCCAATCGCAGAACTCGTTCCAGAAGAAACGGTAGAGCGTTTGTGTCGCCTCGTTGAAGCGATACTCCAGCAAGGCCTCATCGATTTCCCGGATCGCCGTGTCGAGACGCAGCAAAATCCATTTGTCATCGCTGTTGAGCAGTGACGGCTGGATCTCGCCTTCAATCTCGCCCCCTTGCATCTGCCTAAAACGGCATGCGTTCCAGAGCTTCGTGCAGAAGTTGCGGCCCAGCTCCACGTGCTGCTCATCAAAGAGCACATCCTGCCCCAGCGGCGCCGAGCGCATGATCCCAAACCGCAGGGCGTCCGCGCTAAAGCGCGCAATCAGGTCGAGCGGGTCCGGCGAATTGCCCAGTGTCTTCGACATCTTGCGGCCGATTTTGTCCCGCACAATGCCTGTGAGATACACATGCGCGAATGGGCTCTTGCCCATGTACTCGAACCCAGCCATGACCATGCGCGCGACCCAGAAGAACAAAATGTCCGGCCCGCTCACGAGCGTTGACGTCGGGTAAAACTTTGCGCGTGTGGCTTCGTCCATGGTGGCGAAAGGCCACAGCCAGGAGGAGAACCAGGTGTCGAGCACGTCCGGATCCTGCACCCAACCTTCACCGGGCGAATCGATCTGGCACTTCACTTCGTCGTTCCAATACCAGACGGGGATGCGGTGGCCCCACCAAAGCTGCCGGCTGATGCACCAATCCTGAATGTTGCCCATCCAGTGGTCATAAACCTTGCCCCACCGCTCAGGATAAAACTTCAGCTCGCCATTTTCAGCCGCTTCGCGAGCCTGTTTGACGCTCGGGTATTTCAGGAACCATTGCTCCGAGAGCCGCGGCTCGATCGGAACATCTGCGCGTTCGCTGAAACCGACATTATTCGAGTGCGGCTCTTCTTTCTCGAGCACACCCATCTCCTTCAGTTTCTCCGCGGCAACTTTGCGCGCTTTAAAACGATCCAAACCCTGCAAGTCCGCTCCCGCCGCCGCGTTCAAGGTGGCGTTCGGGTTCATGATGTCGATCAGCGGCAACTTGTGCCGCTGGCCGATTTCAAAGTCGGCTTTGTCGTGCGCAGGCGTGACTTTCAACACACCTGTGCCGAATTCAAAATCCACATGCTCATCGCCAATAATGGGAATGAGCTTCTTCTCCCGCGGCAACTCCGCTGGAAGCGGGCGAACGATATGTTTGCCAATGTATTTGGCGTAACGCTCGTCCTTGGGATTCACCGCCACAGCGGTGTCCCCCGGGATGGTTTCGGGCCGCGTCGTGGCGATTGTCAGGAACACCCCAGGTTCCTCGGCGACTTCCACTTTGAAGTAATACAGAAGGCCATTCTGCGGCTTCATGTTCACTTCCTCATCAGAAAGCGCGGTCATGGTCACCGGGCACCAATTGACCATTCGATTCCCGCGATAGATCAGCCCCTTGTTGTATAGATCAACAAAGGTTTGAGCGACGGCCCGCGAGTAGTCGGCGTCCATCGTGAATCGCTCCCGTGACCAGTCGCACGAGGCTCCCAGCTTCTTTAGCTGGTCGATGATGATCCCGCCATGCTTCTCCTTCCATTCCCACACTCGCTTCAGGAACTCCTCACGCCCCAACTCTGCGCGCGTCTTCCCCTCCTCCTTCTTCACCTTCTTTTCGACCATCACCTGCGTGGCGATGCCCGCATGGTCCGTGCCCGGCAGCCAGAGCACCTCGTGGCCGAGCATTCGGGCCCGGCGCGCTAGAATGTCCTGAATTGTGTTATTCAGCACATGGCCCATGTGCAGAATGCCTGTGACGTTCGGCGGCGGAATTACGATGGAATAGGGCGGTTTCGTGGACTGGGCATCCGCCACAAAGCAGTTGTGGCTCTGCCAGTACTCGTGCCATTTCGGCTCCACTGAGGCGGGTTCGTAGGTCTTGGGTATCTCGGCCATGTGCGAAAACTTTCCAGGCGGTAATTGCCGCCCGTTAAGGGGGAGTTATTTAGCCAGTGCGTTAACGAAAAACGAAGCTTTTTCCGTGTCCCGCGGCCTAAGCCGCGAACTCCAACAGCGGCCGGCTTGGCAAAAGCCCCGCCTCATACCCACGCGTCAGAAAACGGGTGATGGCCTCCCGTCCTCTCGGGCCGTAATCCACGGTCCATTCATTGACATACATGCCGATGAACCGATCGGCCAGCGAGCTTTCCATGTCGCGGGCAAACTGCAGCGCGTGCTGCACCGCTTCCTTTCGATGATCGAGCGAGTACTGGATGCTTGCCCCAAGGATCTTTGAAATCTGCTTTCTCGCTTCTCGGTCGTCTCGCTTGTGAATCACGTTTCCACCAAGGGGCAACGGAAGCCCATCGTTTTCACTCTTCCACCAGGCGCCCAGGTCCGCCGACAATTGCAATCCGAGTTTCTGAAATGTGAGCTGGCCTTCATGAATGATGAGGCCAACCGCTGCTTCATCGCCCATGACTCGATCGAAGATTCGGTCAAACGGAACCACAATGATGTCCAACTCGCTCGCGGGCCTGCCGAGCCAAAGCTGAAGCGCCAGAAACGCGCTCGTCATCAATCCGGGCACCGCGATTTTAGCTTTGGCGATCTCCTCTTTCGTGAATGGCCGTTTGCCCACAAGCATCGGCCCATAGCCATCACCCATGCTGGCGCCATTCGGCAGCAAGGCATATTGGTCAGCTACGTACGGGTAGGCGTGAATGCTGATGGCGCTGATATCCAGCTCACTGCGGCGGGCCCGCTCATTCAGCGTTTGGATGTCTTGAAGGATATGCTCGAACTTCAGCCCTTGCGTCGGAATGAGATCCTTCGCCAACGCATAGAACATGAAGGCGTCATCAGGATCAGGCGAGTGTCCAAGCGTAAGCGGCCGATTCAACATGGCCGCTCGTTCTACGACATTGGCGTCTGTGCGCCAAACTACTTTTTCGCGGAAGCGTGCTCGCGCAGCCAGCGAACGTCCACATTGCCCGGTGAAGCGTGGGCATGCGCGCTATGATGATCCGTCGGAACAGTGAGAGCATACGTGCGTGGATCCATCCACTTTTTCGCTTCAGCATGGCCATCCGCAAAGGTCACGCCCGCGGACCGGTTATGCGCTGAATGGGGGATGTGGTAGAAGCGCTCTGTGCCTTCCATGTGGAGCCCGAAGAAGGGCCGGCAAATGCTCTCCGCATGGATATCCATGAATACGAACGTCTCAGAAGGTCCCGGCGCAACAAAGTCACCCATCTTCTTGTATGTCCGAAAACGGGGGTTCGGCTGTTCCTTGTAAACCCCTTCCGACCAACCCACGTGGGAGTTCATCCCGTAACTCCGTAAACGCATTGGAGCCCAGCGTTTGTCATCGGGGTTTTTAACGCCTTCACCGTTATCCGCGGGGCACTTATAAATCCCGACCGTTTTTAAATAGGGGGAGAAAAGAGATTCCTTGCTGGTAATCAGCAGCGTTTGATTCGTTCGGTCCGTTGGCTGCCCCTCATAACTGCCCATAACCCATGCGGGGTTTGGAGGGACGCCACCGCCGTTCAACACAGCGCGATCATCATTGTCGTTTGCGTACATGATGAAAATCAGCCCGAGCTGTTTCGTGTTGTTGACGCACTTGATTTTCTTCGACTGATTCTTCGCGCGTGACAACGCCGGCAGAAGCATGCCCGCGAGGATGGCGATGATGGCAATCACCACCAGGAGTTCGATCAAGGTGAACCCCCGCGAAACGCGGCGGGAAAGCGGAGCGGTTTGCATGCTGAGGCTCTCACCGTAACAGAATTGTCACATGGATGGCAATGGGCTTTTAGGCGCACACCCCCTATCCATTGGATATAAAGGCTCGCGCCCGGCCTAGCGAATCAACCCTTAAACTACCACTCCACAACGATGGTCGGTCCCACCGGATAGCGTCCGCACTCCGCACCGTAGATCGTCAAGCCCCCTTGCGCCAGCGCGTCCGGGGGAACGGCGCACCGGAGCGTCAGCTTCCCCTCCGCATGCTGCGCAATTTGCTGCAGCAAAGAGCCTTCCGCGGTCGCATGGGCCAGATACCCATAAGCTCCTTTGCCTTCACGCAGGTAACTCAAAGCTCCTCGGGCGTCATGAGGATGGTTCGGCAGCGTCGCTTCATAGACCCGCAGCCCATTCAGGAACATCTGAAAGCGTGTTTGGAAATGGTCCACGTCCGTCTGCGGCGTGTCCACACGCCGCGAGGATGCTTCGCACAACACACGGATGCGCCGGGCTCTGCTTAGATCCACCCCATCCAATGGGAAGGCCCATTCGAAGAACCCGTTGCTGTACCCGTAGCAGTTATCCTCCGCGCGCTCTCGGTCCCGTTCACCGGCGTATTGATTCCACTGCGAGGCCACCCAATTGCCGGGTCTGGCTCTCAGGATCAGATTCGGCCCACGCTCCTCCCTCTCCGGCGGGTAGCCGGGTGTGACGAAGAACTGCACATAGTTGCGCGCCACGCAGCTCCCCCGCTCCGCTTTGCACGCTTCGATTGAAAGGGTGCAGAGCATGATCTCACGCGGCAGCTCCAGCTCGATCGTGTGGGCGTGAGCCACTCGCCGGTGTGGAAACGCGATCGGCGCGGACCCCCGCACGAGATCCTGGTGAATGCGTCCGAGTGAATCAATTCCATCCAACCGCCAAATCAAAGTCACATCCTTGTGCGGTTTTGTTGTGTAATGCGAGGATGAGACCTCCACTTTCACCCGACTGCCAGGCTCATGTCTCGAGACCGGCGCATAATTCACCGGGATGACGTCGCTCTCGTTGATAATCACTGGATCGTACCCGAACTCCTTCGGTGTCCGATCGTAATTCAGGAACCCGTTGTACTCCCACTCCACGTCATGCAGCTCGGTGTAAATGTAGCCGGAGATGCTTCCATGCCGCCGCAGCTCATTCGTCAGGAACTTAAAGCTCCAGCTCACATCGCGGTCGCCGTCCAGCGCGCCAATGCCGCCGTACTCACTGTTGATGAGTGGCTGGCCCTTCTGCTGAAACCCCTCCACGTAGTTGAAGTTCGAGCCTGAATAGGTGGCCCCAACCACTTTCTCAATATGCTCCTTGGCCTTGTAATAATCATGAATGTAGAAGTGCCAGGAGTTAATATCCGTCTCGCCGTGCGCGTAATAGTCGAGGTGCTCCCAATGCACCACGCTCATGTCTTCGATCAGCCGCGTCGGGTCGAGTTGCTTGGCCAAAACCCACATGCGTTGCACCCAGGCATGCGAGCTAGAGTTTGCCACCTTCAGCTTCGTTGTTGCTGCCTCTGCTTCATCTCGCGCGTGCGGCAGTTGGTCGTGGGCGTGCTGTGTGGTTCGTTCAGCCGCTTGCGGGTTCAGTCCGGAAAATCCGCCTGCGGGCGGCTCGCTGGAAAGGCCGCGCTCCTCGTCACTGGGGTAGAAGTGTTTGACCAACTCCAGTTGCCCCCCAAACCCCCACGTTTCGTTGAAGCAGCACCACGCGAAAATGCACGGGTGGTTGAAGTCGCGCTTGATCGCTCCGCGCATCATCTCCTCATATCGCTTTCGAGCTAGAGGCGTGTCGCCGTTCTCCCCGAAATTGGGGAAGTCCGCCATGATCAGCATCCCCATTTTGTCCGCATGATACAGCAGCAGCGGATCATCGATTTTAATGTGAATGCGGAGGAAGTTGAAACCAACCTTCTTCGCGTATGCGATGTCGTTCTTTATAGTCGAGACATCGCGCGCGGTGTAAACCCCTTCCGGGTAGTATGACTGGTGCAACGCGCCACGCATGTAACGCGGCACGTTGTTCAGGCAGAGCGCATCCGGCGCATTCGGATCTTCGCTGCGGGAAGTGGCGATTCGCCGCATCCCGAAGTAGGTCCGCACTTCGTCCAGCGTCCTCCCCTGCTCCTTCAGGCGCATGGTTACCCAGTACAGGTTCGGCTCATTCGGATCCCACAGAAACACTGGCTTGAGGTCCACCAACTGCTCCGCGCGGTTGTTGGATACCTTCAGGCGAACTGTCTTGATTTCTCCTTCCGGCGGCGAAATGCAGACCTCCAGCTCCGCCTGCGGGCTATCAACACAATCCACCTCAAATCGAACAGTGCCCGCGTCGATGTCTGTGACAATCTTAAAGCAATCAATGTGCTTCTGGTGCCGCGGCTCGATGTAAACCGTCTGCCAAATCCCGCTCACCGTGGTGTACCAGCGCCATTGCTTGCCAACTGGCTGCTCCTTGTTGTCCATCGGATCTTCCACCCGAATGACAATCAACCCCCGCCGCTTGCCGTCCGCGCCACGCGTGAGCGTGTCTGTAATGTCGAATTCAAACGGCAGATACCCGCCTTCGTGATGACCCACTGGCGTGCCATTGCACCACGCATCCGTAAAGAAATCCGCTGCTCCAATCGTCAGGATTACACGCTTCCCATCCCATGACGGGCCATCCGGCACCTCCACCCACCGGCGATACCAGCCAATCTCGTATCGCGGGGCGTAGCGGTGATTCGCCCTCGTGACTTCCAGGGGATTTCGGAAAACACGCGTCGAGTAGTAATTATCATTGCCGGCCGCATCCGCTTCCCCCCACGCGGCCAATGACTCCCAGCAGAACGGAACAATAATCTGCTCCCGCCAGGTAACCGCTTCGTCCACTTCGAACCAGCGCTCTTCCATGCCACGCCGCTCGCCATCAAACCGAAACTGCCACGGCCCATTCAAATTCAGCCAGTCCGTGCCTTCAACCGACCCGCGTTGCCGGTCCGGGCGTGGATATTCAGGGCGTGGATAAACGTAAGGATTCGGCATAACGAACTTAGAAGACGAGGAGCGTGGCGGTCCGTTGGGAGCTTCTCTCCAGCGAAGCGATCCGAGCTGTTACTGCGGGTTCATTCCTGCGGAGTGGAGCGCCACTTTGAATGGCCAAATCATTAACCTTCCTCTCAGTCCCCGCACGCATAGCCGCAACCCGCCTCCTCTGATGGGCAGCTTACCACGCGAGACCCTCTTTGCAACCGACCCAGCCGCGGAAATTATCCGGCGATGCCTATCTGGCAGACGCTTGCGAGGAGGGGCTTGGTGCGGCGAGAAGCGGCTTCAAGGTCTTCCAAACGTTTTCGGCGATAATCCGGTGCCCCTCCGCTGTCGGATGAATTCGGTCCGGCTGGTTTAACCGAGCGATCCCACCCACGCCTTCCAGCAGGAACGGAACCAACGCCGCTTTGTTTTCCTTGGCCAGCTCTCCGTATATCGCTGCGAATCTTCGTGTGTACTCCGCGCCCATGTTCGCTGGCATCTGCATTCCCGCGATGACAATTTTCGCCTGCGGATATTTTCCCTTTGTGCGTGTGATAATTTCCTGAAGGTTCTTCTTGGTGCTCTCAGGATCAACCCCGCGCAACCCGTCATTCCCGCCCAATTCCAAAACCAATATGTCCACCGGGTTCTTGAGCAGCCAATCGATCCGCCCCACCCCGCCTGCGGAAGTGTCCCCCGAAACCCCAGCGTTTTGAACCTTCCACTTAAGTCCCGACTGCTCGATCTTCTCCTGCAGCAATGCGGGGAAAGCTTCCGAAGGATCCAGCCCGTAACCCGCCGCGATGCTGTCCCCGATCACAAGAATTCGCTTCTCAGCCGCCCCCGCGCTTGCGGTGAGCAGCAGGCAAAAGCAACAAGCCAGAATCGCGCAAAAGTTCACTGCGGAAACCTTCATCCATCCAATTGGACACAGCAAGCCCGCCGCCAACTCAATTTAATACGCTCTTACTCACGGGAGAAACTCCGCCTCTTTTTACCGCGCTGCAGCATTCCGCAACGCAGCGACATAGGCTCCGTCAGTTTGGTGAATTGCTGGATGCAATTGCGTTTCCTGCTCCAGCACGAACTCACGATGGTTATCGAGGAATTCGCGAACCACCGACCCATTCTCCTCCTCTTCCAAACTGCACGTGCTGTACACCAGCGTTCCTCCCGGCTTCACACGCCGCGCCGCCAACTTCAACAGGTCCAACTGCGTGTTTCGCAAACGAGTGACCTCTTCCGGTTTAATTCGCCAGCGCAAATCAACACGGCGCCGCATCACGCCCGTGTTCGAGCAAGGCGCATCCACCAACACACGGTCAAAACTTTCCGTTAAAAACTCCCCTGCCTCTTTTACATAGCGTATCGACTTCACCCCGAGGCGCATCGCGTTCTCCCGCACAAGCTCCAAACGCGCCGGCTCCAAATCATGCGCCCAAACTTCACCTTTATCCTGCATCATTTGCGCAATGAGCGTTGTCTTGCCGCCGGGCGCGGCGCAAAGGTCGAGCACGCGCTCGCCTGGACGCGGGTTCAATTGGGCAACCGCCAGAACCGTGCTGGGATCCTGCACATAGAACAGGCCTTGCTGGAAACTCCCGAGGGTATCCAAAGCCGAATATTTCTGCAGTTGGAACATCGGCGCTTGAGAAATCCACGGATGTGCCACTGCCTCGGCTTGAACGCCTTCACTTTCCCACACCTTCTGCAACTCCTCCGACGACAGTTTCAAGCGATTCACGCGCGCAAACGCCTCCGCGGGTGTGTTGTTCCAATCCAACAAGTCCCGGGTTGTGCTTGCGCCCCATCTCTCGACCCAACGCGCCACCAGCCAATCCGGGTGCGAATAGCCCAAGGCCGCCTCGGTGGATTTTAACGCCGCCAGCGCCTGCCGCGTGGCTTCTTCTTCGCGCAAGTACCCGCGCAGCACCGCGTTGACGAATCCACTCTGGTTGGCGAACCCCATCTTCTTTGCCAGGGCCACTGTCTCATGCACCGCCGCGTGGTTTGGAATTCGCTCCAGCCAAAAGATCTGGAACAACCCCATCCGAAGAAGGGTTTGAAGCGCCGCGTTCTGCGGTCGGTTTTGTGTCTTGCGCCCGACGAGCCAATCCAGTGTCCGCTCCCATCGCACCACCCCATAAACAAGTTGCCGGAGGAGCGCTCGGTCCTTCGCTTCGAGGCGGTTTTTTCCCAACGCTTCATCCAGCAACGACTCGGTAAATGCCCCCGTTTTCGCCCGTGCCAGCAATGTGCGCGCGGCAATTTCTCTTGGTTTTTCTCCCCCCACGACTTAATAATACACGGATTCACTAGGAAGGTGGAGTTAAAGTACTATGAGAGAAGAGTTTGAAAAGCTGGCTGCCCTCGGAAAAATCACAAAAAACCAGGTCGAACAGCTCGTTCAACTCTCCCAGGCCGGTTACGCTCATCATCGCAGCTGGGGCGTCGGCAAAGTCGCCAGCATTGACGCCACTTTTTCCCGCATCACCCTCGATTTTCCCGGCAAGGCCGCGCACAGCATGGACCTCGGTTTCGCCGCCGACTCACTGAAACCGCTGCCTGCTGACCATATCCTCGCCAGGAAAGCAGCCGACCTCAAAGGTCTGCAGGAAATGGCTGCCCTCCGCCATCTGGATGTCATTAAAATGACCCTCCAAAGCCTTGGCGGGCAAGCGACGGCTGACCAAATCCAGAACATCCTCGTTCCCGATGTCATCAAGGATGATTGGAAAAAATGGTGGGACACCGCCAAGCGGGAGATGAAGAAGGACGGCCACTTCCAAATCCCTCTCAAGAAATCCGATCCCGTTGTTTACCAAGCGAACGAAGTCGCTCTTGGCGATCGCCTGCTCACTGATTTTAAAGCCGCCAAGGGCTTGAAGCTCAAGATCGCTGCCGCAGGCGAAGCTCTCAAGAGCATCGCGGACATTGCGAACAAGGAGGCCACCGTGCGCGAAATGATCGCCGCGCTCAACGCGGACATCCAAAGCCACCAGCGCACACAGCCCGCCCTCGCTTTGGAAGGCATTTTCCTGCGGGACGAACTTCGCCAGGCCGCCGGCCTCGGCGCCGATCCAAACGAAGCCTCCGAAAAAGCCATCTGGTCCCAGCACGAGCGCCCCGGCACAATTCTGGAGCAGATCTCCGGCGCCAAACAACGCCGTGCGCTTCAATCTTTCAAGGACGCTTTCCCCGCCAATTGGGATCAAACACTGCTCAGTTGGATGAACGGCGTCTCCACCAAGCTCGCTGGTGAATCCGCTCTGCTCCTCATCCAGGAAGGCAAGCTCACCCAGCTCAAAGAGCACCTCGCCCGCCTCATCAGCCAGCATCAAGCCAGCAGCGAACTGCTTCTCTGGCTTGCCAAAGAGCGCTCCGATGCTTTCGCCGACATCCTCGGACCCGAAGTCTTCCGCGCGATGCTCACCGCTATCGAGCGAGATCAATTTGCCGAGAAGCGCTCCAACAAACTCCGCGACTATATCGTTGATGATCAACAACTGCTGGTCGAATTGATCGGCTCCGCGGATCTCGAAATCATCAAGGATTTGACTCGCGCCCTCCAGCTCTCCCCCACCTTTGACGACATGGACAAGCGCTCGCTCCTCGCGCGCATCGTCAAGAGCTACCCTGCCGTTCAAGCCCTGATCACAGGTGACGGCGGCAAGCAGGAATCCACCTTGGTTGTCTCATGGGACAGCCTCGAGCGCCGTCGCGAAGAGTATCAGGAACTCGTCCAAAAGAAGATTCCCGCCAACTCGAAAGAAATCGCCATTGCCCGCAGCTACGGCGACCTTCGTGAAAACCACGAATACAAAGCGGCAAAGGAAATGCAGAAAATCCTCATGCGCCGCAAATCCGAGTTGGAAGCCCAGATGGTTCGCGCCCGCGGCACCGACTTCAGCGGCGCTAAAACAGACGTCGTCAGCATCGGCACACGCGTCAAACTGACTGATTTGAACAGCGGTCAGGCGGAGCAATACGCCATCCTCGGCGCATGGGATTATGACCAGGCGAAAGGCATCATGAGCTACCTGACTCCATTGAGCCAGGCCCTGCTCAACAAGAAGCCTGGTGACGAAGTCGATTTCGAGTTGGACAGCGTCCGCAAGCGCTACCGCATCGACTCCATCGACCTCGCCGCCCCTGCATCTTCGCAGGAGGCAACTCCAGCGGCTCAGACCCCCTGATTTGCGTTAAGTTGCAGGAAGATAAAGGACCAGATTCTTCCAGTCCCATGTTCGCGCGCGTTCCTGCCAGAATTCTGTGAGGAGCCGGGCTTGATAGCCATAATCAAGACGGCGCACTAAACCCCGGAATACGATCACGCCACTATGCCCTTCACCGTGCTGTGTTAAGCGTGCGGCATGAAGGGCGATCGTCCGTCGATCAAAAGTCACCAACACCAAACCGGCAGCGTCGCACGCGCGCAGAAGGTCCCAGCCATGCTCCACCTTCCCAATCCGCAATGTGCGTGATCGGGAACCCACGGACTATTTTGGTGGAGCTTGAAATGAGCGCATGCGACGTATTCTCGTCAGCCAGCAGCCGGTATTGCATCCTGTTCTCCGCCCCGTGCCGCTTCGATCTCTTTCGGGAAAGCCGCCGCGTATGCCATGGCTCTTTCCACCAACACAGCGGGCCAGCGGAAATACTCCGCGGCAGCGGTCACAGACTTCGCCTCAGCGACAACTGTCGCCACTTCCCAAACAGCAACCCGATGCCCCAGCACATACGCTTCTCGCCCGGATGCAGAGTCGCGGAACCCGATTCCCGGGAATTCTCCTTCTAGGGACTTCTCAATTACGTAACGCGAGACGAGATTGCTCTTGCTGGTTTTAGCGGCCCGCGCCTGCTTTTCTATCAGCCTCTCATATTTGCGGGGCACCCGGCCTGAAACATTTGCTGTCCGCATTCCTTAAACTTGTTCTCTCATTGCTGATTTGGTCAAGGCCTTCGCTTCTCCGCAAAAGCAAAAACCACGTCCATCCAGGATGGATGAACGTGGATTTCTGCGGTTTCTGTGTGATTCGAGCGACCTGGCTCGAACGTTTGCTTACCGCGGGTTCGGGCTGTGGCGAACAACACGATAGGCGCCGCCTTCACCGCCGGCAGCTTCGGAGAACACCGCGCCATTGCGCAGGTCATCACTGTAGCCGGGCAGGTTTGCGGACACCTGGACGTCGCTCGCTGGCACCACGAAAGTGTAAATCTCGTTGGCGCGAACGTTCCACTCATTAGGCCATGCGCCCACGCGCTTGGCTTGTGTGATCGGGACAAACGAAAGTGTGCTCACCGCTTGTGGGCGCTCAGCATCCCCCAGATTCGCATCTGCGTTGATGCCTGTCGCGTCCGTGCGGACAGCCACTTCAGTTCCCGACGCGCTGTCACTGTCGTAACGCGCAACGCCGCTGGACGCGCAGCCAGTGGCAATCACGCCAACAGCCCCCGCCAGCAACCCGAGTTGAGCAAACTTAACATGCTTTTTCATATGCCATGCAATCTCGAACCCGCTTGGCCCTTTCTCAATGGGAGCGCTGGACGCTTTTCAGCCGCGACAAAAGCTTTGCTGAATCTCAGAGAAAGGGCGCGAAAGGGTAGGCGCGGGCCTGAAGGGAAAGTAGAAGTTCAGATGATTGCCTTCTTCCCCGCTTTATAGATTCCCGTTGACTAACACTTGCCCCATCTTTGAAGTAAATCAATGGGCCGCTGCGTTTTTTTACGCCGAGAATCACACGGCCCAGATGCCGTGACATGAACCCAACGAGAGACATCCGCAATATCGCCCTCATCGGCTTCATGGGCACCGGCAAGACCTCCGTTGGGCATCTCACCGCTCAAGCGCTACATTTCAGCTTCCTCGACACCGACGAACTCATCGAGCGCATGGCTGGCAAACGCATCACCGAAATCTTCGCCCAGGACGGCGAGCCCCGCTTCCGCGCCTACGAGCGCGAAATCGCCGCCACTCTCGAAACCAAAAGCGGCGTCGTGATCTCCACCGGCGGCGGCTTCGCCGCCAATCAGGAAAACCTCGCCAGTTTGAAGAAGCACGCGCTCACGGTGTGCTTGTGGGCGTCTCCGGAAACGATCTTCAAGCGCGTCTCACACCAATCGCATCGGCCGCTGTTAAACGACCCGGATCCCCTGGGCAAAATCCGCACCCTCCTCGCCACCCGCCAATCTTTCTACCGCCAGGCTGATGTGCTCCTCAGCAGCGATTTCCGCTCCGCCCGTGAAGTCGCGCACCATGTCATCATGCACTTCCGAAGCCTGCGCGCCAAAGCAGCGTGAAAGATCTCATTCGTGCGAAGGCCCTTGAGCTGGGCTTCGACCTCTGCGCTTTCACCACTGCCCACCCGCCTGAAACTGCGGACGCCTTTCAACAATGGATCGCTCAAGGCCTCCATGGTGAGATGGCTTGGCTTTCACGCAACGCTCACAAGCGCGTGAATCCTGACCAAGTCCTCCCCGGCGCGAAAAGCTTCGTCCTTCTCGCCACCTCTTACGCCCTTCCGATCTCATCCCGCCATGAGCCGCATGCCGGCGTCGTGGCGCGGTACGCTCAACACGCGGATTACCACGACCTCCTCGCGGAACCACTCCGCCACCTCAGCGCCTTCATCGATCAACTCGCCGGGCCCGGCCATCGCTCTCTCTGGTACGTGGACACTGGCCCAATCCTCGAGCGCGACCTTGCGCAGCGCGCGGGGCTTGGTTTTGTCGGAAAACACACCAACCTCATCAGCCGAAAGCTCGGCAACTGGATTTTCCTCAGCGAAATCATCACCACCGCCGGCATCGAACCGGACGCTCCTGAACACAACCGCTGCGGCTCCTGCCATCGCTGCCTCGAAAGCTGCCCCACGGGCGCCCTCACCGGCGCGTTCCAACTCGACGCCCGCCGCTGCATCTCCTACCTCACGATTGAGCTTAAAGGCTCCATCCCTGAGCAACTCCGCCCGCTCATCGGCAATCGAATTTACGGCTGTGACGATTGCCTGGCCGCCTGTCCCTGGAACCGCTTCGCTCGCGCAGGCCGCCTGATGGCTCCTCACCGCCGCGACGACCTTCAAGCTCCGGATTTGGTCGCACTCCTTCAACTCGACGGCCCCTCCTTCAAGGCCAGGTTCGCAGGCTCCCCCATGCTTCGCACCAAACGCCGCGGTTTATTGCGAAATGTCTGTGTGGCCTTGGGCAACATTGGCGGTCCTGAGCACCTCCCACCGTTGCAAGCGGCTTCACAGGATCCCGAACCGCTGATCGCCGAGCACGCGCAATGGGCCATCAAACAAATCGAGCAACGCGCCCAATCCGCCCCACCTGTGCGACCTAAGGCACAGGGTATGCTTCTCTAGAAGCCGTGTCACAAATAACCAGCAAGTGGATTGCGAGGGATTTTGGCCGGAGGCGAGGCGCGAGGAAGGAGCATATCCGCATGGATCTGCGACTGAGGAGCAACGAAGCATCCGGCCAAAAGACCCGCAAGACGCTGCTTGGGTATTTGTGAGACGGCTTGTAAACCCGAACCTCCGGAGAGTGCGTCATTGTGCCTCACTCCCCCTTGGGTTATACAGCCGGAGCAATCCTCTAATGAGCCGCTTTGGGAACCTGGAGTTTGACGATCCTTCCCGGCAAAACGCCGGGCACGGGGAATCTCGTCGTCTGAAAGACGACGCCTTTTACCTGGAGGAAGCCGCAAAAGCCTTTAAACAAGGCCGCTTCGAGCCTGCGTTGCGGAATTTCGCCAAAGCGATCGAATTTAACCCCCGCCATTCCGCACCTTGGGCTGGCCAGGTCCGCATGCTCCTTGAGTTAGGTGAAGCCAAGGAAGCGAAAATCTGGGCCGACAAAGCTCTCAAACTTTTCCCAACCGACCCGGAACTCCTTGCCGCCAAAGGCGTGGCCCTCGCGCGCATGGGTGATCAAAACGGCGCGCTCGCTTTTTCTGACGCTTCCATGGCCGCCAGTGGCGAAACTCCCTATCTCTGGCTCGCGCGCGGGGATGTCTTCCTGGCGCGCAAGGAAAAGCGCGCAGACTACTGCTTCGAGCGGGCGCTCGCCTTAAGCCCCGGTGATTGGGTCATCCGCTGGCTCGCTTCGCGCATTCACTCCGCCCATCAGCAGTTCGCCAAAGCATTGCGCTACGCCCAGGAATCTCTCGCGCTCACCGCCACCGAAGCCGCCGTCTGGCTCCAGGCAGGCCAATGCCAGCTTGCCCTCGGGCTTATCGACGCTTCTGAGCGCTCCTTCCAGCAAGCACAGGAGCTGGACCCCCAATGCGCCGCTGCTGCTCGGGAGTTGCAAAAGCTCAACCACGTCGGGCCTCTCGCCCGCCTCATTTCACGTTTCCGCGGCAAGTTTTAGCGCATGATCCACCCTCGCTTTGACGCTCTCGTGCGCACCGCTTTCGAAGAGAAAGCTTCGGACCTCCATCTCATCGTTGGCGTCCCCCCGGCCTTTCGCATCCATGGCGAAATCATTTTCCCCAACGAAGACCCGCTCACCGGCGACGATGCCAAAGCCGTTTGCGACAGCTTGCTAACACCTCCGCAACGAGAGAAGTTCGCGCAGGAATGGGAACTCTGCGTCTCCCTGCCTCACGATTTAGCCGGGCGAATGCGCGCCACCTTCTACCTTCGCAATGGCCTGCCGGAACTCAGCGTTCGGTTCTGCGGCCGGCGCATCCCCGACCGCGAGGAGCTTGGCTTGCCTGCAAAAGTCGAAGAAATGGCCCGAAAACCCAATGGCCTCTTTCTTATCACCGGCCCCACTGGCGCCGGCAAAACGACCACCCTCAACTACATGGTCGATCTCATCAACAGCGAGCGCCGCTGCAAGATCATCACCATTGAGGATCCCATTGAATATGTTCACAACAACAAGCGCGCCATTGTTGTTCAACAGGAGGTGCTCACCGACACCCACTCCTTTGGCCGTGCGCTGATCCATGTGCTCCGTCAGGATCCCGACGTGATCGTCGTCGGCGAAATGCGCGAGCAGGAAGCCATCCTGGCCGCGCTCACAGCGGCGGAAACCGGCCATCTGGTCCTCGCAACCATGCATTCCCCCAACGTGATGCACGCCTTCGAGCGCATCGTCGGCGTCTTCGAAGGCGCCGCCCAGCGCCAGGTGCTCATGCAGCTCGCCAATTCCCTCCAAGGCATCATCGCTCAGGATTTGCTCCCCTCCGCCGACCGCAGCTCCCGTGTCCTCGCTTACGAGTTCCTCGTCGCCAATGGAGCGGTGCGCAATCTCATTCGCGAAAACAACAAGCACATGCTCGACACCGCCCTCCAAACCGGCGGCAAAGACGGCATGGTCCTCATGGACGCCTGCCTCTACGATCTCTACACGCGCTGCCGCATCAGCTACGACACCGCATTGAGCCGCGCGCGCCACCCCGACCGGATGACCAAGCGCGTCGAAGGCCGCTAGGTTCTGCTGCTCAATAATTCCACGTTTTTCGAAACCTTTTCGGCCTCTGTGGTGTCATTCAAATGGGACGCTCACGCTTCGTTTTGCCGCAAGAGCAGCATGACTTCGCGCTCAGCGTTTGTTTGACGAACCGGAACAATTTGCACAAGCTCCGCACGCACAATGCGACCACTCCGTACTCTTTTGGCTTTAGGCCTTGCCGCTGCTCTCCACAGCAGCGCGCACGCGCAGTCGACGAATAACGCCGCGCAAGTCCGCGCCATTTCCCTGGAGGAGGCCGTTCAGCTCGCGCTCCAGAATAACCTCGACCTCCAGATCGAGCGGTTCAATCCGCAGCTCAGCTTGCTCGACTTGTCCGGGTCCGAAGCCTATTGGGAGCCGACTTTTAATTTAAATGGCCGCCAGAGCTACCGCTCCAACCCAGGCCAGTTCAACCCTACCTTCGGCTTTCAAGTTGCCCCAACGGTCAGTGTCACCGAAAGTTTCGGCTCTGGTTTTTCGGGCATAGCTCCGTGGGGTCTCCGCTACGACGCGGGCATTGATCTCACACGCAACAGCACCAGCCGCCCAGGCCCCAACGGGGATCCTATCAGCAACCCGTACGAATACGGCTCAGGGGCTGACATCACCCTTCGCCAGCCTTTGCTCCGCGATTTCTGGATCGACCAAAATCGTTACGCCATCCAGATCGGCAAAAAAGCGGTTGAGATGTCCGAATTTGCCCTCCAGCGCCGCGTTCAGGAAATCGTCACCGCCGTTGAAACTGCTTACTACAATTTGATCGCCGCCCACGAATTCGTTCGTGTGCAGCAGCTCGCCCTTCAGCTCTCCCAACGCTCTCTCGAAGAAAACCGCAAGCGCGTTCAGGTCGGCACCATGGCTTTGCTCGAGGAAAAGCAAGCTGAGTCTCTGGTCGCCAGCGGCCGCGCGGATCTCCTGCAGGCCAATCAGCAACTCTCCGTCGCGCAGAATCAGCTCAAGGATCTTCTCACCGGCAATTACGAAGACCTCGCCATTGTTCAATTCGAGCCGACTGAAAAACTTCTCCCAACCGTCGTCCCCTTTGACCTTCAGGAAAGCTGGCGCCGCGCCATGACAAGCCGTCCTGATCTGCAGGAGGCGCGCGTGAACATCGAGCGCCAGGACATCACCCTCAAATACCAAAAGAACCAACTCTTCCCTGCGCTCGACATCGTCGGCAGCTACGGCCACAGCGCCCGCAATAGCAACACCCGCGGCGTCCTCGACGACATCCGGCGCGGTCACGATCCAGTCTGGTACTATGGCGCTGAGTTAAGCATCCCCCTCGGCAACACCGCCCGCCGCAATGCCTACAAAGCGACCAAGGCCGAGAAGGAACAACTCCTCCTCCGCCTTAAACGCCTGGAACAAAACATCCTGCTCGAAGTGGACAACGCGGTGAAGCTCGCGCAACTCCAACTCGAGAAAATCGAAGCCACCCGCCAGGCCCGCCTCTACGCCGAAGCGGCCCTAGATGCCGAGCAAAAGAAACTCGAAAGCGGCAAGAGCACCAGCTTCGTCGTGCTGACTTTGCAGCGCGATCTCACCCGCGCCCGTTCCGAAGAAGTCCGGGCCTTGGCCGATTACAACACGGCCCTGGCCCAACTTGCATTGCGCGAAGGCAGCACCCTCGAGCGCAACAAGCTCTATTTCAAAAAAGACTAACTCGGAGCATCCCACGACAGGAGAATTCCGACTCCGATCCTCCCCCTCGTAGCATCCGACGTGAGGAGGATCTCGAACTTATGTCTCACCACTTGCAACTGGTGGCAATACGTTCGAGGCGACCGCGTAGGACGTGTTCTCTTCCTTTCTTCGTGCCCTTCGTGCCCTTCGTGGTTCTTTACAGCCCTGCTTTCTGCCAAAATCATTGACGCCCTTCGCCCACCCGTTTACCGCTTACTGCACACCCACGGGCTATCCAGGGCATCATGAACAATACCGAATCCAACCTTCCTGAGTTCCTTTCCGTCCGCACCCTCGAAGCCCCGCGTGACGTGGTCTTCAAAGCATGGACTGAGCGCGATCAACTTGCTCGATGGTGGGGGCCAAAAGGCCTTGAGCTTGGCATCGCCAAACTCGACCTTCGTCCAGGCGGCATTTTCCATTACAGCATGAAGCTTCCGAACGGCTCGCTCATGTGGGGCCGCTTCATTTACGAAGAAATACAACCGCCGCAACGCCTGGCTTACGTCAGCTCCTTTTCCGATCCAGAGGGCAACATCGCTCCCGCGCCTTTTCCCGGAAAGATCCCACTCATTCACACTGTGGTGACGTTTGATGATATCCCCAACGGCACACGCCAAACCCTCCGAGCCAGGCCGCACAATGCCACTCAGGAGGAAATCGACACGTTCGCCAGCATGCAGTCATCCCTGAACGCCGGCTTTAACGGCACCTTTGATCAGCTCGTGGCTTACCTCAAAACGCTTTAATATTCTCTTGCCGCAAACCTATGCCTTACGTAGACGGATTCATCGTTCCCATCCCCAAGAAAAACATTCCAGCCTATACCAAGCTGGCGAAGCTTGCTGCGAAGATCTGGCGGGAGTATGGCGCTCTTGAGTATCGCGAATGCCTGGCGGACGACCTCAAGGCTCCAGGTCTCTGGCCTTTCCCCAAAACAGTCAAAGCCAAGCCAGGCGAAACGATCATTCTCGCCTACATCGTTTACAAATCCCGCGCCCAGCGCGACCGCATCAACGCCAAAGTGATGCAAGACCCCCGACTTGCCGGGATGGCCAAAGAGATGCCTTTCGATGTTAAGCGAATGGCTTACGGCGGTTTCAAAACGATTGTTGGCTACGGACCAAAAGCCTAGTTGACAAGTAATCTGCATTACTCCACTCTTCGCTTCCAGGGCAGCCCCCGCTGCGGGAGCCTCCGATGGTAGGCCCGGTCCCCTGACCGGGCGGCCCTCGTCCAAGCAGGCACCAACTGGCTTAGGCAGCACGCAACCGTGCGTGAATTATGAAACCTTTTACTCCCGAAACGGGTCTTGATTGTTACGGTTGCGTGACGAACAAGCCGCGAATCGATCAGTTATACAAATGAAGCTCCCTCAAACCCTCCGGCGCGCCTGCTGTTTCGCAGCCCTCGCGATCCTCACGCGTCTAACCACAGCCGCTCCGTTGCCCAGCTCGCCCGCTGAGCTTTTCAGCTTCACCAATATTTGGAGCATTCATCTCAAGTTTACTCCCGAACAGTGGAAAGCCATCCAACCCACACAAGGTGGCGGTGGTCCGCCCCGGGCGTTTGGTCCGGGCATGTTCCTTGGCCCAAAGCTGTTTGAAGTCGCCGACGCCAACAAGGATGCGAAAGTCACCGTCGCTGAATTCGATGCTGCTGCGACACGCCTTCACACCGATTGGAGCAAAGGCCAGGCTGCGCTTAACACGGACCATCTTAAGGACGGGCTGAACGCGCTCATCACCAATGGCCCTGCCGGCGCCCCCGCTCCCCAGCGCAGCATGCTCCAGGGCGCCGAAGGCAAACGCAACGGCATCGCTTCCGCCATGGGTTTCGAGTTTCCGACCGGCAAAGCGGACATCGAGTTTAACGGCGCTACACTGAAAGATGCTTCGATCCGCCATAAAGGGAACGGCACCTTTCTCCTGGCCCAAGGCACGCACAAAAAGTCCTTTAAGATCGATCTGGATGACAATATCAAAACCCAGGCCGTCGGGCGCGTCACCAAGCTGAACCTTCACAATAACGTGATGGATGGCGGTTGGATGAACGAATCTCTCTCCTATCGCCTCTTCCGAGAAGCAAAAGTCCCCGCGCCGCGCACCGCTTATGCCCGCGTTTACGTCACCGTCCCCGGGGAATACGACAAGAAGTATTTCGGCCTATATTCGCTCGTGGAGAACGTGGATGGCGATTTCGCCAGGGAACAGCTCGGCACAAAGAAAGGCGCCTTCTTCAAGCCCGTCACCAACCGCCCCTTCGAAGATATGGGCGACGACTGGAAGCCTTACAACCAGCCTTACGATCCCAAGGACGATGTCACTCCGGCTCAGAAGCAGCGCTTGATCGCTTTCTGCAAATTCGTTTCTCATGCCTCGGACGAGGAGTTCAACGCGAAGTTCGGCGAATGGGTGGATATCGATAACTTCAGCCGCTACATGGCCACGCTCGTTTGGCTCGCGGAACTCGACGGCATTCTCGGCTCAGGCCAGAACTATTACGTTCATCTCCATCCCGAAACCCAGAAGTTCCAGTTCATCCCGTGGGATATGGATCATTCTTTCGGCACCTTCTCCTTGCGCGGAACCCAGGAGGAGCGCAATGAACTCAGCATTCATAAACCATGGGGTGGTGAAACACGCTTCCTCGCTCGAGCATTCAAGGTGCCCGCTTTCAAAACCGCTTACCTCGCGAGACTCCAAGACTTAAGCAAGACCCTCGCGACCCCAGAGCGCCTCGCACAACAGGTTGATCTGCTCGCTTCTGTGTTGCGCCCCGCAGTGCAGGAGGAATCACCCGAAAAACTCGCCCGTTTCGACAAGCTTATCGCCGGTGAGTCCAGCGCCGCGTCTAGCCCAGGCGGGTTCCCAATGATGGGCGCAACCCAGCCCGTTAAAGCGTTTGCGAAAGTCCGCGCTGCTTCCGTCGCAGCTCAGCTTAAAGGCGAGAGCAAAGGTCTTGAGATCGGCGACTTCGGTTTTGGCGGGCCGCCTCGTGGAGGGCGTGGCCGCGGTCAGGGTGGCCCCGGCGGCGGCATGCCTGCTCCGAGTGAGTTCATCGCTCCTGGTTTCCTTGCCGTGATGGATAGAGACAAGGACCAGTCCGTCTCCCGCGATGAGTTCCTCAAAACTTTTGCCAACTGGCGCGACAACTGGCGGAAAGGCGCCGACGCGCTCACGCTCGACCAAATCACCGAAGGCTTAAACGAACAATTCACTCCTCCGGGCGGCGGCAGGCCCGGCGGCTTTGGTCCTCCTCCCGGCGGCCCTGGCCCCGGGCCAGTCGTTCGCCCGTTCCCCCGCGAGTAAACTGGAGCCACGCATGTCACCCTCAACTGAATCCCGCGAGAACCGCGATCTTGCCACTGAGATCAAGTTCCTCGTTCCCAAGCCGCTCGCGGAGCAAATCCGCGTCTGGGCTCGGCAGCGCCTTGAGCCCGATCCCAATGGCAAAGATGGCCGCGACCTCTATGAGATCACGAGCCTTTATATGGACACCGCTGATTTCGATGTCTTCCATCGCCGTGGTTCGTATGGGCGCAGCAAGTTCCGCGTGCGCCGCTACAACAGCGGCCCTGTCGCATTTCTGGAGCGGAAACTCAAAACCCGCGGCCTCGTTTCTAAACGCCGCTCTCTGGTGACACTTGAAGAACTCGCCCGCTTGAGCGCACCGCAACCCGACCGCTCCTGGCTCGGCGCCTGGTACCACGAACGCTTGCTCCTTCGGAAACTTCAGCCGATTTGCCAAATCTCCTACCACCGCATGGCGCGCGTCGGTATCTGCCCGACCGGTCTGATCCGTCTCACTGTGGACGAGAATCTCCGCGCTTGGCCACTGGCCTCACTCCAATTCCGTGAAGACGATCAGGCATTCGGCCTTTTAACCGACCAAGCCATTATTGAGCTGAAGTATCGGGAGCCTCTCCCTGCTCTTTTCAAAGAGCTGGCCGAAACCTTTTCAATCAAACCACAGGCTCTTTCCAAGTACCGCTTGGCCGCTCGATCCCTTGGCCTCGCTCCTGAGCTGACCGATCAGGCCCCT
>Ga0196963_10000817_pt1 | contig 24021 bp, 18 predicted proteins | sample S1_5metaG_FD_148600 | JGI IMG/M metagenome (GOLD analysis project Ga0196963, IMG submission 148600) | Soil microbial communities from Anza Borrego desert, Southern California, United States - S1_5 | ecosystem: Environmental > Terrestrial > Soil > Desert | place: USA: California | collected...
GCGATGAAGGCGTCTATCCAACCGACCGAATAGGTCGAGCGCCCCCGCGCCTCCTGCAGCGCCGCCATGAAGGCGCCGATGTCCGGCATCCGCCGCTCGCGCACGGCCACCCGGGCGGACGGCACCCGCGCCATGCGGATCGCCGCGCGCAGGATGACGCCGGTCAGCCCCGCCCCGCCGATGGTCGCGGCGAACAGCTCGGCATCCTCCTGGGGCGAGACGCGCAGCACCCGGCCGTCCGGGATGGCGAGGTCGAGCCAGGCGACATGGTCGCCGAAGCTGCCGGCGGAATCGTGGTTCTTGCCGTGCACATCGTTGGCGATGGCGCCGCCGACGGTCGCGAAGGCCGTGCCGGGGGAGGCCGGGGCCAGGAAGCCGCGGGGCAGGAAAATCCGCAGCAGGTCGCGATAGCTCACCCCGGGCTCGCAGACGACCAAGCCGTCCTCGGGCGAGAAGTCGACCAGGCGGTCGAGGCGCCCGGTCAGCAGCGTCGTGCCGCCGGAATTGAGGGCGATGTCACCGTAGCTGCGCCCGGCGCCGTAGGCGATCAGCCCCGGACCCGGCTCGGCCGCCGCCACGGCCCGCGCGGCCTCGGCCAGGCGCTCCGGCCGCAGGGCGCGGGTCTCGGCCCGCAGGGCCCGGCCCCAGCCGGCCAGGGTGACGTCCTTCGCCCTCACGGCACGGCGCGCCGGGCGAGGCGCAGGGCGGGAGGCATGAAGGCGAAGCCGAGCGCCACCGCGAACCACAGCGTGGTGACGCGGATCACCACCGTGGCCGGGATGGCGGTGTCGAGCCCGACGCCATAGACCGCCAGCAGGGCGAGCATGGTCGCCTCGGTGCCGCCGATGCCGCCGGGCACGAGCGTCATCGCGCCCACCAGCATGCCGGCGGTGAATACCAGCGTCGCCGCCTGCAGCCCGATATCGGCGCCGAAGGCCCGCAGCACCAGCGCGAAGGCGGCGCATTCCGCCAGCCAGCCGACCACCGCCAACAGCAGGGTCAGCAGGAACAGCCGCGGCGTGAAGAGGGCGGTCGTCCGCCGCGCCGCGCCGCGCAGCCGGCCGAAGAGCCGGGGCCAGCGGCCGACCAGGCCGTATCCCGCGCCGACGAGGCGGGGCGCCGCCTGCGGCCGGGCCGCCAGGACGAGCATGACCGACACGCCGCCCACCGCGACCAGCAGCAGCAGCGGATGCGCGGCGGCCCCGGCCAAGCCGAAGAGCAGCAGCACGCCCATCGCGCCCATGTCGCTCACCCGGTCGGCGACCAGCAGCGGCATGGTGCGCTCGTAGCGGTAGCCGTCGGACCGCTCCATCAGCCACAGGCGGAGCGCCTCGCCGACCTTTCCGGGGGTGGTCGTCAGGGCGAAGCCGGCGACGTAGAACAGCGCCGACCGGCCGAGCGGCACCGCCATGCCCAGATGGTGGCTGTAGAGGTGCCAGCGCAGGGTGCGCGAGGCGTAGTTCAGGAGCGACAGGCCCAGCAGGGCGGCGACCAGCGGGCCGTCCAGCTTGCCCAGATGGGCCATGATCTCGTCGCCGCCCGACAGGGCGGCCGCGGCCGCCATGCCGCCGCAGAAGAAGACCACCGACAGCGCGACGGCGAATTCGACCCGCCGGAAGCCGCCCGCCGGCGCCCTGTGCATCGCCCCTCCGATCATAGGTAGACCAGCCCGGCGAAGCTGAGCGCCCAGAGCCCGACCGAGACGATCATGAAGCGGTCGGTGAGCATGATGGTGGTCGGGGCGCCCGAGCGCTCCTCCACCAGCATGATCTGGAGGTAGCGCAGGATTCCGGCGATGACGAAGGGTACGGTCAGGTAGAGCCGCTCGCTGCCCACCGAACCCGCCACCGACGCGTCGGTCGTGTACATCATGTAGTTCACGAGCAGCGCCCCCAGCACCACGGCGATGGCGGTGTCGAGGAAGGGCTTGGTGTAGCCGTCGAGGCTCTTGCGGTGCTGGCCGCCGAGCGAGCGGACCAGGTCGTCGCGGCGCTTGGCGAGCGCCAGGAAGAGGGCGACGAGCCCGGTGCAGGCGATGATCCAGACGCTCGGCTCGACCCCGATGAGCGCCGCCCCCGCCATCACGCGCAGGATGAAGCCGAGCGTGATGCACATGACGTCGACGATCGAGATGTGCTTGAGGCCGAAGGAATAGGCCATGTTGATGACGAAATAGACCGCCGCCAGGACGCCGAAGGCCAGGTCGAGGCCGAAGGCGAGCGCCATGCCCGCCGTCAGCGCGCCGGCCAGCAGGACGGCCGCCATGGCGGGGGAGACGGCGCCGCTGGCGATGGGGCGCGACCGCTTGACCGGGTGCATGCGGTCGGCATGCCGGTCGACGAAGTCGTTCAGGACGTAGACCGCGCTGGCGATGAGGCAGAAGCTCAGCACGCCGGCGACGATCAGCAGGATGTTCCCGAGCGAGAGCGCGCCCGGCGTGAAGAAGAGCGGGGCCGCCACGAAGGCGTTCTTCACCCATTGGTGCGGCCGCAGCAGCGCCAGGGCCGGGGGCAGCCGGGTCCGCCGCGGCCGCAGCGTCGTCCCGTCGGCCGGGATTGCGAAGTCGGCGCTCGGGCTCGTTCGTTCTGGGCTGTTCGTCATCGGGCATCCGAGGCGGTGGGGGCAGGGACCGGGTGAAGGCAGGAGCACACGCCCGCAACAGAACCGGCCTCGCTCGGCGGCACCGGGCCCCACTCGCTGCACGCCTCGGCCATCGCATACGCCTACGGGCTCAACAAACGGGCTTCGGCGCCAACCGTTCCCAAAATCGTTGGCGCTCCAGTTCGGCTTTTATTGGGCTACAGCTGCGCAATCATTGGCTATCCCAGGCGAAGACCCCGGTTATTCCCATGCCGCCTGGCGCAGATCACGCTCTGTACTGCCCGCTTGAAGCTGAACATTGTGGTGAACGGGTGTTTTCATTGCTAACAGTATTATGTTCGGGCCAAATGATAAAATTGGAGTAACGATCACTAAATGGATCTGAATATGAACAAACCCTGGATGCGCACGTCAAACAGCATTCCGCAGATCCCATTTAATCCGTGCTTAACCCTGGCGCGTCAGACATATGCGCCATGCCTGCACATCACGATCTCCCCTGTCACCGGAGCCTGCGTCATTCGCTCGGGCTTCTTTTCGTCTTCGGGCTGGGCGCCCTGGGCAGCGGCGCCGCGGCCGCGCAAACCCAGGCGGCGCCGCCGCTGCCCAGGGTCGTCAGCGCCAAGCCGGAGAAGGTTTGCCAGATCGTCGGCGAGGTGGACCGGCAGACCGGGCGGCCGACGCCCAACGCGACCGAGAGCCGCTACGGCTTCTGGGGCACCGATCTCGGCGCCTCCTTCGAGCACCAGGGCAAGCTCCACTTCCTGTTCGGCGACACCCATGCGAGCGGCGGCCTCAGCCGCCCGCGCGATGCCGATCTGCTGGCCGTCTCGACGGACGACGATCCGGACGACTGCCTCGAAATGGCCTTCCTGACCGACCCGGATGGCGGCTACCGGCCGCTGTCCATCCCGGGCGTCTCCTCCGGCGAGTTCAGCGTGCCGACCGGCGGGCTCAGCGTCGGCGGCGAAGTGTTCGTCTTCGCCACCACCGATTTCTCGCCCGCCAACCCGATGGGCCGCTCGGTCCTCGCCAGCTCGCGCGACGGCGGCCGCAACTTCGCGCTGCGGCGGACGGTCTCGACCGAGAAGTTCATCAACGTCGCGCCCGCCGTCGCCGAGGCGGCGGCGGTGCCCGGCCTGCCCGTGCCGGCCGGGAAGGCCGCCCTGCTGTGGGCCAGCGGGCGCTACCGGCAGAGCGCCCCCTATTTCGCCGTGGCGCCGGCCGACCGGATCGCCCAGGGCGGCGCGATGCGCTACTTCGCCGGCCTGGACCCGGCCGACGGCTCGCCGCGCTGGAGCGGCGACGAGGCCGATGCGGCGCCCCTGTTCGAGGAATCGTGCCTGGGCGAGCTTTCGGTGGCCTGGAACCCGCATCTGCGGCGCTGGCTGATGCTCTACAATTGCGGCACGCCGAACAACCGCATCTACATGCGCTCGGCCGAGCGCCCCTGGGGCCCCTGGTCCGCGCCGGAGACGCTGTTCGCCCCCGGCCGCGACGACGGCCCCTGCCCCTTCCTCCATCCCGGCCAGGGGGCGGCGGATGCCGGCCCCGCCGCCGGCTGCGCGCGGGTCTCGGACCCCCACAACCCGCATGTGGCGGGCGATGTCTACGGCCCTTACATGATCCCGCGCTTCGCCCGCGGCGTCGACGGCGCCTCGTCGACGATCTACTACCTGATGTCCACCTGGAACCCCTACACCGTGGTGCTGATGCGCTCGACGCTGACGCTCGACGGCGGCGTGAAGGTGGCGGCCGGCGGGTAGGGGCCTCGGCTTTACCGAATCCCGCATTGACAGGCCCCTTCGGCCGTACCAAGCTTGCCATATACCGGCAATCGATGGCCGGACGGCGCATGAGCCCCACACCTGACCGCGGACGCGGCACTCGGGTGCGGGGCTTTTTTGTTTCGGGGGCATGGTGCGCGGATTTCGGCACGACTACCCGATCGGACTGCTCTACTCGACCACCGGCGACTACGCCGCGATTGGCCGCGACGCCTTGGATGGCGCCCTGATGGCCCTCGACGAGGTGAACGCCGACCCTGCCTTCCCCTTCGCCCTGAGGCCCCTGGTCGAGAACCCGGGCGGCGTGGCCGAGCGCTACCGCGCCCGATGCGAAGACCTGACGCGCCGCCAGGGCTGCCGCCACGTCGTCGGCACCATCACCTCCCTCAGCCGCAAGGAGGTGATCCCGGTGGTCGAAAAGCACGATGCGCTGCTGTGGTACATCGCGCCCTACGAGGGCTTCGAGTGCTGCGACAACGTCATCTACCTCGGCGCCTGCCCCAACCAGCACATCGTGCCGATGTTCCACCATGTGCTGCCGCGACACGGCACGCGGGCCTATCTGGTGGGGTCGAACTACATCTGGGGCTGGGAGACCAACCGCATCGCCCGCGAACTCCTGGGCCAGTGCGGCGGCGAGGCCGTGGCGGAACGCTATCTCGCGCTCGGCAGCGAGGACGTGCCCCGCATCGTCGCCGAGATCGCCGAGAAGCGGCCGGACTTCATCCTCAGCACGCTGATCGGTCCTTCGAGCTACGCCTTCTTCCGGGCCATTGGGGCTCTGGCCGCCGAAGACCCGGCCTTCAAGGCCGAACGGATGCCCATTGTCAACTGCAACCTCACCGAATGCGAGCTGGGCCTCATCGGCGAGGCGGGCATCGGCCACCTTTCGGCCGCCGTGTGGTTCGCCGATCTGCCGGAGCCGCACGATCCCGGCTTCTCCGCCCGCGCCCGCGCCCGGCTGGGCGGGGACAGGCCGGCCTCGGCCCATCTGGTGGGCGGCTACGTGGCGGTGCGGATGCTGGCCGAGTGCATCCGCGAGACGGGCGACGACACCATCGCGGCGGTACGGCCGGTGGCGACCGGCCGCCGCTTCGACACGCCGCTGGGCCCCCTGGTCGTCGACCCGCGGACAAACCACGCGGCGCTCACGCCCCATCTCGGCCGCATCGCCGGCCCGGGGCGCTTCGAAGTGGTGGAGAGCGCCCGGGGCCCGGTGGCGGCGGACCCCTATCTGGTGGATTTCGCGCCGGAGCGCCTGGCGGCGGCGGTCCGAGGCGCTCGGGCCCGCCGGATGGAAGGGGGCTGACGTGGCACGCCGGGACGCCAGCACCCCGCGCACCCCGAATTTCCGCGATTGGCGGGCGGCGGTGCTGCATCCGCCGGGCCCGGTGGCGGAGGCCCTGCAGCGCCAGCTCGCGCGCCTCAGCATCCAAACCCGCATCCTTTGGCCCGATCTCGACGCCGCGGGCGCCGAGGCGGACGTGGTTTTCTTCGACGCCGACCTCGGCCACGACCAGCAATTCCCCTGGCCGGCCGGCGGCGCGCCTATGCCCACGGTGGCGCTCGTCGGATCCGAGGCACCGGGACGGCTCGAATGGGCGCTGGCGCAGAGGCCCTGCGCCCACATGACGAAGCCCGTCGGCTCCGGCGGCGTCTACAGCGCCCTCGTGATCGCCTCCCATGCCTTCGCCGAACGCCGGGCGCTACAGCAGGACATCGCAGCGCTCAGCGCACGGCTGAAGGGGCGCACCGTTGTGGCCCGCGCGCTGGCCCGCCTGATGGCCGAGCGCGGGCTCGACGATGCCGCCGCGATGCGCCTGCTGCGCGGGGAGGCCATGGATCGAGGCCGTACGCTCGAGGACCAGGCGTCGGCGCTGCTCGCCGGCCCAGAGGCCGCCGCCAGGGACCGCGGAGGGCGAAGGCCATGACCGCGATAGGCCTGCTGCTTCGCCGCAAATCGTCGGTGTTCGGCCTCGTCGTCGTCGCGACCATGGTGGCGGCCGCGCTCTTCGCGCCCTGGCTGGCGCCCCTGCCGCCGAACGAGCAGTTCTTCGAGGGGCTGAGCCTCGAGGGCGCGCCGCTGCCGCCGAACGGGCAGTTCTGGCTCGGCACCGACCAACTCGGCCGCGACCTTCTCTCCCGCCTGATCTACGGGGCCCGGACGTCGCTGCTGGTCGGGGTCGTCGCCAACGGCGTGGCGGTCCTGCTCGGCACGCTGCTGGGCGTGATCGCCGGCTATGCGCGCGGCCGCCTGGGCGCCGCCATCATGCGCTTCACCGACCTCATGATGGCGTTCCCGGCGCTGCTGCTCGCCATCGCGCTCGCCGCCATCTTCCAGCCTTCGCTATGGATCGTCGCCATGGTGATCGCCATGGTGAACTGGGTGCAGATCGCGCGCGTGATCTACACGGAGACGACCGCCCTCGCCGAACGCGACTACATCGAGGCGTGCCGCGCGCTGGGCGCCCATTGGCCGCGCATCCTGCTGCGCCACATCCTGCCCCACCTGGTCCCGACCGTGCTGGTCTACGCCACGCTCGGCATCGCGACGACGGTGCTGCTCGAGGCGACGCTGTCCTTCCTGGGCATCGGCGTGCGGCCGCCGGAGCCCTCCTGGGGCAACATCATCTACGAGAACCAGACCTATTTCGCGACGGCGCCCTGGCTGGTTTTCTGTCCGGGCGCGGCCATCCTGCTGCTGGCGCTCGGCTTCAACCTGCTCGGCGACGGCATGCGCGACGCCCTCGACCCGACCCAGCGGGGGCGCGGCTGATGGCCGGCTTCCTGGCCAGGCGGGTCGGCGGGGCCCTGCTGATCCTGCTCGGCGTCACCGCCATCACCTTCGCCCTGCTCTTCCTCGTGCCGGCCGATCCGGCCCGCCAGATCGCCGGCCGCTCGGCCTCCGCCGCGACCGTCGAGTCCATCCGCCAGCAGCTCGGCCTCAACCTGCCGCTCTGGGAGCAATACGGGCGCTACCTGCTACGGCTCGCCGGCGGCGACATGGGCCGGTCCTACATCCAGCGCACCGAGGTGGCCTCGCTCATCTGGAGCCGCCTGCCGGCGACGCTGCTGCTGATGCTGGGCGCCATCGTCTGCGAATTGCTGATCGGACTGACCGCGGGGGTCGTCGCGGCGGTGCGGCGCGGCCGGGCGGTCGACAACGCGGTCATGGTGGCGAGCTTCATCGGCGTCTCCGCGCCGCAATTCGTCGTCGGCATCCTGCTGCTCTATGTCTTCGCGGTGCAGCTCGGCTGGTTCCCCATCGGCGGCTACGGCACCTTCAGCCATCTGGTGCTGCCCGCCCTCACCCTCGGCATCCTGGGCGGCGGCTGGTACAGCCGCATGGCCCGCAGCAGCATGGTCGACGTGCTGCGGCAGGACTACATCCGGACGGCCCGCGCCAAGGGCGCCGGGCCCGGGCGCATCGTGATGGTTCACGCCCTGCGCAACGCCGTCCTGCCGCTGATCGCCATGATCGGGCTCGACATCGGCCTGTTCATGAGCGGCGCGGTCGTCGTCGAGTCCGTCTTCGGCTGGCCGGGCATCGGCCAGCTCACCTGGCAGGCGATCCAGCAGGTCGACATCCCGGTCATCATGGGCGTCACCCTGACCGCGGCCGTCTTCATCGTGCTCGGCAATCTGCTGGCCGACCTCATGGCGCCATTCGTCGATCCGCGCATCCGGCTGCGGTGAAGGGCGGCCCCGACCAAAAAAAGCGAACCCGCGAACAGGAGACCCAGATGAAGAAGCCCCTGCTTACCGGCGCACTGGCCGCCGTGCTCCTCGGAGGCACCGCGCTGTCGCCGGCCCTGGCGCAGGACGCCAAGAAGGGCGGCGCGATGGTGGTGACCTACAAGGACGACGTCTCCACCCTCGACCCCGCCATCGGCTACGACTGGCAGAACTGGTCGATGATCAAGGCCCTGTTCGACGGGCTGATGGACTACGAGCCCGGCACCACGACGCTCAAGACCGACCTGGCCGAGAGCTACGAGATGTCGCCGGATGGCATGGCCTACACCTTCAAGCTCCGGCCGGGGGTCAAATTCCACAACGGCCGGGAGCTGACGGCCGAGGACATCAAATATTCGATCGAGCGCACGGTGAACCCGGCGACCCAGAGCCCCGGCCAAGGCTTCTTCGGCTCGATCAAGGGCTTCGAGGAGGCATCGAAGGCCGATGGCAGGCTCTCGGGCATCACGGTCGTCGATCCCCGCACGGTGCGGATCGAGCTGTCGCGCCCCGATGCGACCTTCCTGCACGTGATGGCCATCAACTTCGCCTTCGCCGTGCCGAAGGAGGCCGTCGAGAAGCACGGCGCCGATTTCGGCAAGAACCCGGTCGGCACCGGCGCTTTCAAGCTCGCCGAATGGACGCTCGGCCAGCGCGTGGTGTTCGAGCGGAATCCGGACTACTTCGACCCCTCCTTGCCGAAGCTGGACCGCATCACCTTCGAGATCGGCCAGGACCCGACGGTGGCCCTGCTGCGCCTGGAGCGCGGCGAGGTGGACATCCTCGGCGACGGCATCCCGCCCGCCCGCTTCCTCGACGTTCGCGGCAAGCCGGAGAACAAGGACCTGATCGTCGAGGGCGGCCAGCTCCATACCGGCTACGTCGCCATGAACACGACGATGAAGCCGTTCGACGACAAGCGCGTGCGGCAGGCGGTGAACATGGCGATCAACAAGGACCGCGTCGTCCGCATCATCAACGGCCGCGCCGTGCCCGCGAGCCAGCCCCTGCCCCCCTCCATGCCGGGCTACGCCAAAGAGTACAAAGGCTACGCCCACGATCCTGCCAGGGCGAAGGCGCTGCTGGCCGAGGCCGGGCACCCGAACGGCTTCGAGACGGAGATCCTGGCCAACAACACCGACCCGAACCCGCGCATCGTCCAGGCCATCCAGCAGGATCTGGCGGCGGTCGGAATAAGGGCGAACGTCAAGACCCTGGCACAGGCCAACGTCATCTCCGCCGGCGGCTCGAAGGAGGGGGCGCCGATGATCTGGTCGGGCGGCATGGCCTGGATCGCGGACTTCCCCGACCCCTCGAACTTCTATGGGCCGATCCTCGGTTGCGCCGGCGCCACCGAGGGCGGTTGGAACTGGTCGTGGTACTGCAACAAGGACCTCGACGCCAAGGCCGCCGCAGCAGACGCCATGGTCGATCCCGCCAAGCGCGAGGAGCGGCTGGCGCAGTGGCGCGAGGTCTACCTCCAGGTGATGGAGGACGCGCCCTGGGCGCCGGTGTTCAACGAGCAGCGCTTCACCATGCACAGCGCCCGCATCGCCGGGCCGGACGCGGTCTTCGTCGATCCTGTCCACATCCCGGTCAACTACGAGCATGTGTGGGCGAAAGATGCGCAGTAACCACACCCACACCATCCATTGCCGCCACAGCCACTACGGCTGGGACCGCTCGAACGCACCCGTTCTGCGCATCGCCCCCGGCGAGACGGTGGAATTCGAGACGGTCGACAGCTCCGGCGCGCAACTTGGGCCGGACAGCACACTCGACGATCTGGTCCGGCTCGACTTCGGCAAGGTCAATCCGGTCACCGGCCCCGTCCATATCGACGGGGCCGAGCCGGGTGACGCGCTGAAGGTGACGCTGATGTCCTTCCGGCCCTCGGGATGGGGGTGGACCGCCAACATCCCGGGCTTCGGACTGCTGGCCGACCAGTTCAAGGATCCTGCGCTGCACATCTGGAAATACGATCCCGTCGCCCTCGCACCCGCGCTCTACGGGCCGGGGGGCCGGGTGCCGCTGAAGCCCTTCACCGGCACCATCGGCGTGGCGCCGGCCGAGCCGGGGCCGCACAGCGTGGTGCCGCCGCGGCGCGTCGGCGGCAACATGGACGTGCGCGACCTCTCGGCCGGCACGGAACTCTATCTGCCGGTCGAGGTCGCCGGCGCCCTGTTCTCGGTGGGCGACACCCATGCCGCGCAGGGCGACGGCGAGGTCTGCGGCACCGCCATCGAGAGCCCGATGGCGGTGACGCTGAGGTTCGACCTCGTCAAGGGGGCGAACCTGCCCTTCCCGCGCTTCCGCACCGCCGGGCCGGTGACCCGGCATCTCGATGGCGAGGGCTACGAGGTGACGACCGGCGTCTCGCCGGACCTCATGCAGGCCTCGCGCGACGCGGTGGCCGGCATGATCGACCTGCTGACGGCGCGGCACGGCATGGCGGCGGTGGACGCCTACATGCTCTGCAGCGTCTGCGGCGACCTGCGGATCAGCGAGATCGTCGACATGCCGAACTGGCTGGTCAGCTTCTACTTTCCGCGCATCGTCCTTTCCTGAACCCCGGCGGGCGGCCCCGGCCGCCCGCCGCCTCCACGGTCCACGCCCCATGCCGCTTCTCGAGGTCGAAGACCTCACCGTCAGCTTCGCCGGCGCTTCCGGCCGCGTTCCCGTGCTGGAGGGCGTCGGCTTCGCGCTGGAGCCCGGCTCGATCGTCGGCCTCGTCGGCGAGTCCGGCTGCGGCAAGAGCGTCACCGCCATGTCGGTCCTGCGCCTGCTGCCGAGCCCGCCCAGCCGGGTCGAGCGCGGGCGGATCGTCTTCGAGGGGGTCGACCTGCTGGGCTTGGCGGAGCCGGAACTCCGCGACCTGCGCGGCAACCGCATCGGTATGATCTTCCAGGAGCCGATGACGAGCCTGAACCCCACCTTCACCATCGGCTGGCAGCTCGACGAAGCCCTGCGCCTGCACACCCGCCTCGACCGCGCGGCCCGGACGGCGCGCTGCCGCGACCTGCTGCGGCTGGTCGGCATCGGCGCCGCGGAGCGGCGCCTCGCGCAATACCCGCACGAACTCTCCGGCGGGCTGCGCCAGCGGGCGATGATCGCGATGGCGCTGGCATGCGAGCCGAAGCTGGTGATCGCCGACGAGCCAACGACGGCCCTCGACGTCACCATACAGGCGCAGATCCTCGATCTGCTGGCCGGTCTGCGCGAGCGGCTCGGCACGGCCATCCTGCTCATCACACACGATCTCGGCGTGGTGGCGGAGCATTGCGACGGCGTCGTCGTGATGTATGCCGGACGGGTGGTTGAGACCGCGCCGGTGGAGGCGCTGTTCGACCGGCCCCGACACCCCTACACCGCCGGCCTCCTCGCCTCGATGCCGCGGCTGGACAGTCCGCGCGGCCCCCTGCCGAGCATCCCCGGCATGGTGCCGAGCCCCGGGCACCGGCCGCCCGGCTGCCCCTTCGCCGACCGCTGCCCCAATGTGCTGCCCCGCTGCCGCGCCCAGATGCCGCCGCTGGCGGACCCGGAGGGCGGCCACCATGCCTTCGCCTGCTGGAATCCCATGCCATGAGCGCCACGGACGACCTGCTCATCGTCGAGGATCTGGTGAAGCACTACCCGGTCAGGGGCGGCGGTGCGATCCACGCCGTCAACGGCGTGTCGCTGCGCCAGCGCCGCGGCGAGACCATCGGCATCGTCGGCGAGAGCGGCTGCGGTAAATCCACATTCGCCCGGCTGTGCCTGCGCCTGGTCGAGCCGACCTCCGGCGGCATCCGCTTCGACGGCACGGATCTGCGCACGCTGTCGCCATCAGCCTTGCGCGCCAAGCGCCGCGACATGCAGATCGTCTTCCAGGATCCCTTCGCCTCGCTCGATCCGCGCATGAGCGTCGGCGCGATCATCCGCGAACCGCTGGACATCCATCGCATCGGCGGTCGGGGCGAGCGGGAGGCCCAGGTGATGGCCCTGCTGGAGACGGTCGGCCTTCCGCCCGACGCCGCCCGGCGCTATCCGCACGAGTTCTCAGGCGGCCAGCGCCAGCGCATCGGCATCGCCCGCGCCATCGCCCTGCGGCCGAAGCTGGTGGTCGCGGACGAGCCGGTCTCGGCCCTAGACGTCTCGATCCAGTCGCAGGTCTTGAACCTCCTCGTCGCCCTTCGCCGCGACCTGGGCCTCAGCTACCTCTTCATCTCCCACGACCTCGCCGTGATCCGTTACATCAGCGACCGGGTGGCGGTGATGTATCTCGGGCAGATCGTCGAGATGGCGGATGCCGATGCGATCTACGCCGAACCTGCCCACCCCTATACCCGCACGCTGATCGACGCCATCCCCAAGCCCGACCCGGCCCGGCGCCGCCAACGCCTGGTGCCGAAGGGCGAACTGCCCGACCCCGAGCATCCGCCGACCGGATGCCCCTTCCACCCCCGCTGCCCGCTCGCGACCGACCTCTGTCGGGTCCATATGCCGGAGGCGCGGGATATCGGTCCTCCCGGTCGGCCGCACACGGTGCGCTGCCACTACGCCTGAGCCGAGCGGCCGAAGGCTGCGACGGGCCGGTGGCGTCAAAGCGCCGCCGCCAGGCGGTCGACCTCGCCGCGGGTCTCGGACACCAGCGAGCCGATCTCGCCCGCCGAGCCCGAGGCGCGGCCCGCCAGGGCCTTGACCTCGCCCGCCACCACGGCGAAGCCGCGGCCGGCCTCGCCGGCGCGGGCAGCCTCGATGGTGGCGTTGAGGGCCAGCAGGTTCGTCTGGCCGGCGATGCCGGAGATCTCCCCCGCCACTTGGCCGACGCGGTCGAGCACGTCGCGCATCAGGGCCGTCGTCTCATCCACCGCGCGGCGGCGGGCGGTGACGTCGGTCGCGTACATGACCACGCGCGCCAGCGTCCCCCGCATGTCGACGATGGCCTGGAAATTGGCGGCGAGCCACACCGCCGCGCCGTCCGGCCCGGACAGGCGCAGTTCGCGCACCGCATGGCCGCCGGCCTGCAGCGTGGCGCGGTCGGCATCGTCGAGCACCCGGTCCAGCGTCGGCAGGGCCTGGAGCGGGCCGGGATCGGTGCCCGGCGGCAGGCCGATGAGGCGGCGCAGCACGTCGTTGGCGAGCACCGGACGGCCCTGCGCGTCCCATTCCGCCACGGCGTTGGTCCGTCGGATCGCCTCCATCCGGGCGTTGAACTCCAGCGCCGCGGTCTTGGTGCGGGTGACGTTGGCCTGGATGGAGATGAAGCGGTCGATCCTGCCGTCCGGCGCGAAGACGGGGTTGATCGACAGGGAGATCCAATAGGGCTCGCCCGCCTTGGTGTAGTTCAGGATCTCCTCGTAGAAGGGCTTGCGGGCGGCGATGTGCTCGCGCACCCGCGCCACGGTGCCCTGGTCGGTCGCCTCGCCCTGCAGCAGGTGCCCCGGCTTGCGGCCGCGGATTTCGGCGAAGCTGTAGCCGGTCAGGCGGGTGAAGCCGGGGTTCACATACTCCACGAGCCCCTGGGCGTCGGTGATGATGACCGCGTTGTCCGTCTCGTCCGCCACCAGCGAGAGCAGGCGCACCTGGGCGCGGCGCCGCATCTCCTCGGTGATGTCGGTGGCGAACTTCACCACCTTCCGCGGCCGGCCGGAATGGTCGAGGATCGGCGTGTAGCTCGCCTGGATCCACACCTCGCGCCCGCCCTTGCCCAGGCGCCGGAACTCCGCCGTGTGCGCCTCGCCCCGCCCGAGGCGGGCCCAGAACTCGCGATAGGCCTCGGAGGCGGCATCGGCCGGGTCGACGAACATCCGGTGGTGCCGGCCCACCACCTCGTCCAGGCCGTAGCCCATCGTGGCGAGGAAATTGGCATTGGCCGACAGGATGGTGCCGGCGAGGTCGAATTCGATCACCGCCCGCGACTTGTCGATGGCCGCGATCTGCCCGGCCCGGTCGGCATCGGCCAGCTTGCGCGCCGTCACGTCGGTGGCGAACTTCACCACCTTCACCGGCCGCCCGGCGGGATCGAGGATCGGGTTGTAGGTCGCCTGGATCCAGACCTCGCGCCCGCCCTTGCCCAGGCGCCGGAACTCCGCCGCCTGGGCCTCGCCCCGGGCGAGCCGCCGCCAGAACTGGCGGTAGGCCTCCTGGGCGGCTTCGGCCGGCTCCATGAACAGGCTGTGGTGCCGCCCCTGGATTTCCGCCAGGGTGTAGCCCATCGCGTCGAGGAAGTTCTGGTTGGCGGTGAGGATCGTGCCCTGCAGGTCGAATTCGATCACCGCCTGGGTGCGGTGGATGGCGGCGATCTGGCCCGCCTGGTCGGCGTCGCGCAGCTTGCGGGCCGTCACGTCCGTGGCGAATTTGACGATCCTGGCCGTCCGGCCGCCGATGCCGGGGATCGGCGTGTAGGTCGCCTGGATCCAGACCTCGCGGCCGCCCTTGCCGATCCGCCGGTATTCCGCGGCCTGGAACTCGCCCTGCCGCAGGCGCTGCCAGAACGCCTCGTAATCCGCGCCGCGCGCCTCCTCCGGATCGACGAAGATGCGGTGGTGGCGGCCCACCACCTCGGACTCGGCATAACCCATGACGGCGAGGAAAGTCGCATTGGCGGAGAGGATGGTGCCGTCCGGGGCGAATTCGATCACGGCCTGGCTCCGCCCGATCGCCTCGACCAGGGCCCGCCTGCCCGATTTGAACCACCGCAGCATCGCCGCCTCCGCCCATCGATCCGGCCGCGCCGCCGAGGGGCGATGTCCGCCCGGGTTGGCGGAGGCACGATCCTGGGGCGGGGCGACGCTTAGAAGGCGAAACCTAGGCTTATCGGGCCGCGGACGGAAACGACCGTTGGTATGGGACGGCGGCGTTTCGCCGATGGGTCGCGATCAGAGAGGCGCCACCGTCGACTCCGCCGTGACGCGCCAGGCCGGATCCGCCGCCTCGAGCCGGCGACGGATCGGGTCGAGATGGACCTGGCCGTAGAGGATGAGGACGCTGCGCCCCGGCTCGGCCAGCACGGCATCGGCCACCAGCGCCTCGCGGCGGGCGGTGATCGCCTCGGGCAGCGCGGCGTCGAACCGGCCGGAGGCGGCGGCGCCGAGGCCCAGCCGGGCGGCGGCGCGCAGCCGGGCCTGAAGCCAGCCCGGCATGTCGGCGAAGGCGTCGCGCAGCTCCGCCAGCGAGACCGGCGCGGCCGGCCCGTCCGGTTCGGCCGGCGGCAGCTCGGCCAGCAGGGCCGACATGGTGACGTCGACATTGCGCAGCTCCGGCCCGGGCGGGCCGAGCAGGCGGGCATTGTCCTGCAGCTCCAGCTCGGCGCCGACGAAGGTCGCCAGCGTCAGATAGGGGTGCTCCCCTTCGACCGGCACGATGTCGGCGCCCAGCCGCGCCATGATCTCCGCCATGGCGGATTGGGGGTCGGCGGTGTCCGACCGCACCCCCTCGTAGAAGACGAGCCAGCCCTCCCGGCGGCGGGCGGCCACCAGCTCGGCGACGGCATCGTAGAAGCGCGGCGAGCCGATATGCATCATGCCCTGCATCTCGACCTCGCGCCGGCCATCGGAGAGGCGCACCCGGTCCAGCTCGACCGGGAACAGGCCGGCGATGGCCGGCAGGGCGGCGAAGAGCCCCGCCGCCAGCCCGACCAGCGTCAGCAGGAGCAGGCCGACATAGCGCAGCGTTCGGCGGATCAGGCGGGCCATGCGGGACCATCGGAAGCGGCCGCCACCGGCCGGGCTTCCGATGTGGGAAGGGCGCCGCCCCTTTTCATCCCGATCAGCGGTATTTCAGGATCACGTAGATGGCGTGGATGATGCCGGGGATGTAGCCCAGCAACGTCAGCAGGATGTTGATCCAGAACGGCAGGCGCAGGCCCACCTGCATCGCCACGCCGACCGGCGGCAGCAGGATCGCCAGCAGGATTCGCAATATGTCCATGGCGCGGCCCTCAATCGTCGGCGTTCAGTCCGTCCGAGCGACCGCGGTCCTGGTCCTCGAACCCGCCCTCGGGATGGATCTGGCGCAGGCGCCGCTCCCCGTCCTGCGCCCCATCGCGCTCGGCGGCCGGGTCCTGGCCGGCGGCGCCGGTGAGATCCGCCTCGCTCTGGCCGCCGGGCAGGCCGCCGCCCTTCCGTTCTCCGCTCATCCGTCCCTCCTCCGTGTCGAACCGGTTCAGCAACACGGGGAGCGGCCTTCCGGTTCGCTACGGCCTCAGAGCGGATAGTCGAAGACGTGGGCGGCGGCGACGATGGGCGCGATGAATTCGCGGATCACCCGCTGATGCTCCGGATGCGGCAGATAGGCATCGCGCGCCGCCACGGATTCGAAGGTCATGACGAAGCCCCAGTCGATGCCCCGGCCGGGCTCCTCCGGGCTGCATTGGGCGCCGGCGGAATAGCCGACGATGCCGGGGATCGTCGTCGCCAGACCGGCCACGGCCTCGGCGCAGGCGGCCTTGGCGGCCTCCGTGGCATCCGGCTTCCAAGCGAACAGCACGACATGGTTGATGCGGCTCAAGGTCCTCGCTCCCTTTCCGGTCGGCCGGCGCGGCCGTGCGGCGACGATAGCCGGGCCGGGCCGGGCCCGCCAGGGCTGCGGCCCCAGGCCACGCCGACCGGCCGGATCGAGCCGCTATAGTGCGGCCGGCACAGGGGGGATCATGGACATCAGCGGATTTGCCGGGTTCGTCGAGGGCGCCGTCGCGACCATCGCCGCGGCCAGCGACTACGCCAAGGACATGGACGGGCGGGCGGCCTTCGTCCTCGGCATGCTGACATGGTTCGGCATCGAGCAGGCGGTCCGGCGGCTGGCCGGCCTGCTGCGCTGGGCGATCCTGGCCGCGGCGATCGGCGGCACCGGCTTCGCCGGCGTGGCCCTGCTGGCCGACGACGAGGCCCCGCCCCCCGCGGCCGAGGCGGCGGCGACGCCCTCCTGACCCAGCCATCGGGCCGGGCCCGGCCGCATGGCCGCGCCCGAAGCGGATGAACGCCATGGCATTGCACCTCCTCCGTTCGGCGATGGGCATCGCCGACATCGCCGCGCTCGAGGACATCCAGGGGCGCCGCGCCGCGGCCCGCGGCGGCGGCCCCGTCATGAGCTGGACCCGGCGGCGGCCGCTGCGGGCGGCCGAGATCGTCGGCGGCGGCTCGCTCTACTGGATCATGCGCGGCTTCATCCGCGCACGGCAGCCGGTGCTGGGCTTCGAGGAGGGCACGGACGAGGACGGCCGCTGGTTCGGCCTGTTCGTCCTCGCCGACCGTCCCATCCCGGTCGAGCCGGTGGAGCAGAAGGGCTTCCAGGGCTGGCGCTACCTGGAGGCGGCCAAGGCGCCGCCCGACCTCGATCCGGCGCGGACCGGGGACATGCCGCCCGACATGGTCGCCGAGCTGAAGTCGCTCGGCCTGCTGTGAAGGCGGGGCCGGCGGCCAGTCGCCCGGCCGCCCGCGCCGCTACTCGGCCTCGGCCTCGTCCTCGTTCGTGCCGTTGCTGCCCTGCTCCCCACCCTGGCCCCCGCCCTGCTCCGCGGGCGCCGCCGGCGCCGGACCGCTGCCCGTCGGCTGGTTTCCGGCCGGCTGACTGCCGGTCGGCTGGTTGCCGATCGGCTGCGCAGGCCGGGGCGCGCCCAGGACCTGCGGCGAGTTGCCGATGCCGAGGACGTCGATATTGCCCGCCGTCGTCAGCACCTCCGGCGCGCGGGCCGCGCCCAGCGTGTCGATCGCCGCGTTGCTAACCGAGAAGACGCCCGGCAGGCTGGTTGCGGTCCCGGGGGTGCGCGTCGGGGCCACGACCTCGCTCGCCGCGGGCATGTAGCCCCAGGGCGTGCCGTTCGCCACATACTCCTCGCCGCGCAGGCCGCTGCGGACGCGCAGCGCCGCAAGCCCGCCCTCGCCGCCCTCGATCCGGCCGAAGACCGTGCCGAAGCTGGCGAAGTCGACGATGAGCGCCCCGAGATCGGCCTTCTCCTGGCTGGTCCCGTCCAGCTTGCCGATCACCAGGCCGCCGGTCCGCGAGGTCAGGCGCAGCGTCGTCGACGGGCCGATGGCGCCGGCGAGCGAGATCAGGCCGTCGGTCGACATCCGGATGTCCGATCCCTGGAGTTGGACCGAGGATTGGAAGACGATGTCGCCCTTCTGCACGGAGATGTTGCTCGCGAGGCTGACCGGGCCGGTGCCGCTCTGCGAGACGCCGGACGCCGTCTGGACGTTCGCATTGGCGCCGAACACGACCGCGCCGCCGGTGGTGCCGGTGTCGACCGAGAGCTTGCCGCCGCTCGCCACGAGCGGGCCGGCGAAGGTGAAGCGGGTGCCGGTCAGCTGGATGCCCGTCGCCCCGTCCGTCCGCACCGCGCCGAGGCGGGTCTCGCCGCTGCCGTTCGTCTGGATGAAATCGGTGGCGTCCACCGAGCCCTGGAAGGTGACGTCGGTCGCATCGGCGATCTCCACCCGGCCCAGCGTGCCGTTCGCGCCGACCGCGCCGGCGACGGAGACGTCGCCCGTCCCGGCGTCGAGGGTCAGGGCGCTGCGCGAGGCCGCGTCCACCGTGCCGCCGAAGGCGAGGCCGCCCGCGACGAGGACGGTGTCGCGCAGCAGCGTGGCGGCCCCGCCGTATTGCTGCGCGCCGGTCGTCACGACGCGGCCGCCGTCGAAGGCCGTGGCGCCGCTGACCGACAGGCTACGCAGGGCCTGGTCGGCGCCGACCACGCCGCCGAAGCGGGCGCCGCCGACGATGGCCAGGGCCTGGCCGCCGGCCGTCAGGCCGTCGACCGCGCCCGAGAAGACCACTTCGGACCCCTGGAGCGTCAGGTCGTTGCGCACGACGAAGCGCTCGCCATAGCGCTGGGCGCCCGTGGTGTCGATCGAGTTGGTCTCGACCGACAGGGTCCCGCCGATGCTCGTGTCGAGCGAGGCGGCCCGGACGGCCCCCTGGAGGATCGTCGCGCCGCTGCTGTTGATCGTGACCGCCCCCAGCCGCGTCTGGCTGCCGACGGCCGAGGTCAGGGTCACGGCGCCGCTGCCGGCATTCACCGTCAGCGCCCGGGCCCCGTCGACCGTGCCGCCGAAGGTGACGGCCGCGTTGGCGGTGGTCAGGATCATGTTGGCGCCGAGGGTGGCGGCTTCGCCGTAGCTCTGGGCGCCGATCGTGTCGACCGCGCCGCCGTTGAGCGCCACGGTGCCGCCGGCATCGGTGGTCACCGAAGCCGCCCGCACCGTGCCGCCGAAGGTCGTGGCGCCGGTGCTGTTGAGGACGATGGCGCCGAGGCGTTGGGTGGCGCCGACCGCGCCGCCCAGGGTGATGGTCCCGCTGCCGGCATTCACCGTCAGGGCTTTGCCGCCGTCGACCGCGCCGGCGAAGCTCACCGCCGCATCGCTGGCGGTCAGCGTCGTCGCGACGCTCAGCAGCGCCGAGCCGTAGCCCTGGGCGCCCGAGGTCGTGACGGCGCCATGGCCGAAGGTGGTCTGGCCGGCGATCTTCAGCGCACCGAGCGCGCTGGTGCCGCCGACCGCGCCGTTGAGCACGGTATCGCCCGTCACGGTCAACGTCTGCTGCCCGGCGTTGGCCGCATTCACGGTGCCGCCGAACAGCGCATTGCCGATCAGCGTCGTGTTGACGCCGAGGGTGACGGCATCGCCGTAGCTCTGGAGGCCGGTCGTGTCGACCGAGCCGCCGTTGAGCGCCACGGTGCCGCCGGCATTGGTCGTCACCCCCTCCGCCCGAACCGTGCCGCCCAGGGTGGTCGCCCCGCTGCTGTTGAGCGTCACCGCGCCGAGGCGCTGGGTGGCGCCGACCGCGCCGGAGAAGGTGATGGCGCCGCTGCCGGCATTCACCGTCAGGGTGTTGCCGCCGTCGACCGCGCCGGCGAAGCTCACCGCCGCATTGGCCGTGGTGAGCTTCGTCGCGGCGTTCAGGACCGCCGTGTTGTAGCCCTGTGCGCCGGTGGTGGTGACGGTGCCATGGCCGAAGGCGGTCTGGCCGCTCACCGTCAGCGCGCCCAGCGCATTGGTCGTGCCGACCGCGCCGTTGAGCGCCGCATTGCCGGTCACGGTCAGCGTCTGCTGCCCGGCCGTCGCCGCGTCCACCGCGCCGCCGAAGCTGACGGTCGTCGCCGTCAGCGCCGTGTTGGCGCCGAGGGTGACGGCCTCGCCGTAGTTCTGGGCGCCGGTGGTGTCGACGACGCCGCCATCGAGCGCCAGGGCGCCGCCTGCATTGGTCGTCAGCGACGCCGCCCGCACCGCGCCGCCGAGCGTGGTGAGGCCGGTGCTGTTGAGGACGAGGTCGCCGAGGCGCTGGGTGGCGCCGACCGCGCCGCCCAGGGTGATGGCCCCGCCGCCGGCGTTCAGGGTCACGTCCACGCCGCTCGCCTCCAGCGCGCCGCCGATGGCGATGCCGCCGGTGCCGGCCGAGGTGTCGATGACGCGGCTGGTGCCGGTCAGCACCGCACCGCCCGCGATGCTCAGCCCGCCGCCGGCGACGTCGCCCTGCAGCGTCACGGTGCTGCCGGTGGCCGTCAGGCCGATGCTGCCGCCCTTGCCGGCCGTGATCGCGCCGGTGACGGTCATCGCCCCCGCGGTCTGCAGGATGATGTTGCCATGGGCGGTCGTCAGCGTGCCGAAGGTGGTGGCCTGGGGCCGGGCGATGACGATGCTGCCCGTGCCCGTCACCTCGGCCGAGAGGGTGTTGAAGGTCAGGCCGATGGCCGGCGCCGTCAGCGAGATGCCGCCGGCGGAGGTCAGTTCGACGGCGTCCGCGGTCAGGGCGGGCGTGGAGGGCAGACCGGTCGCCGCGCGGACGGAGCCGGCGGTGGTCACGATGGCGACATCGCCGCTCGCCCCGGCATCGACCTTCCCGATATCGACATGTCCGCCCGCCGTCACGGCGATGGCGTTGCCGGTGGAGGTGGTCTCCGACACGACCGACCGCAGGACGACCGCCGCGTCCGAGGCCAGGGTGATGGCGCCGTTGGCCGTCCGGACGTCCGTCGCCTCCAGGGCGCGGCCGGTCTGGCTCAGGTTCATCACGCCGGCGCCGCTGACGGTGGCAGTCAGGCTGTTGGCCGCGAGATCGAGATTGGCCCCGGCCGTGCCGATGCCGCCGGCCGCGGTGAGCGTCACCGCATTGCCGGCGATGACGGTCGTGCGGGCCAGAAGGGCCTCGTCGTCGAGGATCCGGCCGCTGCTGGCGGTCAGCGTGACGTTGCCCTGGGTCTTGGCGTCGATGGCGCCGACCGTCAGGTCGCCGCTGTTCACCGTCACCGAGACGTTGCGGCCTGCCGCATTGGTGTTGCTGACGATGGAGGTGACGGTCGTCGCGCCGCCCGCCACGATGACGACCGAGCCATTCGCGACCGTCGCATTCGTGACCGTCAGCGTGTCGGCCTCGTTGATGTTGATGCTGCCGGCCGCGGTGGTGGTGGCGATCAGCTCGCCCACCTTGGTGGTGAGCGGCGCGCCGGTGCTGCCGATGGCGCCACCGGCCTTCAGCGTCGCCGAGGCGCCGGTCACCGCTGTGCCGCCGGTCATTCCGTTGAAGATGCCGCCGCCCGCCGCGAGGGTGACGCCCTTGCCGTCGCCCCCGGCGACGATGGCGTCGCCGATCGTCAGCGCCCCGCCGGCCAGAACGTCGATCAGGCCGTTCTTCGTGACCGCGCCGTCGACTTTGCCGGCGCCGGAGAAGCCGAGATAGATGTCGCCCGTGCCGGTCACCTCGGCGGCGATGGTCTGGAAGCTGCCCGAGAGGCGGCTGTCGGCGCTGCCGATGCCGTTCTTGACGGTCAGGTCGAGCTTGTTGGCCGTGATCGACGACCCGGACGCCAGCAGCGCGCCGTTGGCGGCCGAGACGACGACGGTGCCGCTGCTGCCGGCATTCACCGTTCCGACGGTCACGTTGCCCGTCGTCGAGGTCAGGTCGATCGTGCGGCTGGTGCCGCCCGCGACCGCCGAGGTCACGGTCACGTCGCCGGTGGCGGTGGCGGTGATGTTGCCGTCGCTGGTCGCCAGCGCCGTCAGGGTGGCCGCGCCGGTGTTGTCGACGATCAGGTTGCCGGCGCCGGTCAGGGCGGCGTCGATCTTGCCGCCCGAAGTCGCCAGCGTCGTGTCGCCGTTCTTGCTGCCCGAGCGCAGGTGGAGGCTGGCGGAGGACAGGGTCAGGGTGCGGCCGCCGCCGCTGGCGACGATATCGGTCGTGCCCGCCAGGCGCAGGTCGCCGGTGGTGGCGAAGCCGGTCGTCGGCAGGGTGAGGGTGGTGCCGGCCAGCAGGGCGATGCTGTCGCCGCCGGTCGAGGCCACGCCCGCGGACACGTTGAGCGAACCCGAGGTCTGCAAGATCGCCTTGCCCCCCTTGCCGCCGGCGATGTCGAGCACGCCGCCGCCGAGGGTCACGTTGCCGGTGATCGAGACGTTGATGGTGCTGTCCGCCGCCGTCGTGGCGATGGAGTCGAGGGTCGACGCCGTGATGCTGATGGCGGTGCCGGCGCCGGCCGCGAAGTCGGTGATGGTGCCGACCGCCGTCTTCGCCTGCAGCGAGACGTCGTGCGCCAGGATGTTGACGCTCTGCCCGCCGCCGCCGGCGGTGCCCTGGAGGATCGAACCGTTGGCCGCCTGGAGTGTGACCCCGCCATGGCTGGCGCCGGCCGTGATGCGGCTCAGCACCAGGTTGCCGTCGGTCGCCGCGATGGCGATGTCGCGGCCGGCCGCATCCGTCGAGGAGACAACGCTGGTGACCGTGGCGGTGCCGCCGGTGGTGATGTCGATGGCGCCGTTTGCCGCGGTGATCGAGGTCAGGGTGACCGCGTCCCGTTCCGCCAGGTGGATGCCGCCGGCTCCGGTGACCCCGGCGGTCAGGGCGCCCGCATCGGTGCCCAGGCGATGGCTGGAGGTGCCGAGGCCCTGGGCCGAGGAGAGGATGACCGTCGAGCCGGCGATGCGGCTGGCGGCGTCGCCGTCATCGACGATGGCGCCGGCGCTGGCGGTGAGCTGGGTCTGGCCGAGGGTGCCGATCGAGCCGGCGACGAGCCGGCTGCCGGTGGTGCTGACGGTGATGTTGCCGCTGGTCGACTGCAGCCCACCGAGGATCATCTCCCCGGTGCCGGTGACGTTGATTTCACCCGCGCCCGTGCGCAGCAACGACAGCACGCTGCCGCCGCTGGTCGCCAGGAAGATGTCGCCGCCGGCGCTGTCGGCCTGGAGCTGGGTCGCCGCCGTCCGCACCCGGGTGCCGCTGGTGCCGATCCCGTTCGCGCCGTTGAGGGCGACCGAGAGGCCGGTGACCAGGTTCGAGCCGCTGATCCCGGTGATGGCCCCGCCGGCCGCCAGGGCGACCGCGCCGTAATTGGTGCCCGCCGTCACGGCGCCGACCGCGATGTTGCCGCCGGTGCTGGTGACCGCGATGTCGTTGCCGCTGCCGTCGGCGGCCGTGGCGCTGGTCAGCTTGATGTTGCCGGCCGCGATCACGGCGATGGCGCCGTTGGCGGTCGAAAGGGTCAGCCCGCCTTCGAGCGACCCCGTGCCGACGAGGTGCATCGAACCGGTGCCGGTGACGCTCGCCGTGACCGGGGAGGCGGTCGAGAGGCCGAGCGCCGTGTCGGCGGTGCCGATGCCGTTCTGGGCCGAGAGGGTGACCGACCCGGCGGCATTGCCGCCGCCGATGGTGGTGGTGGACACGCCGTCGTCGAGGATGCGGCCGGCGGCCGCGGTCAGGCTGAGCGCGCTGCCGTTGCCATAGCTCAGCGTCCCCACCACGAGGTCGCCCGCGCCGCTGGTCACGGACAGGGCGCCGCCCGAGGCGACATCCGTCAGGGCCAGCGTGCCGGTCTGGCTGATGTAGAGGCCGCCCTTCTGCGTCGATGCCGTCAGCTCCTGCGTCGCGAGGCGCACCGCGGCGCTGCCCGTGCCGATGAAGCCGCCGCCGCCCAGACCGCTATTTGTCTGCA
>Ga0196963_10000818_pt1 | contig 24016 bp, 47 predicted proteins | sample S1_5metaG_FD_148600 | JGI IMG/M metagenome (GOLD analysis project Ga0196963, IMG submission 148600) | Soil microbial communities from Anza Borrego desert, Southern California, United States - S1_5 | ecosystem: Environmental > Terrestrial > Soil > Desert | place: USA: California | collected...
ATGAAGATGAAGACTGAGAAGGATTCGGATTACTGCATCTGCACAGAGTGCATTGACAAAGCCTTAGCGAAACTGAACGGTAGAGAGGTTCCAGAATGAAGGAACTGTTTGATGCTGACGAATTGCTGTTGAAACTGCCACGTCCGAAATGTAAGAAGCACGGTATTCCAATGGAATGCCACCTGTGTAGACAGGAGTGGGAGGTCGCTCATGGTAACAACTAAGCCGCAGTTTCACGTCTGGTCTTATGATATTAGTTTCTTCTTTCTTACGAATCGGACTTGTACGAAATGCGGTGTCTACGAGGGTCCGTTCCAGTTTAGAACGTCGAGGTGTACAATATGAATCCCAAGTTCGACTATGCGGTTCTTGATGCCATGTATCGCCGTGCGCCAGCAATGTTCGATGACTGGTGGCACGTCATGGAGGAGGTTGCACCAGATTGGGAGCCACCAGAACGAGAATAATGGACTCATAATTAGTCAAGGTTAAACATATGTCGAAAAACGAAGTTTGTTTAAATACCCACCCCACTCATTATTTGACATCATTATTTGGGGTGTTTTGGGGCAAACTATGAAGGCAGCAATTTACGCAAGAGTTTCTACCCAAGAACAGACCGTTGAACAACAAGTCAACGCTTGCCGTCGCTACTGTGAGATGCAAGGATGGGAGTTCGACATCTACGCCGATGAAGGAGTTAGTGGCGCAAAAACCAGTCGCCCAGAGTTCAACAAAATGCTGGAAGGCATCCGCAGAGGCTACTACCAAGCCATCGTCATCTGGAAACTGGATCGCCTTGGTCGTTCTACGATTCACCTACTGCAACTATTGGAGGAGTTCAGGAACCGCAACATCCAAATTGCCATCACAACAGGTAATATCGACACCAGCAGACCAGAAGGTCGCCTATTCTTCACTATTATTGCTGGATTCGCTGAGCTTGAACGGGAGTACATCAAGCAGCGCATTCAGGCCAGTATGGACACAAAAAAGGCTAAGGGCATCCCATTAGGGCGTAAGAAGGGCAGCAAGGACAAGAAACCTCGACGGAAATCAGGCTATCTTCTGCGTTATGCTAATAGGCCAAGAAAGGGACAGTCGTGGTACCATAAAGAGCGTGAGGAAGAAGCTAAGCGATTGAAAGAAGATGCTGGAAAAGAAATTTATAAAGATCCTCCGAAAGATTAATATACTACTACGACTACGACTACTATATTCGGAGGTTAGTACTATGGTCAGATACGACGGTCATCCAGACCCAACAACAATCTTCAGGAAAATCTTCCTCTATGCTGTCCTTCTTGTTCTTGGACTTACGATCTTCTTTGGGAGTTTCTACCAAATTGATGCCGGACAACGGGGTGTCCTCCTCACGTTTGGTCGAGCCAGTGAAGACATCAAAGAACCAGGACTCCATTTCAAACTTCCACTCGTGCAAAGGATTGTGAAGATGGACATTCGTACCCAGAAGTATGAAACGGATGCCAGTGCTGCCAGCCATGACCTCCAAGATGTGCATACGAAGATTGCGGTGAACTACCGCTTAGTCCCCAGCGAAGTCGTGAACATCTACAGTGAAGTGGGGCAAGCCTACCAAGATCGGCTCATTCAACCAGCCGTCCAAGAGGTCGTCAAAGCCAGTACTGCAGAGTTCACTGCAGAGCAACTCATTACTGATCGGGAGAGCGTCAAACGGGATATTGAAACTCGTCTTGGTGATCGGTTGCGGAGCAGAAATATCATTGTGGAAGCAGTCAGTATTACCGACTTTGACTTCAGTGAGAGCTTTAGTGCCGCTATTGAGGCCAAGGTGACGGCGGACCAACTCCGGTTGAAGAGCATTAATGATTTGGAGCGTATTAAGATTGAGGCGCAGCAACGAATTGCTGAAGCAGAAGGCCGCAAGCAGGCCACCATTTTGAACGCTGAGGCGGAAGCAGAGGCAGTCAGGATCGTTCAGCAGGAGTTGTCCCGCAGCGATGAGTACATCGACTGGTACGCCGTCAATAAGTGGGATGGCAAGCTCCCCTTGGCGACAGGCGGGGTCACGCCGTTTATTGACTTACAGAGAACGACGACCTCATAGGTATTATATATGACTACGACCACTACTCATGACATGGTGAAGGTCAAATGTCATAAGTGCAAGTACGAATGGGACACCGACAGCAAACTCATGTGGGTCACTTGCCCAAGTTGCAGGACCAAGACCCTCAAAGAACGCAAGGAGAAGTGATATAGGATGGTAAACGTGAAAGCATTACTCAAAGACAAGAAGACCGAAAAGAAAGCCCTCGTGACCGGAACCGTGCCAAAAGCCCACGTCCAGGCCCTCAAGCAGGCAGGGATTAAGCCCAGCGTCCTGATCCAGGCAGCCTTTGAGGAAGCCTACGGACAACTCAAGACCAAATAATGAGGTTACAATGGCAAAAGATGATCGATTGATAGAATGGAAAAGGGCATATCTGGAGGGTAAGAAACTTGGCATGGTAAACGGTTTCTTCTATGGTGTCCTATTCAGCGTACTGACAATTATCATCATAACATTCATCATGGACCTACTCAAACTATGAGGACACACATGAGAATACTATTCGTTCCAATCGTCGTATTGATAGCGATCATCGCAGGGATCGGCCTTACTCCGCAGTTCCACTTCTGGAACACAGAAGAAGAAAACCACATGACCTATTGCAAGTGGGTAAAGCCAATGATGAACGCCTCGCATATCGACGGTGGATGGGCCTCCTGGTGCTATACCGAGGGATGGAGCGAGTACTGCAAGATGAGCTGGCCGGGAGACTGCCCGAGCAAATAACGAGGCGACAGATGGGATGGAAAGGAGCAATCAGAGGTTTTAGTATAGTGGTGGTTGCTGCAGTTACTTTGTTCTTAGTGGCATCTTTTATCCAATGGGATGCAACGTGGATGTGTCATGATATCTTTGGGGAAGCTGATTGTTCGTTTGCTTGGATGGCATTGAGAGCAACTATAGCTTTTGGAGTTATTGCAGCATTCATGGGATATTTCACGTAGCTTATTCTGTCTTGGTGGGCCGGTCCCCGACAGGGAAACGACAGGGTGTATAGGGGTCTTTGCAGAGGTCTTGCCAGGCTATACCGCAATTCTTGCATGGCCCGAAGATTTTTGGGAACTCGTGGTTCCCGACTTTCGCACTCGCCATAGCTATACCTATTGGTAATATACGAATCGTATATGTATTATAGTTCGCCGTACTTGCGTCCCTTCTTCTTGCCGCCCTTGACGTACTCGTCCATCATCGCCGGAATATTGCATTCTTCATCGCTCATGGTCTTCACCTCCGTTTCCTTTTGTACGCTGCACTGAAGAGTCCACCACCCAAGACTGTATCAGCACCCCGGTGGAGTTTGGAAAATTCTGCCTTCTTCGTTTTCTGGACATGCTTGAATCCTGTCTTCACATGTCCTGCATACGCTTCGGTCTGATCTACCACCTTCGTTATAACTCTTCGAAATCTCGGTTGTTCTTTTTGCTCTGCCATATTATCCGTCACCCCATATCTTGACAAACAAACTAATCGCTAGCAACGCTACTGATAAGCTGATGACCCAGGTCGCCACGAGTCCCATGCCGAAGAGGAGTCCTGCGGCGGCGGTGAGGAAGAAGCTGTCGGCGAAGAACACGTCTTTGAAGTTGTATCCGTTCATGAACGTCATGAAGAACACGAGGTAGAGCGTGAAGAGCAAGAACCCGATGAACCACCCCCCGCTTTGGTCATTAATGCCGGTCCAGATGCTAACGATGCTGCTGCTATTGCTCAGGAAGGTGAGGTCGTAGGTCATACGTCACGCCCCACCAAGATGCTGACGACAGCGAAGAAGAACAAGACCAAGACGATCGGGACAAAGAAGGTCTTGAGGACCGTCCACGTATTTCCCAGGGTTTGCTGGCTAAAGGCTGTCTCGCTCATGGCAAAAAAGCTGGCAAAGCTGTTGAAGGTGATCTTGATGACATCAAAACCACTCGCCAGGAAGCCACCGAGGAGGTCGGTGATGCCACTGCGCTGCTCAATGCTTGTGATGGTCTGGTTAATCTCTGCTAGGTCTTCCGTGATGGCGTTGAGTTGGTTGTACCCCGCAAAGGTTGTGTTATTGAAGGCGACGCTGTACTGGCTCCCGATATCTGCATAGTAGAGGCCGAAGAAGGTGGTGAACATGCCGATCATGATGAGAGCGACGAGGAACGTACTGATCTTCATCGTTTCAACCCCACAATGCCTGCCGCCACCAAGCCAAGGATGAAGACACCTACGGTCGTCTCCATACTGAGGCCGTTGATGCCAACGACGCTAAGAATGAAGGGGACGGCACTGCTGATGATGACGCCGACCTCCATGATCGGACTAATGAAGACGATGGTGGCCATGACGAGGAACGTGATAAACAACCCAATCCCCAGACTCCCCGGTAGGTCATCGCCGTACTCGACAAGCTTGCTGCTCACCAAGTAGCGGACGTTGTTCGCCGTCATATACCCCTCTAAGCTATACACGTACCCCGTCCCGTTGGCGACGGTGAGAGTCATGCCACCAGTGTGGTTATTAGCACAGCTACTATTGTAAAGAGTTTTACTTGTCTGGTTGAGCCTGTACGCATAGAAGCACGTCTGACTCACCGTACCACTCAGGTCGGCGTACTGGAAGGTCGTACGGTGGGTCGTGTTGCTAAACGTGATATTCCCCACGAGATTATTGAGGACAAACGCCCGTTCAAACCCACCAGCTTGCAAGGTGATCTGGAAGGTGAGGCTGGTCCCGTACACGTAGGTCTTCTCCGTCAGCAGCACGGTCACGCCCTCGTACTTGATCCGGAACTTGTAGTACTCACTATTGAGGATCAGGTCAGTTTGCGCATCACCCTCAAAGTTTGTTTCGACGATTTGATTGATGCTAAAATCGTTCGTGCTCACATCATACTTGAGGATTTCAATGATGGCTCCTTCGACGTTGTCCCCAATCTCATCGATGACCGTAAGGGTAACGTTGGTGCCTTGCGTGTTATTTAACAAGGTCAGGTTCAGGACGTTAATGGTGTTGTTCACGAGGTTAAACACGTAGAACCTCGTCTGGTAGCCTGGGCCGCCATACCGCAGCGTGTACTCTGCTGGGGTGAGCAGGTCAAGGTAGACGCTGCCGTTGGTCGTGCTTCTGGTGTAGCTGGCGACATCGCTGATGAGGTCAATGCTGATATTGCTCCAGTTGATGACCTGATCCCGTAGCTCGTCGTAGAACGTAATATTCAGGCTATTTATCGTGAAGAGGCTGAAATTGTACAGGTTCGTGGAGGCACTGGCACTTTGAGTGGTATTACTCCACGCATAATTGGGGGCCTGCATGAGGAAGAAGTAACTATATCCCTGCAACGTGGGGAAGGTAATGCTCCCATTGGTCGTGCTGACGCTATACAAGTCCGTGCTACCAAGGGTCGTGTTGGTGACGTTCACCGTGAACGTATTGATGCTCGAGGAGCCTTGCTTTGCCCCAATCGTAAAGAGATTATCATGAATCCCAGTCGCATTACAACCAACAATGGTTTGGGCACTGCTGACAGTGCAACTCTGGTTCTTGCTATAGTTGCCGAGGACTTGCGTGAGGATGAAGTTCGTCCCAACATTCGCTGGTAGAAGCACGTACCCGTTGGTGGTCTGGTTGAACGCTAACCCATTGGTAGCATTAAAGCTATTAATCGTCGTGTTCAAGAACAATCGCTGGGCAGAAAGATTCACGTAGGCCTGGGACATATTCACGGTGACCCCGGCACTGCTCGCATTCACATTAAACCTGGTCGTGTTAAAATAGTTCGTCAGGTTCGCCGTCAGGTTATACAGGCGATTGAACGCAATATCAGTCGTGTTGAAATAGATCCCCGTCCCCGTCGCATTGCACCGAGTGACACTCGTCCCGTTGCTCAACGTGACGCAACCACTCAACGTGCTCCCGTTGATGATGTTCTCTAAGACCACACTCACGACGCTCAAGAACGGGTACTGGACCCCTGACCCGGTGTTATACAGGGCACTCACGTCACTCGCACTCAAGGTCTGGTCAAACACAGTAATATCGTCCATCCAGCCCGTGTGCGGGGTCGCCCCGCCCGTCGTCGTCCCCAGATAAAAGGTCTCGGCGGTTGCTGGCGTCTGGGTGCTGGTGCTCGTTGCTACGAGGCTCCCGTTGAGGTAGAGGCTTTTGTTCCCGTTCGCCCAGCAGTACGTCAGCATGTGCCACGAGTTTTGGACGCACGTGTTGGCTCCGGTGTTGATGAACGAGTCAGCACCCTTTGCCCGAGCATAGAACTTGAGGGCTCCAGCCCCGTCGCTGGTGCATTGGATGTCAAACCCGTCCGCTTTGTTCGCCACGTAGCTTTCTGTCGCTGTGGCCGTCGTCTTGTAGAACCAGATATTAATGCACCCGGTGACGGGCAGCGTGTAGGTGTTGGCCGTCGTGAGTTGGGCGTTGGCGGTTCCGTTGAAGCGCACACTGCTCACCCCAAGCTTTTTCGTGCTGCTATCAAAGTTCGTCGCACTCCCCAACGTCAACGAGGAGGAGCCGTCACTGTCGGTGGCCGTCGAGCCAGTATTATCATCCAACTTCCAAGCGTTTTGGACCTGCGAACTACTCAAGGCCAACCCTGCAGGCACCAGTAAGAGCAAGAGGAGGCTGAGGGCGAGCTTCATTTAGATCACTCCTTTGATGCACGTGCAATAGCTTCCTGGTTGCACGGTGATAGCGCTCGCCGCCACTTCGGTGCCTATCACCGGGTGACACGTGTTCGCTACGCCGTTGTTCCTGATGGTTCCAGTGAACTCGAGGAGGTTATCATTGAGGCTGCTCACGTTGAGCGTTGCGCCAAGGTTATCCATGCTTCTGGTCACGGTTCTGATCCACAGACCATTGCTCGCCCAGGTATTGGCGACGATGGTGATGTTCACCACACTTCTGGCACAGTATACGCTGGTGTTGATGCCGGTGGTGAGTGCGGCGCTCTTGTACTTCACACTGCAGGTGAAGGTGCTGTTCGCATACGCATCGAGTGCGCACCCGAGGCCCGTTATGTTGACTGGTGCGGTGGCAGTGACGGCTTGTTCTGTCTTGCTCAGGTTCATCTGGAGCGTTGGGCCGCTGCCACTGCCGCCAGTAGCGGCGATGGTGATCGTATCCGTGGTGCTGTCCCCGGTGATCGTAATGCCACTTCCTGCCGTCAACGTCAAGGTATCGGTCGTGGTGTCGGCGACGGGAGCCGTTCCTGATGTGGTGCTCACCGTCTGGAAGATATTTTGGAGCTCATTCGTTGTGCTGCCGTCAGCTTCGCTAATCTCGTTACTATTCCAGGTGAATGGGAGGGTGCCTGAGTTCGTCAGGTGATTCTTCGGGACGCTCGTATCATCGGTGATCGCTCCGGTGACGCAACCACTAATCATGCCGCACGTCGCATTCGTCCCGCCCAAGAATAGGTACGTGAGGTTGGCGGGGGTGTTATTGGCAACAAAATTGTACGTGTTATCCCATCCAGTGTTGCCGTCGGTGATGTACCCCGCACCGTTTGATAGTTGGTTGTTGTTCGTGATCGGGTCAACAGTGCAGTCCAAGTCGTTGCCACTCCATAAGCACCACTTGTTCGTAGTTAAGGTCCCGTTGAGTTGCACGAACAACTCTTTCGCCCTCGTCTCGTTCCAAGAGCTATTACCGCCACTGCTGGCCGGACAATTCGTCCCATTACTATAACAGACCGTTGCATTGGCGTACAACCAGTGCCGGTGATACGAGGTATTGAACAACCCAGTATTGAAGGTCAACGTGCCAGTGGTCGTAATCGGACCACCACTGAGCAAGCCACTCGTGTCGACTTGGGTCACTGTTCCACTCCCGCCGCCGACGCTGGTAGTGGTCTTCTCGATCACATACACCTTAGCACTCACCAGTGGTACAAGCAGAATCATGAGCAGGAGGAGTTCTTTCATACCCGACTCCTCCCATACATTGCCAACACACAACTGAAGCCCATGCCCATTAAGACCATCAAGAGGTGGCTCATCACCCAATTCATCTGTGGGAAGCCACTCGTGTATCCTGTAATGTCCGGGTCAGCCTTCACGTCATCGTACGCATTACTAAGAATCATTCCGGCAACCAGGACGAAGCTCACGAGAATAATCATGACAACAAAAAAGAGGGGGTGACTGTCAGCAAACCAGGCACTAATGACGAGGAACACCCAGAACAGACCAAGGAGGAGCGTGAAAGAATTATCGATATAGCTGGGGAAGTTCGTCGTCAACCCCTGCAAGTCACCTTTTGCCGTAGCACTGATATCCGGGTCGGCCTGAAAGTCCGTGTTGAAGTCCTTGAGGACCACATAACTAAAGATACCGATGATGGCAAAGGCGAATAGGACAATCAGGACGAAGATAAAGTCAAGAATGCCTTGTCCTTTAGAAGAAACCACGAGCCCTCCGCCGATCGTTGCGCATTTTCTCCTCAAACTCCTCATGCACGGTCTGCAAATGATCCTTACTCTCCTTGGCGTTCTTCCTGACTTGTTCGGCGAAGTACTCCGCCAACGTCATTCCTTTCAAACTCGCCTGGGCCTTTGCCAACGCACGGTCTTCCTCCCACACCTTGATCTTGGCGTAGTGTTTAGCCATTGCGTCCTCCTCGCATACTTCCCAAAGCCTCCAGTGCCTTCCACATGAGGTAGACGATGATGTACCCGATGATGAGCCGGTAGATCCAGAACACCGTCTGCATGAACGTGGTTGTGGTCGTTGTCTCTTTGGTGAAGCAGAAACTCTCGTACTCGTAACTCGTCACACTACTATTCAGTTCCGTGCTGTTCGCTACGACCGTCTCACACACTTCTTGGCTGTCACCAAAACTCTTCGGCAAAATCAACATGAGAGCCAAGACGCTCATGAGCAAGAAGAACTTGAGGAGCTTATGCTCCTCCGGCAAACTATTGTAAATAAAGAACAGGAGGAACGCAGTAATCCCGACACCGATCACAAACGTGAGCGCCTCAGCCACCTGGCGGTCCTCCGAGCTGCTGCTCAATGACGACCGGACGACCCTCCTGATGAGCGATCAAGGCACTCAACAAGCGGGCGTTTTGCTCACTGATCTTCGCATTCTGCTCACTCACCGCCACATTACTGGCCGCTAAGTCCTGCACTGGTTTCGCAATGTCTTCCCAGAAGACGAGGACACAGATGAACAACATCGCCAACACCAAGGGCGTAGCAAGTTGCCCGAGGGTTTCCCAGATGTTCTTGCGCCGTCGCTCCTGCGCCTGCCTGATGCGATGCGCTTGTAATGCTCGCTGTTGGGCCGTGAATGGCTGGAAGGCATCACGGACCACCTTCACCGTAATATCTTTCCCATTCTCATCTTTGCCCGTCACTTCTTCTGTCACGAGCTGATTGAAGTTGTCCCTCGTCACCGTATCGGTGGCCCATACGAGTTCTGAGTCATCGCTCCAGTAGCCTTCCGCCATAAACTTGCCACCAGCAGTCATATGCACAGCTTCCGGCGGGGGCGGGGTCACGATCACCCGACGACGCAATAATTGCCAGAACTTCACGCCATCAACCTTGACCTCTTTCGCCTTATCCTTGACCACATAGAAGCCCTGCTGGGTCATGACCTTCAAGTGCACCGTGTACTTGAACTGCATCATGTACCAAATGAACCCTATGACCGCCAAGCCCAATAAGACCCAGATCGTCATCATCACGCCATTGGCCAATCCACTCGCTGCGTCACCGGCGAGTTGTCCGACATTCATATTCGTAAAATCAACCATTCTCTACCACCCTATGTTTTTCCAAAGTTGGGGAAGCTAAACCCTCCCCGTCGTTCCACGCTGTTGACCTCGCTGCTCCGCATGGTGGCAGCGTAGGATTTGCGCTCTTCGTTGTTCACGGTGCGACTCAAGAACGGAATCACCGCATGCATAATCGTATTCATGATGTGATCATAATCGAGTTCGTCAACACCCCACTTGTGCAAGTTCCCCATGAGGTTCGTGCTGAGGGTCACGTCGATTTCGTAAATGAGGTGCTCGAAGCTTTCCTCGTCAAAGTTCCCCTGCACCGTATGCGGACCCACCACGGATCGGAGGTAGCTGATGATGCTTTGAATCCCCTCATCATTCATCTTCTTCGTCCCAGCAGTCTTGATGACCTCTACAATGCTCCCGGTGCTGGGGTCACGCTCGTACTCGACCTGCTGACCACGCAACTGCATCTCAATATCCAAGAGCAATTCTTTCGTATCGAGGCGGTAGCGCATCACGCTCTCCGTCAAGAACCCACTATTGTTACTCATGGTGCTGACTGCTTGTTCCCGTTCCCGTTCACTCATCGACGCTTCCTCCGACTCGCACTAATACCTTTAAGCGTAATATCCGCCAGCTCCCCAGCACTGCTAATACGGAATTTTGGCTGTTGCACAAAAACTCCCGGCTCTCGCTTACTGGGACGGAACTCTTTACTGGGCAAGAGTGACTTTGGCACGTCAATGACTGGCTGCCCGAGCTTGGTGACTTTGAAGCTGGCAGCAGCACTCCCCTTCACCACATTCTTCCCCGTCATGAACGCCTCCTCCACCTTGAGGGGCTTCTTGTTCACCTGCGAGAACTTCCCAAATCGACGAACGAACACATCAAAACCACCCCTTGATATTCTAGGGGATGGACTAGGGCTTGGGATTTTTGAAGTTTTGGAAGCGTTACGGAAGCGACTGAGGTAAGGACTTTTCACTACACTTGGTGAAGGTGATGGTGAAGGGCTAGGACTTTTACTCACACTCCGACTAGGAGAGGGACTCGCTGAAGGACTTGTAGAAATGCTAGGGCTTGGACTACGACTAAAACCACTGCGGCTTAAACTCGTTGACACCGATGGGGAAGGAGAGGGACTCACGCTCCTGCTAGGACTAGGAGATCGAGAAGGACTAACACGGGAACTAACGCTTCCTAACTGGATGGATGCACTTGATAACCTGCTCACTGATGATCGAGGACTAGGACTGACTAATCGTGGCGACAATTTCACTGGTAATGATGGTTCTGATACCTTGCTTGGTTCAAATGACGGACTCACAATTGCTAGTTCCGTACTGACAACAGCCGTCCTACTGGTCGTTTGACTGAGTTCTGGAGATTTTAGATCTGGTACGTCGTCACTTGTCAATAAACGAACCTTTCTTTCATTGCCAAGCATTTCAGCTAACTTGGTGTCAATAGCTCGACGTTGCCCTGGGGAAAATGATTCCTCAAACGTTGTGAGTTCCTTTGCGGCCCGTTTAGTTGCCGGTCCTTTGAAGAAACGTGTAATAGGATTCTGTGCTTCTCTAATGGCAATGATGCCACGCCCACTCTGAATAAATCCAGCAATATCTTTCGCACTGCGTTGCGCTTTTCCTAAGACTCCTGCTTCTTGCAGTCCTGGTACTGCAGCAGGACTGGCAGGACGGACAATATTCACTGCTGCTCCTTTTCTGGCAAATTGTTCTCCTGCTTTGATCGCCCGAGCTTCGCCAAATGGTACTGTTGATGGAGAGTGACCTGCTTTGATATCTGGAAACTTTATGCCGTAAAATCCTGCTGGAGCAAGTTCTTCTCCTAATGTCGCTTGGTCAACACCACTTTTCACTTCAAGTATCTTCGCCCTCGTCTTTGTATTTTCAATGATGAGAGGATTTTCTTTGCTCACATCAGCGTCTTCCCCAAGTTGTCGTAATCGTTTAGCTCTTTGTGCAACCTTCGGTTTTAGGTATTCGACGGTGCGTTTGGGAAAGAGTAAATCGACATCGCCGATCTTTACATTCTTGAAACCGCTTGGTAGTTGCTGTGTCGTCGCACTTCCAAAGAAGACTCCGCCTTCTTGTTTGGCAAAACTTTCTAATTCCTTGGTGACGGCTTTAGGATTTTTTACCTCAAGGTTGAAAAATGCTTGTTTGACCGGCAGTCCTCGTTCTGTTTGCAGTAAACTTGTTGCTCTTACGCTGCTGCTAATCCTTAATTGTTCTTGTGGACTGAAATCAATGAGCCGACGAAAAACCACTCCTGTTACTGCTCCTTCAGGGGCTGGCACTTGTTCACTGAAGAATTTTGGATTGATTTTGTTCTTGATGCTTGGAGGACCAAAATAAAATTCTGTTGGTGCTTTAATATCAATGGCCGTGTACGGAACCTCACGCACTCCTTTGATAGTTAGATCATACCTTGCTACTAGTGGGCGACGATCAGGAACAAACTTGGTATCAACCGTGAATAATGATGGTTGTGGATTATTTTTTACCACATTGAGATTAACAGTTGCCAGAGATGGTCGCAAGTCAGGCACTACCGTCACATCGATCGTAGCGAGAGGTTTCTGCGGCGGACTAGGCCGACGAGCAATTGTGAAGAATGGTGATCCTTGTTCTTTTGGTACAATGAATTTGAACGGTTTTCTGGTATCGCCAAGCAGCGTTAAGTCAATTGTTGCCAACGGTTTCTGCGGCGGACTAGGGGTTCTCGTGATAGTTAAGAACTTCGATCCGGTGGATTTTGGAACGGTGATCGTGAACAATGGCTTCTGTACATCGTTTGGTACATAGCGAACATCAATTTTCGCAATAGGGGGTCTCGTGTCTTTTGCCACTTTGACATCCACTACTGCCACTGGCTTTTGTTCTTCGCCAACCAACTCGTATCGTTTCTTGAGTCCTCTGCTAAATACCTTCAATGGTCTCGTCACTTTGGTAAAGAACGGAACGGCCGTTGTCTTTGCCTCTACTCCCACCGTCGTTGCCGAAGTCGTCCCTTCACCAGTCTTTACTTCGACACTTCCTTTGCCAACTGGTGTCCTCTGGAGTGCTGCACCAATAACTTTTCCTTCCGCATAACGAGCAGCAATGCTGCCGGTGAATCCTGAAGGATTAATTCTTGCTTCGTTACCAATATTGGCGATGGTTTGCTGCGGATTAGTCACCGCAGTCCACACTCCACTCCCGACTGCTTTTGTCGTTTTGATAGGGTGTTTGAAGAATCTGCCGACACCCTTCACATCACGGGTGATGGTTTCAGCAAACCCGACGGTTGCTCCAGCGACAAAGTATCCTGCCTCTTTAAAGGGATTTTTCCCAACCGCTTTTTGTCGGCGATAATCCAACTCTGAAGAAGTGGGAACAAAACCTATGAGTCGTTGGTTCGGTGCTGCTTCGAGACGACTTTTCGGACGACCCACTTGAGGAGTCGATACATCCCGTACAACGTTGCTATCACCATTGCTAAGAAGACTAAGTGACCGAGTATCGTCCCCACGATATACCCCGCTACGAATGCTTCCATCCTGAACGCTTGCTTGAGGAAGTTCGTTTATAACTTTTTTCGTTTCTCCATCAGTGACGAGTAAGCGGTTGGGCCCGAGGAAAAGATTGTTCCCTTTTCGTACCCCAACGACCTTTTCTTTGAGTGCCGCTTGATTGCCTACTGTTGGTTGGTATGGTCCTCCCTGCAATTTACGAATGAGTCCTCCGGCCTTATTCGCTGCGACACCTTGCTGGACCACAACTTGTTCGCCACGAGCTCCAGTATACACTCCAGAACGCAACCCTGCATTAACTTGGTTTGGTGGCAGGTACACTTGATTGCCACTGCTGTCGGTATAGGTGTACCTATCCCTATTCTTGAGATCAGTTCGTTGGCGCTTGGGCGCAGCAGCCAACGCCTCATCAACGGTTTTCCCTGATGCTTGTTCAAACGTCTGGGCCTGCGACTGGTACTGTGCTTCGAGTTCCGCAATGCTCGCCCGCAGACGTTGCGCCCGTTCGCCATTCCCCCGTCCACGCTCTTCTTCAAACTCGAGCTTCGAGCGAAGCGCAGCGATCTGTCTTCCGGCAATGTCAAAGCCTCGTCCGGCAACTCGAAGTTCTTCTGGTGTTACCACTGGCCCCAATTACACCCTAATCGCACAACTGCTGCTTGAACGCTCAAATGCCTGATTTAAAGATTTTGACGGTTGCAAACTATAGGTTCTAGTTATGGGTATTAGGGTCACTAAGTCCCAGACCCCTCATAAACAACCATCGCCATGTTCGTTCCCGTGCGACAAAGGGGGAGTGTACTTCCCAAAAAGAAACTATGAGCGCACGGTGGGATTGGATGGAACAAACAAGTGCACGCTTTGAGGTCGGCGATATTCTGTACCTCGCACTAACACTGGTCGTTGCCGGTATTGGCATCGCCTTTGGCTTGAACGTCTTAAGTGACACCAAGACTGACTTCACCGCCAACAGCGCAGAGCGCAACGCCACCGAAGACACCATTGCCGGTGTCGCAAAGTTCACGGACAAAATGGGCTTAATTGCGACCGTCATCGTGGCAGCGATCGTCATCGGCGTCCTCGTCAGATACCTCTTCGTGAGACCAAACTAAGGTGGCACGAATGACTGACGAACACACCGCAAAATTCGAGGTCGGAGACATCCTCTACCTCGCCTTGACCCTCGTCGTCGCCGGCCTCGGGATCGCCTTCGGACTCAACGTCCTCAGCGAGACCAAGACCGATATGTGCGACGAAGCAACAGCAACGTACGATGCGACCGACGACCGGTGCGAGAACAGCACCGGCGGCACACTCGGGGTCACGCCCTATCCGGCACAACTGAACGCCACCAAAGACGCAGTGACCGGCGTCAGCAAGTTCACGGACAAAATGGGCCTGATCGCCACCGTGATCGTTGCCAGCATTGTGATTGGGGTCTTAGTGCGTTACCTCTTCATGAGGCCACGATAAAAGATTCTTCTTTTTTTCTTTTCTTCACCTACGGTTTGGAGCACCTCGCCCTGGGGGTGCGACGCAAACATCACCACCCGTTGATACCTTCGAGACGTTCTAACCCCCAGGGCAGGAAAGAGTACTTAAGCAGCAAACTCTTCCATCACCTTGTTGGTCGGTGCAAGAAGACATTGTGATTTCCTCCCGAAATTGCTGCTTCACGGAATACTTCGCCAACCACGAAACCCAGCACCGACCAACTCCTTCTTCCCATCTTAGCAAGTGACATTCAGAATTTTGAAGTCTGCAAAGACATCAGTATCGCAACGACGACCAGCCATCGTTTCACGACACCATTTCTCCACGGAACGCACACTATCCGGCATCTGTTCTAAGGTCAATGACACCTGAAAACTTTGTGGCGGAGGAATCGTGCCATCAGGCAATAAACTACGATTTTCCAAACCGACGCTGCGGCAATACCAATAACGCACATTTTCGCCAGGAAATCGACCGGGAGAACAGAAGGGCTGGTCCCAAGCACCGACATAAGAGAAGTCCCCGATGGTCTGTTCTGTTAACATCCACTCCCCGTTCATCCCCACACTCTTCAAAGTGAGAGTCTCAGGAAGGTCCGGGCAAGAAGGAGCCGACAGACTGAAGTCAGTAAATTCTGGAATTGTAGTACAACTGCAGAGAAGAAGACAGAAGAGCCACCACCGCATTATCCCTTTCCGGTGTTCGATACTTAAATATTTTCTCCCCATCAGTTATGGGCAAATGTCTTAATCAAGGCCTCATCGAGTTCTTCTTGTGAGGTGAACACGTATCGTTCCGTGTTCCTGATATTCACGTGCCCTGCCAAACGTTGAGCAATCAACAAATCGCCCGTCGTGCGATAGACATCTTTGATAAAGGTGTACCGGAAACTGTGCGAGGTGAGCCGATACAACTTGCGAGGAGAACGACCCACTGGTTCCTCGCTTTGGTCATAGTGAAAATCCAACCCTGCTTTCTTTCTCGTGTTGCGAATGATCTTGCGCACCCACGCAGCACTCACATAGGGCTGCTTGTTCATGGATGATTCGGCAGGGAAGACCCACTCCTGGTGCGGGTGCTGTGTCATCCAAGACCGCAAGGACTCATAGACTTCATCATGGAGGTACATCCACCCGTGACGACTCCCCTTCCCCCGCCGGATCCAAATCCGACGCTGGTCCAGGTCCACGTACTCCCGGCGGAGCTTGCACACCTCACTAATCCTAGGACCTAGGCACTTCATCACCGTGCAAATCGTGCGCACCTTCGGGTGCTCCAGATGCGCAAAGAACACATCACGCTCGTGATGCGTAAATCCTTTATTCAAATTCCCGTACTTTGGTTCTCGAGTCCGGCGGTAGCGTCGCTGCTTCTCCGCCGTGATCCGCTTACTGAGTTCCTCCAACTCTCCCTTACTAAGGTGGTCAAGTGCTAACGATTCCCCCATAATTGTCAGCCTGCAGAGTAGTTACCTACCCCTTTGGCCTTCAGGGGAGCGTGTTCTTAAGCGTCACGCCCGCTTGTCCGGTGGTTGTGCGACTGCCGCCGTATAAACGATGGCACTGGTCAACCACGCCTAGCATGAAAAGTCTTACTCTTCCTTCCGTGGCACCTCGAGTTCCTGTGGAACTTCCAATTCCAGAATCGGGATAAATGTCCCGAACTCATTTAGAGCCAAAATAAGGCATGAATTTGCTGGGAGGTTGTCTTGGTTCGAATCCGGCTGGGCTCGTTCCTCTTGGTGCCCTGCCGTTTGAATAATGGCATCTCGGGGTCGCTCAAAAAGTCCCTGCTGTGCCTCCAGTTGGCGGATCGCTAGTTCTTCAATCCATTCGGAGAAGGTCATGCTCTTTGGTTTGGATTTGGCAATCCGTTCCCAACTGTGGTTTCTCAAACTGATGCTTATCTTCTGTACCATACTACTATAGTAGTATTCTAATATTAATACTTTACTGTTGTTTTTCTTTTTACCCCCTTCCTCCGTCCTCCCTATCTTCTCATGATCATACATCTGTACAGTACAGATGTACCCCACCTCCTGATTTTCATAGTCAAGAACGTCATTTCCGAGTTTGATTTATAAACCAAGAACAATTTTTTCTCTTTTTTCTTTTTTTCTACCTCGTTTTGGAATTCTCACGTGTTGTTTTGTATTACAAAAATGACCTCTATATATCTCTCTCTATGTAGAAAAAAAAAATAAAAAAAATTAATTCGGGAAGCGAGAATTTCTTTTTTTACCATAGTGCAAATATTTTTGCGGATGCAAACGACTTCTCCAAAATACAAATCTTTTTATATCAGTCATTACCAGTAAGCTACTAAAGTAAGATTCAGGTGGTAGAGAATGGCACGAAAAGTAAGCGTCACGCTTCCCGACTGGCTATACGCCGACATCGAAGGGAAGCGAGGCAAAACTAACCGCTCAGAGTTCATCACAGAAAAAGTCATCAAAGGGATGAAAGGGGTGCAGGAGTGAATTACTACAAACTCCGCAGCATGCTCGCCCATGATGTCAGGGAGTTCTTAGCCAACTATCCAGAAGAGGAATACCAGAAGTTTGTCCAACGCATGCTCTTGAAGTACGGCTGCACCGAGAAGATGATTCGGGAAATGTTCGCCAGCTTCAACCTCCAGTACCAAGATGGGGAGATGGTGAAGATCCGATGATGATCCCGATGCCGCACCCTGATGATAATCTCACCGAGTTCATTGAGGTCCGTTGCTTTCCTGGCACGAAAGCTCGGATTGAGGAGAAGATCAAACGCTACCCTGATCGGTGGGATAGCGTGAGCAGTTACGTCCGGGCGGCTATTGTCCGGCAAGATCGAGAAGTAGAGTTTGAGGAGCGACGGTCTGCCCTGCGGAAGGGGAAGGTGCGTCTGGCATAGTCCTTTTTTTCGTCGTGGCATCGCCGGGGGGTGATGAGTGGTTCAAGACACGAGTTTACTGACATGGATCGAATTACAACCGGAGTTAGGTGAGAGGCAGCAAATGGTACTGAAAGCGATTGAGCAGCGTGGTCCGGCGACGGACGTGGAGTTGTCACACTATCTTGGTCGTCGTGACCCGAACTTTGTGCGGCCCAGGCGGAAGGAGTTGTACGATAAAGGCATGATTCGTGCGGTGGGGAAGCGGGAGTGCTTGATTACTGGGAGGACGGCCCATGTGTGGGCGGTGGTGCAGCGTGGAACCTAAGAAGGGAAAGGCGATTATTGTAAGTACGAGCGATGACCCGTTCTTGCGGGAAGTGGATGATGTCGAAGAAGCGAACGCTCTCCTTGAGAATGGGTATCGTTTTGTCGACCTCCGCCGGACGAATGGGAAGTACGTACTCAAGAAGAGGGAACGATGACGTGCCCGATCTGTAGTACGGATGGGGTCATGCAGTGCCCTCGTCCTGGTCATGTCCCGATGGGGATGTGGCGGGTGTACGAGATCAAGGTCGAGTTTATGTCGGGGCTGGAATTTCATGAATGGCTTGGGATGCAGGAAGATCGGTGACTATCGCACGGAGTGGGAACGCTACCTCACGCAGGGACGGTTCTTTGACCGGGCGCAACGGGAGTTGGTCCCGTGGTTATAGTCCTCCATCAGGACGGCAAGATAGTGGTGACAGTGTGCCCCCCTTGTGACAGTGATGACCTTGCCTCATGCTCCATCATGGGAGATATCCATAGGTTTGGGACCGAAGCCCGTGAAGGGGTTGCTGGGGAGTTGTTGTGCGACGGTAGCAGTCCAATGGGGTGTCCCCAGCACCCCTTCCTTTTCCTGGATGGTGCCGTATGACTGATGATGCGGCGGTGTGCTTGTGCCGTCATGCGTACTGGTTACACGAGGGACTCAATGGTCGGTGCAAGCTCCCGAGTTGTGAGTGTGATTGCTGGACGAACAGTAGCGGGAAGGCGCATAAGTACGCCAGCTTCGTGAAGTTGAATCCCAATGGTAATCCTGCTGGGCGGATTGCGAGTAGTACGGAGTTGAAGCGGCCAGTACATATGCGGAGGTACGAGTACGTATGATTGGTGAGAAGAATCTCTGGAGCCTGTACTGGATCAGCTTCAACACGGGGTTTGCGGCGTGGCATTTCCAGCAGGGCGGGTACTACGTGTACCTGATGCCAGTGCATTTACTGTGTGTTGGTTTGGCGGTCCTGGCCTTATTCAAGAAGCCGCCGGTGTGGAGTGAGATGTCATGAGTGATCTTGATCGCATCCAAGCTGGTGGGACGACGGAGTTCAATAGTAACTTGCAGATCATCGAGCGACTCCACTACTTGACGGTGCAGGCGAATCATGCCAGCATGGGTCGCACCATGCAGGACCTCAAGGTCTGGTATAATTTGTTGACGTGTATGGATCGGGAGATCGACCCGCTATTGAACGAGAATCAACGCAAAGAGTTAGCCATGCTTCGCAAGAAGGCGAAAGTGCCAGAGAACGTGTTGCGACCAACGTCTCGTTTTGTGGAGTTAGAGAAAGAAGAGTTGGACAATTACGAGCGCAAGATCCGGTACTTCATGCACAAGAAAGGACTTGGGGTCCGGGCGAAAGAGGACGCAGGCGCAGCAATCATGAGGTAACTATGGTCATGGTGAATATTAACGGGGTAGAACGGTACTATGATGGATACCTCAAGCAAAACCTTGAGGCCTTGCAGCAGTTCGTGGCGATGAATTGGGACGGGGTTGTGTACTTTGGTGGGTACGAAGGTGATGGGAAGAGTACGCTGGCCTTGCAGTGCGCTGCCTTCGTCGACAAGAGTTTCACGGTTGATCGGGTCGTATTTACGCCGGAACAGTTCCTTGCAGCCGTGGAGAGTGCGAGTCCGGGGCAGTGCATCGTCTACGATGAGGCACAAGATGCCTTTGATAGTGGGAACCGTGACCAGACGGCGAAACTCTTGAAGATGAAGCTCACCAGGATCAGGAAGAAACGACTCTACATCTTCATTGTCGCTGCCGACTTTTGGCGAATCAACAAGTACCTCTTCATTCACCGCAGCAGAGCGTTCATCAGAGTTTATGCTGATGGATTAGAACGAGGACGCTTTGCCTTCTACAATCGGGAAAAGAAACATGAACTCTACATCAAGGGGAAGAAGGAAGAGAACCTGAAGGTGATTAGTCCAAACTTCATCGGACGCTATACGAGTTGGAAACCGATTGATGAGGAAGCGTATGAACGCAAGAAGGACGAAGCAACAGCAGCAATCGGTAAAGACGAGCCGGAAATTGATGAGAAACTTCTCAAGGTTGAACAAATTAAAGCAGAGATTAAGCTTTTGGAGTTTTTGAAGCGGAATCGGTTCCTCAAAGACGGAGCTATCACTGCGGCTATGGAACGCAGCGGGGTAAGTGTGGGTACGTGGCAATCGTACCGGGAAAAAGCCCTTAATGAGACTACAAATCCATTGCTTTTGACGGAGGGGGGTGGTTTTAAGGCTCGTTCTCGAACTACAATCAATACTAATAACTTACCCATGGAGCCATCCGATCAGGGAGAGTTGGAGGTCCTCCTGTGATTGATCCTGGTAGTTGGGCGGCGTTGAAGAGTGGGGCGTTTGGGTTGCTGCCGGGGTTCGGGGTTACTCTTCTGGTGTTGCTTGGGGTGACGTTCCTTAGTCCGAAGCTCTGGATTGTCCTCACCTTCGTGTGCCTGTATAGTATAGTAAGCACTGGTTGGCGGGAGTACCGGGCAGGAGTGCGCCCGGACCTGTGGCGGTTGTTGCGTGGTCAGGCAGTCTTGGTGTTGTATGTGGTGGGGTTCTCGTACCTGTTCGCCTTCGCTGGCATCTGGGGAATCCTGGGTTTTGTGGTGGCGTGCCTCATTACTGCCGTAGTAATATTGTATCGGCGGCGCAAGCAGTACGTGGCGACCTTGCGGCATATTGAACGGATCATTTGGGGCAAAGCGAGAGACGAGGAGGAGCATGGCAGATCCAAAGATTAAACTCTTAGCGGAGAGCTTGTGCGAGGAGTGTAAGGAGAAAATCATGCTGTACTATCAGCGTCATCATGACCGGAGTGCGGCACGGATGGCCTTGTACGCCTTACGCACCTTCTGCAACACGTGCAAGGGGAAGTTGCTGAGTGCGGGGATGAACCGATGAACAAAGATCAGATGATTTTTTGGATGATCTTCGGAACTTTTATGCTTGTAATGTGCACTCTGGTGATCATAACAGCCACAGAGAGAAATGATGCTCTTTCTCGCTGTCAGACGGCAGGATATGATGCACTCCTCTATGACAATAATATGGAGGCATATGCTTGTTATAATTTTACTCGTGAAGTACGGATTGCGAGGGGAACCGGATGACGGAGGTGGCTGGATTGCTGAGTGGGTTGCCGGACTGGATGGAGATCATCATCGCCCTCCTCCTCTTCATGTGCAGTGCGGTCGTACATGAGCAGGCACACTACAAGGTGCTCAAGCACTACTACGCTGAGGCCAAAGCCCCGGTGTGGGGGAAGGACCCCAAGCGGTGGCTCTTCCCGCACCTACAGGTGAGTTGGCCCACTGGTGTCATCACGATGGACCAAGAGAAGGACGTCTACTTTCTTGGGATTGTTGCGGGGATTATTCCCGTGGTGATCGGTCTCGTACTCTTGGATTTGGTCTTCGGTATTATCTTGGTGGTCGGGTATGCGTGGAGTTGCCGTCATGATATTCAGGCTTTAGCGGACCGGGTGAGTGTTGATGTGTAAGAGTTTTTGTCGGATTGGTGAGGAGAGTATCCATTGGTGTAAGAAGCGAGGACAGCATACGATGCATGCGTGCTCTCGTCCTGGGTGCGTGGTGGCCTGGGGGGCGATATGATAACGTTTGAGCAGATGATGTGGTTTGCCGGTGGCTTTGGCGTGGGCGTGATGCTCATGCTGTTGGTGCACGCCTTCTATAGTCGGTTGTGCAGCCAATGCTATGCAAAGGTGGAAGAATGAAGTTAGAAACTATAGATGATTGGTGGCTCCAGCGTGCGCCCTTGACGAAGGGCAATGCAGTGCTGCTATGTTTGCTGTACTTCGTGATTGGGGTGCTGGTCGGATGGTGGATACTATGAAGCAAGAGTATAAGCGTCCGTATAAGCTGGAATTTTCCCATATTGAGGTAGAGATTGGGAAGTTACTCTACGAGTTGTATGGCGGCAATACGCCGTCAGGACACCCTAATTGGGAAGAAACCCACACTATGACAAAAAATCGTTGGTGTCGCCAAGCGAAGGCACTCATATATCTCCTACAAGAAGAAGGGTGGATGATAAAATGAAGCGTTTGTTGCTGTTCCAGGATTTGGTGAACATTCATAGTATGATGGCTGGCGTGATTAGTGGCGTTGGAGCGTATGTGATAGGTAGTGTGATGACTCCGTGGTACCCGCATTGGTTCTTGTTGGTCTTGGCGATGGTGTACGGGAGCGTGACGACGTACAGTATCCTGTATGCGTGGCCGAAAGCGAAAATGCAGGAGTTAGCGGAGCATGATTACCATGACAACTAAGCCTGATTTTGATGCTATAACTGAAGCTCATCGAGTTTTGGACTATTTGCAGGCCGAGCGAGCCTTAAACCCGCATGAGAGCATTGCTGTTTTGTTCCTGGTGATCCGTGCCCTTGACCACTCGATCCGTCAGACGACAGAAGGAGGACCACATGATTAAGAAGGAGCAGTTTGATGAGTGGATTCCTTGCTGGAAGTGTCGGCTGTTGCTCTTCTGTGGAGTGTTCTTGCTTCCTACTCGTTGGGGAACCACGTTTGAAGACTCTGCATTTTACAGACATGTGAGGCGAGTACATGACAACTAAGTGCCTATTATGTGATAAAGCAGAAGGTGGTCAAGTGAAACAGATGACCTTCCAACATAAGGAAGGTTGGTCGCTCTCCTTTCCTGCGCACGTGGCGTGTGTGGTGTTGGTTAGAGAAGCAGGGGTGAAATTTTGAAGGAGATGTTAGTTGAGAGAGTGCGCTGCAAATGCGGAGCCACAGAGTTCGAGGGTCGCAGAACAGAGCACGGTGACTTTTACCTACGCTGTGGTTGCGGGGAGGAGATTCAATGACAACTAAGCTCTACTTCCCACCTGATGAATGGCTTTGGCTAACGGGTTTGTTCGCCGATATGGTCTTTGTTGGCCTTGCTACGCTCGGGTTCTGGGTGTGGGCTTGTCTTGCCCTTGTGTGCTATCACAGCTATCGAGCGATGGAGTGGAGGTCACGATATGCCAACAAGTAAGAAGATATTCAAGTTCCTTGTGGCGGTGTTTATGGCTCCGGCGTTCCTAATGGGTGAACTCGAATGAAGTCCTACTTGTGGTTTATTGTCGTGATTCTCCTCTACTGTTTATGGATTGTCGCTATGATCTTCAATCCCAGAGGGTACGAGTTTGAGAGTGACCAACAACGGATCCGTCGAGAAGGGGCGGCCTGGTGTGAGTTTCACGGGATGACGTACAAGCCCGGCGGTTTGAACTATGCAGAGTATCGTTGCATTGATGAGGAGCGACAGGTGCATACGTTCCTCTTCCCGGAGGACTTAGAATGAAGCCACAGTTAGAGCATGACTTCGAGGGCTGCACGAAACGATACTGCATGACGTGTTATTACTACTATGCAGCGAAACAGGGGTACAGAAAATGAACATCGAACTGAACCGAGCAATCTGCCCTCGATGTGAAACGGGCAGTTGGAGTTACCGAGAGAAGGGCATCTGCCCTTTCTGCGACGAGAAGGTGACAGAATGAAGATGGTGTTTGAGAAAAGGAATCGTGGTGCATCCACACCACGATCCCGGTCGCTCTTGCGATTGGATGATACCAGGAGATTGGCACATGGAGCATAAAAACATTACGAAAACTAAGCAGTTGTGTGCCTTGTGTCGTCAGGTTGGGGAAGGAGTCCAGGCGCACTGGTTCCGGGTGCAATGGAAGACGTACAAGTTGACAGCGCATGAGGATTGCTTAGAATCGTTGAGGGATGAAGATGAAGACTGAGAAGGATTCGGATTACTGCATCTGCACAGAGTGCATTGACAAAGCCTTAGCGAAACTGAACGGTAGAGAGGTTCCAGAATGAAGGAACTGTTTGATGTTGACGAATTGCTGTTGAAACTGCCACGTCCGAAATGTAAGAAGCACGGTATTCCAATGGAATGCCACCTGTGTAGACAGGAGTGGGAGGTCGC
>Ga0196963_10000819_pt1 | contig 24005 bp, 24 predicted proteins | sample S1_5metaG_FD_148600 | JGI IMG/M metagenome (GOLD analysis project Ga0196963, IMG submission 148600) | Soil microbial communities from Anza Borrego desert, Southern California, United States - S1_5 | ecosystem: Environmental > Terrestrial > Soil > Desert | place: USA: California | collected...
CCGATGCTTGGCCGACGCAATGTTCCCGCTTCTTTCTTCTTCGCCCAAATAGGTGATTCCGGAAGGAAAGGGCGAATGAGGATCAACGGAATGGCTGGGATGACGCCCGAAATCAGGGTGTAGCGCCACGCTTCGTGCCCCCCATGAATTGCAGGAAGGCTATCAACATTCTTGGCAATGAGCAGGTATGCGGCGGACACGAGCAGGCCGCCGAAGGATGAGAATGCCTGAGTGTAGCCCAACACCTTTTCGCGCTGTTCAGGGTTCTGGAACAATTCAGCAAGCCATGCGACTGCCGCGACGAACTCCACGCAAACTCCAATGAAAACCAGGCAGCGGAAGAAGAGCAGTTGGTGAGGGGTGGTGGCAAAGCCCGCAGCAAACGCGGAGAAGGCATAAAGCAAAATGCTGAACGTAAGCACGCGTCGCCGGCCGAGCCGGTCCGTCAAATAGCCACCCAGCATGCCGAAAACGCCACCCACAATTGCCGGCACGAAGAAGAGGGTGCGGGCCCAGGAGATATATTCCGGGCTCGTAAGGCTGATACCGGGAATGAGCGTTTGCAGGGCTGGCCGCACGATCAGTGGCAGCATCAGCAGTTCGTAGATGTCGAAGGCAAACCCAATCGAGGCGATGATGCAAATCAACCACGCGGTCCGGTTCATGGGTGTCCGCGGCGCTTCTCCCGTGTTCATGGTCGGCATTGTGAATTTCGGACGACAGGTTTCAATAACTTATTCGCGTGGAGACGCGAGCGCGGTGAACTGCGATAGGCAAAAAAAAGACAGGCCGGGATTTCTCCCGGCCTGCTTTCGTTAAACTACAAGTGATGCTGATTACTTCCGCACGCGGAAGAACATCATGCGATCATTGGCGGCCGGAGCAAATGGGCTCTCAGTGTCAACTTGGGTCCACTGTGGGTTCTGAAGGCTTGGTGTCGCCTCGAGAACGCCGCCATTGGTCCAGCTAATGGTGATAGTGCCGTCATTCGCGCGTGTGACTGTGAGCTTGGGATTGTTGCTCGCAGCGAGCGTAGTGTACGCCTTGATGGCGCCTGGAAGGTCCGAATTGATCGGAATCTTCTCGCCATTTGGGCCGTAGGAGAAGAACTCGAGCTGCCCACCACCTGTGCCTTCCCACCAGAGGAGACGGACAGGATAGAGGCCGGGCTCTGGGATGGTGAAGGACATTGGGATGTCCTGAGCGCCAGCGCCGCGATCAAACGTGAATAGCGTCGTTCCATTCGTGACACCAGGCGTGCCGATCTTCAGAGCCACACCGTCGTCGGCATTCGCGCCCAAGCGCTGATACCCTGCGGTTGGGAACTCGAGATAAGCGAACACCTCAGCCGCGATGTGGTCGCGGGACGTGCTGCCTGTGCCAGGAACGCCTGGAACTGGTTGATCGGCGAATTTAGGGAATGGCCAACCAGCCAGATCATTGATCTGGAAGTTGCCAAACTCAGCGCCGCTGCCCCCAGTGTTGCGGTTGTCGTTCCAGTTGATAATTCCTGGAATGATGTAACGGCCGCCTTCGGCAGGCCCTGCAACAGCGATATTGGCTGGATTGCCAGCGAGGTGAGTTTCTGCCGCAGTGGCTGTATTGCCACCGGAGCGAGCTGCGGCAGATTGCACGACTTTCACGCTGAAGCCGCGATCTCCTCCTGTGCCCTGCACTTTGTCTGTCACTTTGGCTTCCCCATAGGTCTGGACCCCGAAAGGCCAGAAGTTCGTCACGCCGCCGTAGATAAGCCCGGCGATGTTCGTGCTGCCGGAAGGCAGCGGAGCAGGCGGACGATAGCTGATCGTCACGTCCGTGCCGTTCGTGGTGAATGTTGGAGTGACGCGTTGGCCGTTCAACAGAAGGCCAAGGCTCGCGTCGCCCACACCATTGCCGATTGTTGCGCCAATGATCACGTCAGCCCAGTGCACTGCGCGGCGATGAGCGTTCGCGTCGTTCGACATGTTGTAGATGTCGCTCGAGTTCGCTGCGGCCGGGGTGCGGCCGATCATGGTTAAAGGACCAGGGCCAGATTGCATCTGCCGAACTTCCCATGGGGTGGGGGATACGGAGAACTTCACCCATGGGCGAGCTTCAGCTTCGGTCGAACGTTTGTAAGCTTTGACCGAACCTTCCACTGTTGGATCATTCACAAGGGCTGGAGCGCCTGTTTGCTTGTTGATCGTGAGGAACTCGGCGTTAACGCCAGTGCCACCTTGCCAGTAGAGGATGCGGAATGGGTAAATGCCGTCTTCTTGAACAATCACGTTAAACGGTGTGCTGCCGAAGTCATCGGCGGAAGCGGAAGGAGCCCAGATCGGTGGTGGGTTCCCGCCAACCGGCGCCACGAGGTTGCCGCTGTTGCCGCGACCGCCGACATAGAAGCCGAGGATTGTGCCGAGCGTGTCTTTCGGGTTGGGAGCGGACGAAACCAGGAAGCCGTCGTCGCTGTTCACGGCGAAGATGTAAACACCGCGCTTAAGTTCCAGGTAGGTCGTGACTTCCATGACGTAGTTTTCCAACCCGAACACAGAAGTGCCGCTGCCAGGGAGACCTGGGAATTGCTGGTCAGGATTCTGGCCAGTGAATGGAGCAGCCGGAGCAGCGCCAGTGATCAGGCCCGAATCAGCAGCAGGGCCGCCTGCGCTGTTCGCCATGTTGAAATTGAACAGATCGAACTCGTAGGTGTAGTTGCCGTTCGGCCCTGGCGCCGCCAGGTTTGGATAAGGCTGACCGTTCGTGCTGTTGATCATCCCATTGTTCAGCTGAATTTCTGGGAACGGCATGCGATTGGCGTCGCTGCCACCACCAATACGGCCACCGTTGCCCTGATTGTTATCCAGCGTGCGATCGATCTGGTTGACGCGGGCGCTAAACCCTGTGTCCGGGCTAACGCTCGAAGCTGCCACGCGATTGCCCGGAGGCAGCACACCGTAGTAAGGGGCTACGCTGAAGGTGTAGGCGTTTGTGAGCGTCACGAGGCTGCCGCCTTCATTGAAGCTGTAAACAACTTGCACGTTGTTCGCTCCAGAAGGGAGGAGGTTCGTGACCGAACTGTCACGGACCACCGTGGTAACGGCGCCGCTCTTGGACTTCGTCACTGTTTGCGCCGCGCCATTGATGTAAAGCGCGATGCTGTTTTGATCAACAGCGAGGCTGCCGTCCGTGATCTTGATGATCACGTCGTCATCCGCAGCGGCTGCAATCCAGTCGCGAACAGGAAGCGCGCTGGTAATCGAAGGCCGGGAAACGGCGCTTTCACGATAAGCTTTGATAGCCTTCGGGTTCTCAGGATCGTTGATCAGGATGCGGGCGCCGGTGTCGGGATCGAGGGAGAAGAACTCCGCATTTGCGCCGCCGGTGCCTTCCCACCAGGAAAGACGGAAAGGATAATAACCTTCTTCGGTGATAACGACATCAAAGAGGGTGTCGCTAGCGCCACGACCACCGTTGAACTGGCCGACGAGCGGAGTTGTTGCATCCCAACCTGGGCCAAAGGAAGCGCGGAAACCGTCATCGCTGTTGAAGCCGAAGCGGTAACCACCCGGCTTGAGGTGCAGGAAAGTTGTGATCACGCTTTCATGGTTGTCGATTGGGGTCGAGCTTGTGGAAGGCGCCCCTGGAATGGGCTGGTCTTCACGTGGAGGCGTGCTGCTGGCGTTAAAGTTGCCGGCGTTGGCGGGTGCGTCCTGGTTCCAGTTCACGACTCCTTCAACGACGAAAAGCCCGTCGGGGCCGGCGGCCGAGAGGTCAGCAAGGTTTGGATAAGGCTGTCCGGTCGCCGGATCAATGAAGCCGTTCGCGAGGGAGCGCTCAGCCAGGATCGTCTGGTTGCGATCGCCCGGTGCGCGAATGCCTTCGATAGCGTGGGTGTAAACCTTGAATCCCGGTTTCGTCGTGTCCACGCTGGCGATCTTGTAGCTCGCAGGAATGGTAGCGAACGGATCGATGGCCGCGGTGAAGGTATAATCAAATGTAACAGCTGGAGTTGCTGTCGAGCTGTACTGCAAGCGCACAGGTTGAGCGCCGGTGGGCAACGTGCCGTTCGCGCCGCGATAAACCACACGGGTGATCCCAGTGGCCGCATCGTGGGTGACTGTTGGGGTAACTGCCGCGTTGTTGTAGCTCAACTTCACCGTGCTTTGATTCACGGCAAAGGCAGCGTCCTGGAGCAGAATTTCCACACCGCCAACGGCGCTGGCGTTGGAGCCGATCACAACCGGTTGAACGGAAGTGATGTAGGGCTGGCCGCTCGTCGCATTCGCCGGGGTCGTGGTGATGCCTAGCTCGTCCACCCAATGGCTATCGAAAGAGCCACCGGTGCGCGCGCCGAAGGCGAAGCGATACCCGGGACCAAACTCCGCCGGACCGGTCAACGGGCGGAAGATGGGGAAATTGGTGTAAACAACGACATTATTGTAGGCGACATCGAGTGTGCCATCCTGGTCCACCGTAATGCGGACGGGCCAGTAAACCGGCCCGCCACCTTGGGTGGTCTGTGTGCGGATCGTGTTGGCCGTCCCAATTGGCTGAGCGCCCGTCGTCGTGCTGGCGGCAGCGACACGGCGGTGGCCAAGAATCACGTTATTCCACTTAACGTCAATAGCCGGCGCTTCGGCCACGGTCCCGCCGTTGTTGTAAACGTCGAAGGAGATGGTCAAGCCGCGAAGCGTGCCTGGACCTTCTTCGCCGAAGCTTGCATCAGCAAAATCGCCGAACACGAAGGAGAAGCCGTCCGCGCCGTTGCCCGCGCCGATGAACAGTTGGAACCGAGCGTCGAAAGCGCCAACGGTGACGCCGGGATCAAGCTCCTGGAGAATTGCTGTTCCTTGTTGGCTGCCAACAGCTTCGGTTATCTTCAAGGTGCCGGTATTCGTATTGCCGAACCCTCCGTTGGAATGATCGTAATCCGCCGCGTTCCCTAGCAGCGTGATTTCAGGAGGAATGCCCGCGTTGAAGTTATTGGTGAAAGTGGCCGCATTCACGGATGGAACTGCGAGCGCGTGGAGGCCGGCACACGCAAGCGCGCAACTGAGTAGTCGCGAGGTTTGTCGAATAATTCTCATAGTTGTGTCGTACGGGGACGGTGCGCATAGTAGGAAGATGCCCGGGCAACGCCAGTAAATTGTTGCCCCAACCGGTGGGCACCTGCTCTCGGCCCCTACCTGCGCGTCGATGCTGACCCTCCCCCTGCTCAGGTGAATGTGCAGTTCGCCTCGGGCGCTCCCCCTCTGTCGCCGCGAGTCACAACTGATAGCCTGAAATCGCTCGAACAAAGCTTTTGCGATGAACGGGCGATCTATGATGCGCGTGTTGTCGAAGAAGATAGTGGGTTTGGCTCTCGTTCTTGCTGTTGTTGCCACTCTGAACGGTCAAGGCCTCCAACGCGTGGCCTTCGTCGGGCCTGCGAAGGTGCGTGAAGTCACCGGGACGGTGGAGTTCAACCAAGGTTCAGAATGGAGGTTGGTGAAAGCGGGGCAGGAGCTGCCAATTGGTGTTGAACTGCGCGCTCAGGACGGCGCCAGCGCTGTTCTGCAGATGGTGGAAACGGGATCGCTCGTGCGTGTCGTCACTGGAACTCAGTTGCGTTTGGCCAGCGCGGCTGAATTGCCAGCCTTTGCGCGCGAGGAAAGCGCGGCGGAACGCGGTGAGTGGGTCGTCCGTGGCCTTCGTGGGAAAGCCGAGGTCAAACGAGGCCTTTGGTGGGCCAAGCTGACGACCGGAGCGCCTTTGAAGGCAGGGGACAAGATTCGCACCGGTGAATCGACTGTGGTTGATTTGTTCTTGCCCGAGGAGCAGCGGGTGCTGCGGGTGGGATCTCTGACCACCCTGAAGATCTCCACTGCGAACATCGGGCAGCGCTTGATTGGAAGCGTTCCCGAGATCATCGAACCTTCCCCCGTTACAACCGTCAGCGCGCGTTAACGAATGTAGTTCAGGAGCGTGAGGTCAAAGCCGCGGGCGGCGCTCTGCAGGGCAGCCTGGTAGGCAGTTTGGTTTTGGTTGAGCTGCAGCAACGTCTCGGCCAAGTCCGCGTCTGCGACGGCCGAGATCGCTGCTTTGGCCTGCAGCGAGCCGCGATCGGCCATTTTGGCTGAGCTTTCCAAGGTGCTTTGCAGCGCGGCGTTGCTGGTGACGTGATAAAGAATGGTTTCCTCGTCGGCTTTCAAAGCCTCGCGGCTATTGGCAATCGCGTTCGCATCCCCGGTTTCAAGGCTCTTCTGCAACGCGATCAAATGGCTGAAAAGATCAGCTCCATGACGTGAGTCCGCCAAGAGACCGCGAGGGCCTGCGCCGGCTGGATTTGCGCCGGGAATATGGGACGAGACCAGCGCGCCCTCGGCGATTTCGCTTTTCGGAATCTCCGCCACGCCAACAAAATTCACTGAAGCCACGCCGCCCGCCGGCGCCGCGACAACCTGGAACGGGGCCTTGTCTCCGCGTGTCCCTGCAAAGAGGTATTCCTCCCCATGCTTGCTGTTGGCGAATTGAATCGCCCGCTCAATCAACCCACCCACCTCGGCTGCATACGTGCGCATGGTTTCCGCAGAGGTGACTCCGTCCGCAAGAACCGCGATCTCTTGCGCCCGATCCAGCGCTCGCTTCAAACCGTTGATGGCGTTGTGGCTGGCGGCCGCGCGGGATTGATGGCGCTCGATGTTCGTCTGAAATTGGTCGGCTAAACGCCCCGCTTCCTGGAGGCGAAGCGCCTGCGCCAAGCCGGCGGGGTCGGCATCGGCTGCCTCAAATTTCTGCCCGGTTGAGGCCCGGCTTTGCAGTTCAGATTGTTTGTTCGCAAGCGTCTGCAGCCGCGCAATCAATGCTTCGTTGGAACTGTTTGAAGTGACACGCATACGACTCAAGTGAGATTGATCACCGCATCCAGAAGTTCGTCAGCAACGGAAACAAACCGGGCGGATGCCTGAAATGCTTTCTGGAACTTCATCATGTCCGTCAGTTCTTCATCGATGGAAACGCCGCTGATGGCCTCCCGTTGATTGGCGAGCATCCCCTCGACAGCCCGCTGCGTCGCCAGTTGTTCGCGTGCGCCCTTCAAAGTGGCGCCCAGCCCGCTCACCACTCCGCCGTAGAAGGAGGCAAAAGTTTGATTATTGAGCCCTTGCACCGGCGTGCTTGCCAACTGGGCCAGCCCAAGCGCCGTGGCGTTGTCGGAAGCGTTCGCTTGCGCGCCGCTGGTCTGCAGGAGTGAAGGATTGGCAGTGAGCGTCTCACTCACCCGGATGTCCGCCGCTGTCGTTCCAGCGAAAAATGCGCGGCCAGTCGATCCATCTGGCGCGAACCCGTTGCTGTGCGCCTGGTTTACCGATGAGATGAGTGAAGAGGCCAGCAGGTCAATGTCCGCCCGGAGTGCAGTAAGTGTCGTAGAACGGGTTTCCAGCAAACCGTGAAGAGAGCCGCTCGACAACGTAAGCGCGTCAGGCTGGCCTGAGATTCCGATGGCCACTGTGTTGTTGCTCGTCACCAACGCGAGCTTTTGCGGTTGTTGCGCGGGCGCGATAAGCGTGTGCCCATCCACCGTCAGCGCGATGCCGCCGACCGCAGGCGTGCTCAACGTAAATGGAATGTGGCCAGCCAGTTCCCCAAGCTTCTGTTGTAGCTGGCCACGCAGTTCGTGAGCTGGGGTGTTCGTGCGGCTCTCCGCCTGGACGATCCGGTCGTTTATTCCGGAGACCTCATCCAGCAATTGGTTTACGGTCTCAACCTCGTTCCCGGCCAATTGCGCGAGCGCCCCGTCAACCCTATCCAGGCGGGCGCTGACGTTCCGAAATTCCAGAGCAAGAGCTTCCGCGGCCACCAGCACATTCTGTCGATCCGCGGGGGACAACGGGCTTGTTGACAGCGTCTGAAAACTCGAAAAGAGATCCCCTATCTTTTTGGTCAACCCGTTAGTGATTTCAGCAGCGCTGGCCGCGTTGGTGTTCAGGGATTCGTTGAGAGCGGCCAGGGCCTGGTAGAGCGCTTTTTCCTGCGCGCTCAATGATCCCGAAATGCCGGTTTCCAGTTGAATTTGCGTTTCCAGCGCGGCATCACGAATGGCTGCGACTCCAACAGCGTCAACTCCCGCACCCAGAAAACCTACGGATGAGGAGACGCCTCCAACCTCTGCAAGGGCGACCCGTTGGCGGGCGTAACCAGGAGTGTTGACGTTCCCCAAGTTGTGGCCCGCCACATCCAACCCATGGCGTTGCGCCTGCATGGAGCGGGATCCAAGTTGTAGGGTGTCAAAGAGCCCGGCCATAAATTCAACCTACTGCGCTGTAGATGATCTGCGGACGAAACACCTTTTCAGCGCGTCCAGCCGGTGTGTACCGCGTGGGTGGGGAGGCGGGTGCAATGCAGTCAATCATCCGTTGCATGCTCTCGAGAGATCGCGCAAGCAGCAGGTGGTTCTGCCGGCTGCGTTGCTGGATGCGCACGATCAGTTCATTGTTTTCACGCACCAACTCCGTCACGAGAGGGCGGAGGTCTTTGTGCAAGCGAACAACCATTTCCTGGATGGGCGTCTCGTCCGGACATTTAAGATCGCGCGCGACTGCTTGGGCGCAGTCGGTTCGGTGCGTTCGCGCCTTGTTCATTTCCGCGGCCTGGGCTTCGATGGAGGCTCCCGCGGCAATGACTTCATCCCCTTTAAACCGCACGATGCTGGCTTGCTGCTCGTCGAGCCGCGCGAGCATTTCGCCGTACTGCTCCATCTCCGTCCGAAGCGCGTCTATAAGGCTCTGCACTGTGGGATTCATGGCTTCTGCACGGTGTTCTGGCGGGTGAGTTGTGCCTTGAGCGATTCAGCGAGGCCAAATGAGTTCGTGTGGGCAAGGTCATCCGCCAGTCGTGAGACCATCAGATCCTGGTAAACACCATTGGGTCCGCTCGTGCTCATCATTCCGGGTCCGAGCAAAGGCTTTTGTGACTCGGTGATAATCTTTCGCAAAAGGACGGCCTCAAATTGCCTGGCAAGCTCATCGACCTTTTCATCGTCGGAAATTCCCTCGGCCTTGGCGAGGCGCTCAGGAGGCAACTGCGGGCCGGAAGCTCTGGAGTTGATTGACAGATTCATTAGCGAAGTATGAGTTCGGCCTGAAGAGCGCCAGCTTGTTTCATGGCTTGGAAAATTGACATCACATCGCGCGGACCAACGCCCAACGCGTTTAATGCCGCCGCGACTTTTTCGATGCTTGGCATTTCAGGCAGGGGAATCAGGGCGGAATTGGCCTCGGTGACTTTGGTGTCGGTTCTGGGCGTGACCGTTGTGGAGCCGGTTTGGCTGAAGGGAGCCGGTTGAGAGACATCCAGGCTCGAAGCAATGGTTATGGTGAGTTCGCCATGCGCCACGGCGCATGCCGCGATCTTGATATTCGACGTGGCCACAATCGTGCCGGTGCGCTCGTTAATGATAATGCGCGCGGCCATATCTGGGGTGACTTCGATCGATTCCACTCGGGCGACAAAATCCACCGGTGTTCCTTCCCATCCCGGCGGAACCTTGACGCTGACCGTGGTGGGGTCCACAGCTTGCGCAAGGTCGGGGTACACTTTGTTGATCGCTTCCGCCATCCGCGCTGCGCTTGTGAAATCTGGTTCGCGCAGCAGGAAGTTGACGCGCCCATCCTGCATGAGTTGCATTGGGATTTCCGCTTCCACAATCGCGCCACCCGCGATCTGCGCCACAGTGGGATGGTTCTTCTGCACATTTGCGCCTCCACCACCAGAGCTGCCGGCTGAGAAACCGCCGACGGCCAGCGCACCTTGCGCGACAGCGTAAGTCTTTCCGTCTGCGCCGAGGAGCGGAGTTTGCAGAAGCACACCGCCTTGGAGGCTCTTCGCATCACCCATGGCGGCGACGGTCACATCCAGGCGTGTTCCTGAGCGCATGTAAGGCCGAATGTCCGCTGTGACCACGACTGCTGCGACGTTCTTGGAGGAAAGCGTAGACGCCGGCACTGTGATCCCGAAGCGCTGGAGCATGTTCGCCACTGCCTGAATCGTGTAGAGCGGATCCTTATCCCCGTCCCCAGCTAAACCGACGACGAGGCCGTAGCCTACCAACTGATTCTCGCGAACGCCCGAGATCATCACGAGATCCTTAATGCGGGACGCGACCGCAAAACTTGAGGCCGTGGTGCAGCCCAGCAGCAGGATGAAGAGAAGGCGAGCCATTTTAGAAAGGGGTGACTTTATCCCAAACCTTGGTGAACCAACCTTTGCGCTGATTGTCGCTCACCGTCCCTTTGGAAATGTACTTAATCGTCGCGTCAGCAATCTGATAGCTGAAGATCGTGTTGCTGGAGGTGACATCCTCCTTGCGGACGACCCCCCTCAGCACCGCGTCCTGGGTCTCTCCTGAAAAGGCGATTTGCCGCACCCCTTCTATGACCAGATTCCCATTCGGAAGCACATCGATCACGCGCACGGCGATGCGCGCGGTCATCTTCTCAGTGTTGCTGATCTTCCCGCCGCCGGTGAACTCCTGTTTCGCATCGGTTTTCAGCGCGGGAAGCTGTCCGCCTTTGGTTCCAAATTTGCTCGCAGCCGGGCTGAAGAACAAACTGGCGATGCTCGCGTCGATGCTGCTCCGTTTCGCTGTTTGAGTGTTATTATCTTTCGAGGCGGAGTTGCTCTCCTGAATGACGACCGTGAGGATGTCGCCAACTGCGGCGGCGCGTTTGTCTGCGACCAAAGGGCGCGCTGATTGATGCTGCCAAAGTGACTGCGCTTGAAGCGGAAGCCCCGCGCATAACAGCGCCAGAGCCGTCGTTTTAAAACATGACCAATATCGTTTGCTCATCCTGAACCTTTCCTTTCAGCTCCCGCTTCGAGCGGAGATTCCGCACGCGAACGATTTGCCCCGGCACACCGTCCTCCAAAGCCTCCACGCGCGCCGAAATCTTCATTCCACTCTCGGTGTACAAAGCGTCCACCACTCGCCCGCGGCGAACAACGGTGCGGAGCCGAAGCGACCGGCTGGTCAGCAGGGATCCAGGGCGAATATTCTCCGCCAGCTCAATATTCGCTGCCTCAGAGGGAAGCTGCAGGAGAGCGTCCCGCGTCGTCAGCAAGTCTCTTCGTTCCGTCCGCAAAGGCGCATCGCGAAGGGACTGGCCGCGCACTAAAGCGGCGTCAGCAACGTAAACGTCCGACCAGTGCTGCACTTTCACCGCCAAGGAGAATGTTCCCATGCGCTCATCCCCTGCGCTCACTTCGAATCTAAGAATCATGTGCGCGGACAAACCGGACGTTGGAAGGTCGGAAAGCCGCACCGTCAATGGTTCATCCGCCACCGCGATGGGCGTCCAGGGACGAACTGCGCGCAGCTCCAAGTCCCCTGTTCGAATGCTTAACGCGGTTCTTAAGGCGTCGGCCAAGAGCGCCAGCAACTCGTCTTCCTGGAGCGGCATCGCCTTTCGGCTCACTTTTACGCGCGCAGGCCCCGTGAGCCTCACATCCTTCAGGCTGCTATCCGCAGCTTTCATTAACTCCTCCACTTGGGGCCGAGTCAGCAGGGCAGGGCGGTGGAAGGATGGCGCATTGGTCAGAAGCAACTTCGGAACTGCGCCGCCTTCACTTGCCGTCACTAGATCGCTCAAGAAAATGCCGCCGCTCGTCACTGTCGCAGAAGGCGCGAGCGTCCACTCAGCGGCCAGAAGCTGCGTCGCGGCCAGGAAGAGTAGTGTTAGCAGCCTCAACATTAGCGTCGTAGATTATTGCTCATTTGCATCATCTCGTCCGCAGCTTGCACTGCTTTCGAGTTCACCTCGTAAGCGCGTTGGGCGAGAATCATGTTCACCATTTCCTCGACCACCTTGACGTTCGACAACTCCAGGTAGCCTTGCTGCAGTCCGCCGAAACCTGACTCTCCTGGGTTGCCGGTTTCGGGCGCGCCGCTCGCCTGCGTTTCGCGGTAAAGGTTATGGCCGATGCTTTCCAAGCCGCTTGGGTTTGCGAAACGCACCAGTTGCACGCGGAAATTTTGCTCGCCGCTCGATCCACTCGTGGTCACTTCCCCGGAGGGGGCCATGTGAATGCTGGTGGTTCCGGCCGGGATCGGTTGCCACCCCCCCTGGAGCGGCAAGCCATCACTCGTGAGCACCCGGCCATCCGGCCCGAGTTTTAAACCGCCATCGCGGGTGTAAGCTCGAGTGCCATCCGGGAGCTGGACTTCAAAAAAGCCTTCCCCATTGATGGCGACATCCATTCGCTCGCCGGTTTGTGTCAGTTCGCCGATCGTGAAGATTTTCGAAGTGGAAATCAGCCGCGATCCATGGCCGATCTGCACACTGGAGGGCAGTTGGTTGCCCCCGCCGGCTTCCGCGCCCGCAAGCCGCCCTGTCTGATAAAGCAAATCTTGAAACTCGGGTTTGTTTCGCTTGAACCCAGTTGTGTTCACGTTCGCGAGGTTGTTCGCGATCACGTCGAGGTTCGTTTGCTGGGACTGCATCCCGGCGGCAGAGGAATAAAGGGCGCGCAGCATAGCTTAAGCAGGGTTGCCGAGTTCAGAAATCACTTTGCCCATGCGCTCATCATGAACTTGCACCAGGCGTTGATTGGCTTCGAAAGCGCGCATGACAGCAATCAAGTTGGTCATTTCCACAGCGGGGGAAGTGTTGGCCGCTTCCAGATAACCTTGTTGGACCCGTGTGTTCGTTGAATCCAGCGGCTGGATCGTTGGATCCGCTGGAGTGAACAAGCCGCCGGAGAGATGCCGCAATTGTTTAGGGTCCGCAAACTCCGCCAGCTTCAGCTTGCCGCGGGAAACACCACCCTGGCTGATTTCCCCGTCCGCGGTGATGTGGATGGAGCCGGCAATGTTCCTGTCGAATTGCACTGGGCCTGTCTCACTCATAACGAGGTGCCCATGCTTCGTGACCAATTGGCCGGTGGAATCCAATTTAAACTCCCCATCGCGGGTGTAAGCAGTCGCGCCGGATGGGAGCTGGACCTCGAAGAACCCGGGGCCTTGCAACGCCAAATCGGTTTGCACGGAAGTGCTTCGCATTTCACCCTGGCTGAAGTTCACGCTCACCGCGCCTTTGGGAATTCCGACGCTTCCCGCCGTCTGTGCCTTTTCCGGGTCAAATGAGCTGAAAGATATCTCCTGCTTTTTGAAGCCAGGAATATTTCCAGCGGCCATGTTGCCGGCGATCACTTCCTGCGCGAGCGCCTGCGCGTTCATCGCGGCGGCAGCTTGATACAAGGAAACGTTCACAACTGTTGCTTAGCAGAGGGTGTGCCAGCGGATTTTGGCGCGGATTGCGGCGCTTTTTAGCCGCTTGAGGGAATTCTGAAGACGAGGCAGAGGAAAAAGTTTCCCCGTGCGGTCAATACTCGCAGGTGATCTCAATCACCTCGCCGCAGCTGCATTGCACACGGATCTTCTGGACGATCCCTCCTTCTTTCACCACTTCAACGGAGCGTGTGTGATTCTCCGCGGGATCTGCGCTGTTGCCAGGAGTGGAGATGGGATGTGCCGGGCGTGTTCCGCCGCTCCGCGCTTGCGGGAAGGCTTCACGAAACGGGACAAAGGATGAAGGGCTCGGCTTCAAATTGTCCCTTTAATTTTCAGAAGCACCGCCACGCGCCGATTCCTCTCATCAGTCGCGTCGTGCTCAGGCATCGGGACTGTGTCCGCGTACCCAGCCACTTTCCGAAACTGCGCAGGGGCGACGCCATGTTGAACCATTAGGCGCCGGGCGGAATTGGCGCGGTCGGAAGAAAGCTCCCATGCCCCATACGTCTCGTCCTTGAACTGGTGCCCCGCCTCGGTGTGGCCTTCCAATTCAACGAGGAAATTGTTCGTGTATCGCGCCACTTCCCACGCAAGGCAGGAGAAGACCCATTGCCCGTAGGTCGTGAAGGCCGCATTTGTCGATTCGAAGATCGGCCGCTTCGCTGTGTCGAACACGCTGATGCGCATCCCCTCCGGTGTCATCTCCAACTTCACCTGCGACTCATCCGCGGTCGCGTTGTTATCCTGAAGTGTTTTAAGAAGATCCTGGGACAAACGGCGCAGCATGTTCAACTCCACCGCTGAGGAGGAATCAAAGTTTCCCGAGGAGGATTTCATGGCGGCCGTGTCCTTCATCGGAATGACGCCAGTAGATTCCTTTGTCACCGATGAAAACGGGTTGCGGAACGAACGCTCCACCGCCTCCTTGATCTTTTCATCCTGCGAGGTGAGCCAGAGCACCAGGAACAAGGCCATCATCGCCGTCACGAAATCGGCGTAAGCCACCTTCCAGGCTCCGCCATGATGCGCGTGTTTGTTGCGTGGCATTTTACTTCCCGACGCTCTTCAGCATCAGCTCCAGTTCGTCAGCCCCGGGGCGCAGTTCGCTCGACAGTGTGCGTCGTGCCAGTTCGACGGCCATGATCGGCGCCATGCCATTGGCGAAACCCACCACAGACGCAGCGATGCAGCGGGAATAGGCCATCTCCGATGCTCCAACGAATTCCATGTTGACCGCGAGAGGGTTCAAGAAACCGTAGGAAATCAGAATCCCCAGGAACGTTCCGACCAGCGCGGCCGCCACGTGGTGGCCGATCTCTTCGATGGGCCCGGCGATTGAGCCCATCGTCACCACGATGCCCAGCACTGCGGCGACGATGCCAAACCCTGGCATCGCGTCCGCTGCCTTCGTGAGCACCGAAATCGGTTGATGATGCTCAATCTCCATCGTGTCCAATTCCGTCTCCAAAAGAGTCTTTAGCTGGTCCGGCTTCACCTTGCCGTCCACAATGGGCCGAAGTGCCCCGCAGAGCAGCGCGACCGCAGGGGCGTTGTTCAGGAAAGTGGGATACTTTTTGAAAATGGCGCTCTCCTTCGGGCTGGAAAGATGCTCCTCCAGCGCGATCATGCCGTTGCGGCGACCGAGCATGAACAACTCATAGAGCGCCTTAAAGAGTTCCTCGTACGAATTTCGATTATGCGGAGCCCCTTTGAGCGCAGCTCCGATCTGGTGGAGGAGGTCCATCAGCACTTTCTTGGGCGACATGATAATGAGCGCGCCGAGGGCGGAACCGCAGATAACCACAAACTCCGCGACTTGAATGAGCGCGCCCACGTGCCCGCCGGCCATCATGAAGCCGCCCAGCACCGAGCCGATCACCAGCATTGCCCCGATTAATATGATCATGCGGCCCGGCGTTTCGGAGCGCTATTTAGCTCCGTTTTCTGAGCGAGGTAGTTCTTGATGTTCAGGATGGCTTGCGAATGGATTTGGCAGATCCTTGATTCAGTCACCCCGAACGCTTCGGCAATCTCCCGAAGCCGCATATCCTCAAAGTAATAAAGCGCGAGCACCTTGCGCTGCATTTCCGGAAGGCGCTCGAGCCGCTCGCCAATGATCCGGGCGAGTTCATTGCGGTCCGCGTTCATGTCAGGCGTGGCATGAACAACGTCAGGCACAGTTTCATGGCGGCACATTTCGGACCCATCCTCACTGCTGACTGCGGCGTCCAGGCACAGGAACGCCGCGGGGCGTATCTGGGCCAGCAAATCCTGGTATTCAGTCATCGAAAGATCGAGGGCGTCAGCGACCTCGTTGTCAGTGGGAGTGCGGCCGTTGATCTGCTCAAGCCGCTCCATGACTTGTTGCACCTTGCGCGCTTTCTCGTGCACCGAGCGAGGCACCCAGTCCATGCGGCGCATCTCGTCCAGGATCGCTCCGCGGATGCGGACTCGCGCGTAGCTCTCGAATGAGCTGCCCGCTTGCGGATCGAATTGGCGTATCCCTTGAAGCAGCCCGACGAGACCCGCGCTGTAGATGTCTTGCACATCCACGTGCGGCGGGAGCGACATCATTAGCCGCCCGACGACATGTTTCACCAAATGCAGGTTGGCTTCGACGAGCTGCGATTCGGCAGGGGAGCCAGGCGCCACCTTGTACCGCTGCGCCAGAGGCCGAATCGATTCGGCAGCGTCAGCCTCGGTCAGCTCGAATTCGGTTGGAGAGGTGTTTGGGTTCATGCGTTAGTTCCTGGATGCAGGCATTTGGGACGCGGACGCTCTGTCCGCATGGGCGTCGTGCAACGCGCGGATCCATATCCGACCCCACCAGCGGAACAGATAAGCGGCCACCACCGACGAGATGGTTGCCCGCCAAAGGACCACGCCGGGGGATGCTCCTTGGAGGAGGGAGAGGATGGCTCCACCTCCGAAACCAAGCATTGCGCCGAGGATCATCAGCTTTTTCATACGTTGCTCTGCTTCGCTAAGCAGAAGGTTTGCCAGCTTATAAAAGCCAATATTTACAGGGTAAACGGCACGCTTCGGGAGATTTGCCGATGGCTGCTCAGGCAGAAATTTCCGGCGAGCGAAAACGCCGCTGTAAATTGTTCCTACTGGAACCCGCCGCCGGGGTGAGGCCGGTTATTCCACGGGGGGTATGACGGCTGCGATCTGCACGTTGATGCGTGCGGGCACTTCCGCATACGAAAGAACCGCCAGCTCAGAGAACGCGGTCTCGAAGAATCGGCGGAACGCCAGGCGGATTTGTGGCGCGCAGAGCACCACCGGCGGATGCCCCGCCGCGAGCAACTGCTGCACATGCTTCGAGAGGCGGTCGATGATCGTCCGCGCCAATGTCGGATCCAGGGCCAACGCAATTTCTGTCGGCGTGTGGCGAACGCCCTGCGCGATCTGTTGTTCGAGGCGCGGGTCGAGCGTGATCGCTTTCAATCCGCCTTCGCTCTGGTAAACCTTGGTAATCTGGTGCCCCAGGGCCTTCCGGGCATGTTCGGAAAGTTCATCTGGGTTCTTGGTGAGCCCGGCGTAGTCGCCCACTTTTTCCAAAATTCCGGCAAGGTTGCGGATACTGATTCCCTCAGCGAGCAGGTTCTGGAGAATGCGTTGGATCTGGCCCACGCTCAGCTGTGCCGGAACAAGTTCATTGACCACTGTGGGGTGCGTTTGCTTCAGCGTGTCCAACAGGTTTTGCACATCCTGCCGCGTCAGGATTTCCGACGCCGAACGCTTCACCGTCTCCGAAAGATGAGTGACAAGCACAGACGCCGCGTCCACCACGGTGTATCCCGCCAGTTCCGCATTCTTGCGTTCGACATCTGTCACCCAGGTCGCGGGCAATTGGAACACCGGCTCTGTGGTGGGGACACCCTTGAGCACAACCTTGCTATTGGACGCATTCATTGCCAGCCAATGGCCCGGCATCAACGTGCCAGTGGCAATAGGCTGTCCCTTAAGCAGAAACTGGTAGTCGTTCGCGTTGAGCTGCAGGTTGTCGCGCAAACGGATCGGCGGGATAATCATGCCCATCTCTTGCGCAAAAGTTTTTCGCACGCCTGTCACGCGGTCCAGCAGGTCGCCACCTTTGCGGGTGTCTGCCAGCGTCACCAGCCCGTAGCCCAACTCAATCTGCAAAGTTTCCACAGCCAGCAGGGACTCGAGCTTTTCTGGTGTGGCCGCTTTTACTGAAGTCGGCGCAGGCGCTGTCGTTGGTGTGGGGTTCAGTTTTTGCGCGGCCCCCTTTCGAGCCATCGTCCGCGCTAGCACGGCAAATCCGATGGAGAGGATCAGGAACGGGAAGAGCGGGAGCCCCGGCACCAGGCCAATCACCAGCAGCATGATGCTTAATCCCTTTAGGGCTCGTGGATAGATCAGCAGCTGTTTCCCGAGTTCCTGGCCAAGGTTGTTTTTCGAAGCCGCGCGCGTCACAAGCAAACCAGCAGCCATCGACACGATGAGCGCCGGGATCTGGGAAACCAACCCGTCACCAATGGACAGAATCATGTATTGCTGCAGGGCGTCCGCCACCGGCAGCCCGCGCTGCACAACCCCAATCACGAACCCGCCGACAATGTTGATAAGCGTGATCAACACCGCCGCAATGGCGTCGCCGCGCACGAACTTGCTGGCCCCGTCCATCGCGCCGTAAAAGTCAGCCTCCTGCTCAACTTTCCGCCGCCGCGCTTTGGCTTCCGCATCCGTCAGCACTCCGGCGCTCAACTCGGCGTCGATGGCCATCTGCTTGCCTGGCAATGCATCCAACGTGAAACGCGCCGCGACTTCCGCAATGCGCCCTGCGCCTTTCGTGATGACGATAAAATTAATCAGCACCAGGATGGCAAACACCACCAAACCGACCACGAAATTGCCTCGCACCACGAAGTTCCCGAATGCATCGACAATATGCCCGGCGTAGCCGTCGAGAAGGATCAGCCTGGTTGTGGCCACGTTCAACGCGAGCCGGAAGAGCGTCACGAAAAGGAGCAGGGTGGGGAAGCCGGTGAACTCGGATGGCTCGTTGATGTATAAAATGACGAGCAGGATCAGCAGCGATAAAGCGATGCTCACCGTGAGCAGCAGATCCAGGATCATTGCCGGGACCGGGAGGATGAGCAGAAGGACGGTGGCAAATGCCCCGCCGATCACCCAAAGGTCACTTTGCGAGAACAGAGACGCGAGCGTCGTTTTCGCTTTTTCCATATAGCTGATTGTCTTGAGCGAAGTAGCGATACCGGTTCACGCGATAGACGTGCGCCAGGATTTCCGCGACCGCGGCGTAGAACTCAGCAGGAATCTCGCCACCCACTTTGGCGTGCTTAAGCATCAGCCGCGCCAACGGTTTGTTTTCGATAATCGGGATCTGATGTCGCGCCGCGAGTTCGCGCATTTTCAGCGCGTTCAACCGGGCGCCTTTGGCAATCACCTTCGGCGCGCGCATGGTTTTTCGGTCGTATTTTAGCGCGATGGCCAGGTGAGTCGGATTCGTTAAAAGCACATCTGCCTCAGGCACTTCCGCAAGCATCTGGGCCTGGGTCTTTGGTTTGCGACGCCGCCGCATGCGCGCTTTCATCTGCGGGTCGCCCTCCATGTTCTTGAACTCTTCCTTCACCTCCTGCTTGGTCATCATGAGGTTCTTGAAGGTGTGCCAGAACTGGTAAAAGTAATCCGCTCCGGCAAACACCAGCATGCAAACCATCAGCAGGTTTCCGAGCTTCAAGGCTGTTTGTGCCAGGAAGGTGGCAATTTCTGCCGGACCGATTGCCGTGAAGAAAATCGGGTCATGAGCAATAGACTTGAAGGTCTTCCATGACACCACCCCCACGATGGTTAGCTTGATAACGGAAAAGAGCGCCGTGACGAGCGCCTTCTTCGACCAGACGCGCTCAAACCCGCTGATCGGGTTCAGCTTATTCCAATCAAGCTCCAGCGCTTCGCTCGCGAACCGAAAGCGCGTCTGCAATCCGCCCGCCGCCAAGGCCGCTCCTGTGGTCGCGAGCGCCAGAGGCGCTATAGCGCCGGCGAAGAACCCAAGCGCTTTGCTGGCATGCTCTGGCAATTGATCCGCTGTGATCTGGATATCGTGCAGATGCGAAAAGCACTGCCTCATAGCCGGAACCAGCTCCGCGTAAAGAGCGGGCCCAGCCATCTTCAACGCCAGCAACCCTGCTCCCACCACAAACAACGTCTGCACTTCCGCCGAACGGGCGATCTGCCCTTTATTGGCAGCCTCCTCCAGCCGCTTTTGTGAGGGCAATTCTGACTTTTCGCCCGCTGATTCACTCATTGCGCTGCCAGCAGGTGCAGGATCCGTTGGAAATCCTGCGGGATGCGGTTGAGATAATTCATCAGGTGCTGGGCCATCACGCTGCATGTCGAGCCAAACACCATCATTCCTGCGAAGATCCTGAAGGGGAAACTCTCTGAGAACACGTTCATCTGCGGAATCATTCGGGCGAGAAACGCAAAGACCAGGCTCACCACAAATGAAAGCGCGAGGATTGGCGCAGCCATTTGCAAGGCCACCACGAAGATCCTGCCGGACAACGCGAGGACGCTTTCCGCAAGCTCCGTCGAAAGATGCGCCCCGCCAGGCGCTAAAACGTCGTAGGACTTGCGAATGCCCAGGAACAGCCATGCATGCAGGTTCAGCGAAAAGAACAGCGCGGTTCCGAGCCAATGCAGCATCACCCCGGGCACAGGCAACATCCCGCCCGACCCGGGGTTCAGCGCAAATGCGGAGGTGAGCGCGAGTTCATTGGCGATAATGCTCCCGGCCATTTCTGCCGCGTGAAACACGAAGCGCGAGATGAATCCGAGCAGCAGTCCAATGCATGCCTCCGTCAGACAGATAAGGAGCAGATCGCTGACCGGGGCGTGCGTTGCGCTCATCGGAGGCAATGCTGTGGCTGTGAGAGCGGATGCCAGTGCTGCCAGCGCCGTGCGCAACATGATTGGAACGTGCGTTGTCGAGATAACGGGAAAGACTGCGAACAAGGCGCTGACACGCACAAACACGATCAGCCATGGCGTCAGTTCAGGCATATCACCGTGCCATGTCGGGTATGCGCTCGATGAGCATGATCGTGAACTGCATCAGCGTTCTCACAATCCATGGCAACGCCAGGGCCACCGTCCCCGCAATTGCCGCGACCTTCGGCACAAACGAAAGAGTCTGCTCGTGGATCGATGTCACCGTTTGCACAAGGCTGATCGATAACCCAATGCCCATTGCAGTCACTAAGATCGGCGCGGAGAGCGACACCGCCTGCCAGATGAGCGCTTGCAGAACCTCAATGGCAAGTTCCGGGCTCATGTCACGGCGAAGCTCTGCAGCAGTGACCGGGTGATTAGGCTCCAGCCATCCACCAGCACGAACAACAGCAGCTTCAACGGGAGCGAAATGGTCGCAGGCTGCATCATCATCATGCCCATGCTCATCAACGCGGTGGAGACGATCAGATCAATCAGGATGAACGGGATGAACAACAGGAAGCCCATTTGGAACGCAGTCCGCAGTTCGCTTATGATGAATGAAGGGATAACCACCTTCAGCGGAAGGTCAGACGGGCTCGTCGCATCAGTCGCGACAAAGGAAGCAAACATTTCCACATCTTTGGGGCGCGTCTGCGCGAGCATGAACTTCCTAATGGGTTGCGCAGCCGCTGCCATCGCTTGCTCGCTGGTTATGGTCTGGGTTTTGTAAGGCTGCAGTGCGGTGCGGTTGATCTCGGACCAAACCGGTTCCATCACGAAAAACGTCATGAAGAGCGAGAGGCCGATCAGGATTTGATTTGCGGGCGTCCCTTGCAACGACAACGCGGAGCGCACAAAAGAAAGCACGATCACGATCCTGGTGAAGCTTGTCATCAGGAGGATAATTGACGGAGCCAGTGAGAGGAGCGTGATCGCGAAAAGGATTTTGATCGAGGCATCCAGATCCTGCGGCTGCTGCGCGGATTCAAGTCCGAGGTTCAGCTTAAATGGAACCAGTGAATCGGCTGCCAACGTGCTTCCGGACAACCCCAGCAAGGCCAAGGCGACGATCCAGGCAGAGGCGAAGCGTGGGTGGCGAATCATATCAACGCTGCTGAATGGCCCGCAGGAGCATTTCGCCAAATGCAGGCGGTTCTTCCGGCGCTGCTTGAGCTTCTGGTTTCGGCGCGGGGGCGTCCGGCAAGGCGGTGAGCATCGTCATTCCTTGGGGGCCGGCGCCGACCAGGAACCGTTGCTGCCCATACCCAACCACCACAACACTCTGCCGCACTCCCAGCGACTTTGATTCGACGATTTGCAGCCCCTGCCGTGCCGCTTGCGCCCTCTGAACCCACCGAGAGCCCTTTAAGAAACGGAGCGCCGCAAACAACATCGCGACGACAATCAACAGCGCGCCTGTGAGCCGCATGGCCGCTTCGCCCAAACCGGATCCCGGCGCGGTCGCCAGAGCGCGGGGTTCGGCGGCGCCGGCGCTAAGAACACCAAAGAGCATCACTGCAATAACGGCTTTCAGCTTCACGCGAGTTCCGTGATTTTGATGCCGTAGCGGTTATCCACCACCACCACTTCACCTTTGGCGATCCTTCGGTTGTTCACCCGGACTTCCACTGGCGCGTCCGGCGGCGTTTCCAGTTGGATCACCGATCCCACGGCTAGCTGCAGCACCTCCCGCATTGGAAGCGTGCATGAGCCAAGCTCAACGGTGACTGCCACCGGCACATCCAGGAGCAAATTGAGATTTGGAGGCGTTGTGTTGTTGTTCATGCTGCTTGCTGAAGCGAGGTTATTTGAACAGCCCGGCGGTTGTTCTGAATTCCAAGGCGGCCTGAGAACTTCTCCAACGCGCTGACGCGAACGATCACTTCCTCCACCGTGGCCTCCTCAAGGTAAAGCACGTCCCCGACATTCAAAGCGGCCACTTCACGCGCCGGGCAATTGTTGATCTGCCATTCCGCGCTCAGCGGCACCTCAATCGAGTCCAGTTCAGGCCGCCAGGCAATCGTCGAGCCGCGTTGCGCGCCGGTCGAGCTTGGGGCGGCCGGCGGCGCTGCCTCCCCAACAGCGGATTCAACCGCAGGGTAGGGGAACGCTAAATGCACCTGCTCGACGCATTCTCCGAACGTAACTTCTAGGTGAAGAATGAACGTTGTTGTTTCAGGGCTTGAAGTGCGCAAAAACAGCGGATTGGTTTCATGCCCAACAATGGTGGGTTTGAACCGGTCTTTAGCCCAATGGTTGCACCACTCGTTAATAAAAAGCTGAACAACCTGCTCCAGAAGCGAGACCTCAATCGACGTCAATTCTCTCGCCGCGTCCTGCGCCTTGCCCGGCCCACCCAGGAGCCGGTCAACAAAACTGAGCGCCAGCCGCGGTGAAATCTCAAAGATGGATGTCGGCGCGGCAGTATCCGTTTTAAACAGCACCAAGTGCGAGGCCTGGGTGAGCGACGAGGCGAATTGTTCGAAAGGCGCGGTTTCCATCGAGGTCACCTGCAGCCCAAACTCCGTGCGCAGAAAGATCGAGAGCAAAGCGGCCAGCGAATTGGCGAAATCGTCATGCTCCTGGCGGAGCATGCGCTGGTGCCGCTCCGAAAAAGCCACTTTGTTCCGGAAATCCAGTCGCCTCGCGGGTCTCGCCTCGCGTGGCCGGGTATCCGGCGCCACGGCGGCGCCCGGAAATGCCGTGATTGACCCGCTGTCGATTAAATCCGTGCCGTTCATGTTATTGAATTGCAAACTCGGTTAGGTAGATCTCTCGTAGAATTTCTTTCCCGAGAATGTCATTAAAGACGCCGATCAATTCCGTGCGGATGATGTTCCGCATCTCCGGCTTCTCGAGGTCTTGAATGGTCTTCGAAGCCAGGACGCCTGCCGCAGCATCGCGTAATTCCGCATCGTGCGTTTCCACCAGGCTTTTGATTTCTTGATCGCCGCTGACGAGCGTCAAGTTGGCAACCAGGTAGCGTGTGCCCGCGGTGCCCGCAACATTCACAAGCACCTTCCCGCCCAACGGCGCCGTAAACTTTGCCTTCCCCCCTTTTGCCGGCTTGGCGTGGGAATCGTTCGACTTCGCTTCTCCAGCGCTTTCCTGCCCGGCCTTGGCCCCTTGCAACTTCGGCAGGAGGTAGAAATGCGCGACACCAAAAGCCAGGGCTGGCATCAAAACGATGTTCGCGATTAGTGGCAGGAAGGTCTTGAGACCTCCGCCGCTGGCTGCGGCCGGCTGCTTCTCCGCTTCTGAGGGTGATTCGGTTTTTGAGGCCATAAACTACCGTTTCAGGTTCACTATTTCCTGAAGAATTTCGTCTGAGGTGGTGATGATCCGGGCGTTCGCCTGGAACCCTCTCTGTGTGCTGATGAGCGAGGCGAACTCTCCGGTGAGATCCACGTTGCTCATTTCCAGGTGTTCAAAAGCAATCGAGCCGAGGCCGTTGCTGCCCGGTGCGCGCGATTCCGGAGCAGCCCCGCCCAGCGGTCCTGCATTCGCGATTCCAGAATAGAGATTGTTGCCCTCTTTCCTCAGCGCGTTTGGATTGCTGAAGCTCTGCAACAACACCTGTCCGCGATAGTACTTTGTCCCGTCATTGAGCGTGATGCGGATTCGGCCGTCCCCCTCCACATTGTAGGCTGCAACAGTCGCGTTCGCGGCTGCCCCGGCTGGCGCTTCTTCCGCTGTGATTCGGATATCGCCCCTGGCGCTCATGTCTGCGTTGGTGAATCCCTGCAATCGGTAGCCATTCCCGGTGGTTAAATAG
>Ga0196963_10000820_pt1 | contig 23989 bp, 44 predicted proteins | sample S1_5metaG_FD_148600 | JGI IMG/M metagenome (GOLD analysis project Ga0196963, IMG submission 148600) | Soil microbial communities from Anza Borrego desert, Southern California, United States - S1_5 | ecosystem: Environmental > Terrestrial > Soil > Desert | place: USA: California | collected...
GAGGACCACCCCATGAGCGAACCACTGACGGACGAAGAACTGGACGATCTCAAAGCGTTTGCCAGCAGGCCGTATCTCGGCAACATGCTGATGATTGACCACATCACCGTCCTGCGGCTGGTCGAGGAAGTGCGGCGGCTGCGTCTTCTCTGCGACAGCTACCACGCGATGCAGCAGATCAACGCCCTGAGCAAGTTCAACCAGCCCCAGCCCGACATCACCGTGGACGGCACCTGAATTGCAACGTCCTCCCCTCCATGAACGACCTACCCCTGCTCAACTGGATCATCAACGACCCCACCTCCACCCTCGAAGAGGCCCGCCGCCTCGCCTCACTACACGCCTCCCAGATCCTCGACCACGAGACTCCCCGAGTTTCACTTGCTACAATAACCCCATGGGACGCCCAAAAAAGCCAAAGGCCGGCAAACACCTGACCATCTACCTCACCCCCGAACGCCTCGACCGGCTCGGCCCCGACCCTCGCGCCGCCATTTACGCCCTGATCGACGGCTGGGAGCAGCCGCAACTACCCAGCATCCCACACGTCACTGATCGAATCAGCGGCCCCGCCACGCCGATCGGCCAGGGCGTCGGCGACATCGTCGACAAGACCATCCGCAGTATCAAATCCACCCCCAAGGACCAGGTCTGCCCTCGCCACGCCCGCATGGGCGCCTGTAGACATCCCGTAGACATCCCGCATACATCTGCTCTCGCGCCCACCGTACCATCGAAGTGTGGACGCGAATCACGCAACGACTGATCCGGTTGAACTGGTCCGCCAGCTTAATGCCGGCGACATCCGCCAGCGACTCGATGAGCTCCAGCGCGAGCGCAAAGCGCTGCTCGTGCTGTTGCGAGCGGCTGTTCGCGGTCGGACCGCGCGCAAAGGAGAACGCCGTGCCCGATCTTGATGCCCCTCTCCTTGTTCGCAGACGGGTGAGCCGGCTGATCCCCGTGCGAGCCGCAAGGCGTCACGCGCTTGGTTCAGCATTCGTTGCGCGTCACTTCGCCTCGTGCCCCTGCAAGTAACCACCGTCAGCGCAGCAGATCCAGCCAGTTTTCGGTGCGCACCGAAAAGTACGACGCCACCATTCCACAACCGCATCCCACATCACGCCTTGCGCCAAGGTACAGGGACGATAATGTCGTTTGAACTCCGGGAGGGGGCTATGAGTAACACACGCACCCGCTCCGGGGGCCTACCCCCGGGTGCCTAGGGCCTGGGTCCGGCCTGGATTTGCAGCAGTTTTGCTGATGCACAAGGCATGTCGGCAGCGACTCCGCCTCGCATCAATCGCATAAACCGAATCTATTTCTATGGTTGGGTGATGACATGCCTACTCCATGCGAGTAGACATGGCAATAGTGGACATTCGGAGTAGGGTATCTGGTAAGATGGGTAAGGAAAGGGAAGCATTCACCCCGCATTTGCCGTATCTCTTGCGTAGCAAAAGCATTGCAACAGGCTTGAAACAAGCCTGAATCATTCGGGTCTATTCGGCAATGTTTCCGGTTGAATTGGTGGATCAGGTTTTCTTGCGCCGTCATGCTGGTTGCAGACTGCGCATGCTGGCAGTGGATCTCTGCCGTTTCCCTTGCGTCGGCATGTCTCGCAGAGATTGGCTATTGTCTCTGGTCTGTTCTCTGCTGGCGTGGCATGTCCGTTGGCGTGGAAGCGCCTTCCAGGTGGCTTGCGAGCTGGCAGGAAGAATGTAACTGGTTTGCCGAACGTGTCAGCAAGGGACTTGGCAACGATGTCGGCTATTGTCTCGCCGGCCTCTTGCGCCGTCTCTGCGAGGAGCTGCTTTGCTTCCCTCGTGATCCTCACTTCAAGCATTGTGTATTTGCGTGGCATGTCTTCAATCTACCAGTAAAGACACGTGAAAGACAACGTAAAAAAAACCGAAATAAATTCCTCTTTCCCTCTTGCCACGTGAATAGACACGTGATAATTGTATTAGTGTCTAGTTCATGGTGGACTAGGCGGAACGATTGCAACGAGGGAGACAGAGTGATGACTTGGGAATTGGTGGCCTTGCTTGATGCCCACAACATTCCGCACGTCATGTCGATGTACGGAAAGCTGCTGGCGCAGGGATCTTACACGATCGACGGCGTTTCCTACGCGGAATGGATCGAAGTCCACGGTTGGAGCAAGAGTCGATTGCTGGCCTGGCTAGGCTATTGACCCTCACTCATGCCCCGGCAATGCTCTGGGGCGCGGGTGATGGCCAATTTCGGCACATCGGCGCTAACCCGCAAGCGCCATCGAAATGGCGGGCAATCGCAACGAGGTTCCCAATGACCAGTCTTCTTGACAGCATCATCGACAACATGTCTTCCGCGCCGGAAATCGTCTCCGAGAATCACAACTACACGGACGGATGCCACCAGCTCGACAATTCAGCCGGGCGCGTGGCAATCATGGCAGCTGGTACGCTCCCCTGGCATGGCCTGGGAGTCCTCGTCAAGAGCGCCGTCAACAGCGCCGACGCCATCCGCCTTGCTGGCCTTGACTGGTCCGTCATCAAGCAGCAATTACGGTACGAACATGACGGAAACATCCTTGAAGCGCCCGACGCCTGGGGCATCGTTCGGCAAGATACGGGCGCGTTCCTCGGAACAGTCGGAAGCAGATACGCTCCGATTCAGAATCGGGACGGATTCGGCCTGCTTGACGGCGCGCTCTCCAGATTCGGAGCGAAATACGAGACTGCCGGCGCTCTGTTCGGTGGACGCAAGGTTTGGATGCTGGCGCAGCTCCCCAAGCAGGGATTTACCCTCGGTCAACAAGACCGATCGGACGCCTACGCTCTCGTTACCATGGCGCACGATGGCACGGGCGCTCTGTACTGCTACCCAACCTCGGTGCGCGTTGTCTGCAATAACACCTTCACGGCCAGCATTTCCGACCGGTGCAAGGGTATCTCGATTCGCCATTCTGGGAGCGTTCGGCAAAAGCTGGCCGATGCTGAACGCGCTCTGGCAGGCACGGCGCAGGCGCACGAACAATTTGCCGATGCAGCGCGACACATGGCAGGCAAGGCGATCGAGATTCGGCCCTACGCTGCGAATGTCCTGGAAGAGATCATCCAGGTTAACGAAGCGCGTGAGCTGGTCCGGGAATTGATCGCAAGCAATGACCGCAACGCGAAACAAGAGGCGGAAAAGGCGCTGGCACGCAAGGAACAGGCGCACCGCGAAGCGCTGGCGGAGATCATCCACCGATACCATACCGAACAGCTGGCCGAAGAGGGAACGGCCTGGCGCGCCTTCAACGCGATTACAGACTATGCCGATCATGGCGAGCCTGGCAGGCAGGCAAAGGACCTGACAGAGCGCCGGACGCGCCGATTCGAGAGCGCCATCGACGGCGCAGGCGACAAGCTAAAGCAGGTCGCCTACCGCATGGCCATGGCCTAAACGACCCTTGCTACCCTCCCGGATGCGTCCGGGAGGATGGCAAGCGCCGTTTCGGCTCTTGACGGTACGGCAGCGCATCCTGCCACGCAACGAGGTGTCCCATGTCCAGTCTTTTCGAGAAGTACCGACCGCGCTCCCTTTCCGAGATCATCGGACAGCCCAAGATCGTTTCCCAGGTGGAACGATTGGCGCAACGAGGTTTGGGCGGCAAAGCGTATTGGATCAGCGGACAGTCAGGCACCGGCAAGACGAGTCTCGCTCGCATCATGGCAAGCATGATTGCCGATGCGTGGTCAATCCAGGAGATCGACGCACAAGATTGTACCCTTGACTACCTGCGCGACATGGAGGGCGATTTTCGGTATCGTGCGATCGGGGAGAAAACCGGGAAGGCCTTCATCGTCAACGAAGCACATATGATGCGCGGTCCTGTTCTCTCCCGTATGCTGACAGTGCTCGAAAAGCTCCCCGAACATGTCGCCATCATCTTCACCACAACGCGCGCAGGTCAAGAGGCTCTATTCGACGATTGGCAAGATGCCTCCCCGTTACTTTCCCGTTGCATTCGCCTTGAACTAACATCGCGTGGACTCGCTGAGCTGTTCGCAGCTCGGGCGCGGGAAATCGCGCAGGCCGAAAGCATGGATGGCCAGCCCATCGAAAAGTATGTCCGGCTGGCAAAGGACTCCCGGAACAATCTGAGGGCGATGCTTTGCGCCATCGAAGCTGGCGCAATGCTGGATTGACCCGCGCTAACGCGCCGGCATGATCCGGCGCGATGGCCTGGGCCATTCCAGGAACGCCATGGCCAACGATGATGGCCAGCAACGAGGGTAGCACCATGCACGATCCACACTGCACCTGCAGCGACTGTATCGCCGATCACCAAGTAAGAATCACTGAACTGAAAACTGGTATGCGCGTCCGTGTCATTGGCACTGATGACGATGGCAACGATACGACGTTTACCGGCACTGTTGGCCAAATCTTCGCGTCATGCGCCAGTGACCCTTGCCCATGCGAGACTTTCATGTTTCACCCTGACAACGACGATTACCCGGTGGACCTGCCTGTCGAGTTTATCGTTGAAATCATGGCCAGCGCCTGACCCGCGCTACCGGCCTGGCATCGTTCCAGGCCGATGGCATGGGCCAGTCGGCACCATGGCGCGGATGGCCAGCGCGTTCCTATGGCCAGCAACGAGGGATTGTCATGTTCTCCGAAGCCTACATCGTCATGAAGCCTCATGAAGTGCGACGGTACACTTGCCCCGTGCAGCGCACGCGATTCTCAAAACCAGTGCGCGTCACTGTCCTGCAAGCCACCTGCCGATACCATCGAGGGGAATGTGAATCAATGATCGTATTCGAGCACGAACGCAAGATCATGTATCCGACCTCCCCGCACCATCTGCGCTGCTGGTTGCAGCTGACGAACAAACAAAGGGAGCTGGCCAGCGCTTGACCCCATGCTACAGGGCAGGGTAGCGCCTGCCCCATGGCATTGGGCCAATTTCGGCCTAGAGCGCGGGATGGCCAGCGCGATTGACTGGCCCTGGCAACGAGAGGGTATGGACAATGTTCCGAATCCAGCGTAACGTGTGCCTTGCGTCGGCTGAACAGCATCAACATGTCCGCAAGGTTTGGCACGACCACGAACGTATTCCCTTGCGGTTTCGCTGCGGTGGTCGATGCAGTACCATCCGCATGACCCTTCTGGCATTTGCCAAGCGCGTCGGCAACCCACACGAATGCGTCCCAATTCGTGACTGGCGTCGGTATGACCTGCCCTTGCTTGACGGCGCTGGCAAGGTGTCGGCAAGCTGGTACTTCTGGACGCCACGCGGCCCTGTCGAGGTAAGTGATTACTGGTGGAACAAGGAGGACGAATTGAGCGTCAGGGCCAGCGACATGCGTGCTATGCGTTGGTTCCTGCGCTGGTGCAAGTTGCAGAACATCCCGACCGAGTAGCGCCTGACCCTCTGTACCACCCCGGCGCTTGCTCCGGGGTGATGCAGATGGCCAGCGCTGGGCGGGCCTGTTCTTTTGCAACGAGGGGAGAGCGACAATGGCAAAGTTGCCGACATTATCAACGGTGGCGAGTGGGGCACAGACGATAGCCAAGGACTGCCACACGGCTCACGACCTCTGGCGGCAGGGTGACAACCGCGATTGCCTTGAGGTGCTGGAACGCATCGCGCAAGACGCGGCCACACTGAGCCGGCAGGCCAACGAAATGCTAGGCCAATACACGCTCGCTCTGTGTTCTGGCGAGCGAGCCGAGAAGCAGTCCTACGCCGATTTGCGAGCCAGTGGCGGCATCGTGGATGCACCATGACCCCCAGCAACGAAGGAGAACTGACAATGGCCAGCACGAAGAAAGCGAACAACGTCGCGCACTCCGGCCACACGCCGGGACCGTGGCATCTTCAGACGATTCGTGATCGCACCGACGAATACGAGTGCTTCTTGCGGCCGATCGGCCTGTACATCCCGGACGCAATCAGCGAAGAGGATGCCCGCCTTCTGGTAGCCGCCCCGGACCTGCTCGCGGCCTGCGAGCGAGCCGATGCTCTGCTCGGCGAACTGCGCCGGCACCTGTCCGGTCTGCCAGCCGTTCACGCCAACAACGTCCTGGAAACGGTGCGAGCCGCCATCCGCAAAGCGAAGGGAGAGTGAACCATGACAGCGAAAGATAAACTGATCCGAATCGAAGAAAGCCAGCGAGGGGAAACCATGAACAGCCTGTACTACGTGACCATGGAACGCCGGTTCTTCGCCAAGAACCACGCAGGGGACAACGAATTTGAGTACCTGCTGCACTGCCTTGGTGTTCCCAAGGAGCGGCACGGCGACATCGACGAGGTTCGCTTCGGCGTGGACCTCGAAACCGTCGACTACAGGCAGGACGACGAAGACGCCAATGTGGTCGAAGACTCTCGCGGCGACCTGGACAACACCGAACGCTATTCGTGAGGGCGACCATGGAAAGGGCACCGGCCAGTCTGAGCGACGAGGAGCGCGACGTGTGGCGGTCTGTCTCGGCCACGATCGAGAACCCGCAGTGCTCGCCAGACACGCAGCAAATGGCGTTGTTCATTCGCCGCCAACTGCGATTGCAAGCTCGCGTCAATGAACTGGCGACGGCTCTTGACGGCATGGTGAACGACTTCATCAAGGCTCTGGGCAACGAAGCGATTGACTGCAAAAAGTACCCGAGTTACGAGAAGGCTCTGGCAGCCTTGACGCGGTGACTGGCCAGCGCCCAACACGTTGCGGGAAACGCTCTGTCTCGTTGCGCCCGCCGTCCCCAGCTCGGGCGGGAGGTAAGCACCGCTGGGGAGCGCCCCGGAGCAATCCGGGGCGTTTTTGTTTGGATGCGCGCGTTAAAATGGCCAGTATGAGCCACGACATCCGCGCCGACCTCGCCAACGGACTTCAGCGCAAGTCTCGCGGCGTCTACCCCGAGATCATCAAGCGCACCCGCCGCACCCTGCCCATCACCTCCGATACAGGCGAGTCCGTCCGCGTCGAGATGAACCGCGACGGCCTCACCTTCCGCACGGGATTCCGCAAAGCCTGGCACCTCCCCTGGGGGTTCCTCTTACGCCTCGCCCAGAAGCGCGAAGAGAAGATGGCCAGCGACAAGGCCCGTAAACTCGACGAGCAGTGGGGCGACCTCTTCCTCTGGCTCCGCAATCGCATGGACGAAAGGCAGATCCTCGCCTGGGTCAAATCCCAGCCCGTCAAGAAGCTCCCCTCGGACAAGCACTGGACCACCAGCGCGATCTACGCCTGCATCCAGAGAGCCATCGAAAGACTGGCCAAGAAGGAAGGGTTTTTGGACGAGGACGGCAGACTGTCCGCCCTCGGGGAGAAGGTCCTGCGCGAACTCAGAGAACAGCGGAAGCAGCTCAGAGAAGCGCCGCCCTGATCTCCTCGTGCCGGCCCGCCAGGTGACAGTACACCCGCTCCGTGGTGGACACCGACGCATGGCCCAGCGCCTGCGATACCAGCTTGATCGACCTGCCCTTCGCAATCAGGTTCGTGGCCAGCGCGTGCCTGATCCCATGCAGGTGAGCGTCCTCGGACACCCCGGCCTTCGCTCGCAACGACCTGAACCGCGCCCCCAGCACCCGCCGATCCCACGGCTTGCCCACCGAGTTGCAGAACAGAACGTCAGTCTTGGGGGCCACATGCTTGTGGACCTTGCCCGTCCCCTTGCAGAACAAGCACGGCTCGCACTTGACGTGGAACTTCACCTTCGGCCCGCACAAGCGGCACCCCCGCTCCCCGCAGTGATGGCAGGGGTACGTCGAGGGGCGGTCCTTGTTCTCCCACATCCACTGAAGCAGTCTCTGCGCCTTGGGAATCAGCACTATTTCCCGGGGCTTTCGGGTCTTTTTACGGGTCTTGTGCTTTTGGAGCGTGATCACCCCGTTCTCCAGGTTCGACCACGCCGCCGTCCGCGCCTCCCCAGCCCTCGCTCCCGTCCACCACAGAAAGAACAAAAACCGCCTGAAGGGCGCAGGGGATACCTTGAGGATCGCCCGGAACTCCTCCCACGTCATCGCCCGCCTCGGCTCCCCTTGATCGTAGGACACCTTCCGAAATGGGTTCTTGGGGATCATGTCGTGATCCGCCGCCCAGGTGAACGCGGCCTTGATCAGCTTGCACTTGCCGGCCCGGGTCGAGGCCGACTTCCACCGGGCCTGCCCGTCGATCCACTCCACCAGATCCGCCGCCGTCATCTTCTCCACCGGGCGTGACCCGAAGCTGGCGCACAAGACCTGGAAGGTGTGCGCGACCTCGCTGTCCTTCTCGGGGCAACGGCGGTTATTGGCGCGGCAATGGTTCTGGTAGGCGGTGATTACGGATTGGACGGTGGGGGTTGACATGACGCCCTCTCGTGGTCGTGGACCCGTTCACCTCTGGAGCCGTCTGCGTGTCCCAACTCGTAGGCCATGTTCACCGAGCCAAACATCAGGTTCGCCACGGCGTCGATGACCTTCTCGTCGCAATTGTGACGTTCCAGAACCGGACGCGCCACCTGACGAAGATGGTTCAGGGTCATGAAAGGCTTCGTCTCTTCGCTCATGGCTTCGGTCCCTCGCAACCGCACGACACGCAGTTCTCGTCGTCGTAATCGAGGTGCGGATGATGGCAGAGCGGGCAGAAAGATGAGTTTGTCGGCCCTTCGATGCCAACCGGCACCATCGTCACCTGCACGTTCATGATGATCGGATCACGCGCCTCTATCGCGCGGTCGATCGCGTCCCTCCACGCGTCGGCTGGGGTACGCTGGTGTTCTTCGTGGCTCATGCTGGCTGCTTACCGCTCCGTGGTCGCCCATACCTTCCCGTGGATTTACGCGGGATCTCGGCCAGCTCCGGGCGCTCAAGAGCATCGGCCAAGATGCGCGCGATGAATTCGTTCATCGGCACATGCTGCTTGTCTGCCGCTACGCCGATCGCCTCCTTGAGATCAGGGTGCATTCTCAGGCAGTAGATGGCTGGCGTGTCCAAATTCCTCTGCGTTGACGTGTTCGATGCTGACATAAGTGCATTCTCCCCTCATGGGTTCGATCTCGCCCTGAATGAAACTGGCTCCCTACGCTGGCTGAGATTCAAGCAGCCTAGCAAGCCGTTTTGATTCTTCGATGCGTGCCTGATTGAGCCACATCCGCATCAGAATCGACGCCGGACCCCCAGGGGTTCGCTCACCACTGATCCAGCGGTGGACGATGTTTTCGCTCAGATCCAGTGCGGCACCCAGTTCACGACGACTCCACGCCTTGAGCCGAAGCAGTTCCTCAATCTCAGCAGGTTTCATCTGTCGGTCCTCTTTAGTCCTTGGCATTGTAGAGTCTCCGTCTTGCCCTTGTCAAGAAAATTTTTCCCAGGAAAAACAGCTTGACAATGTGCAGAGGCACCTTTATCATCTCACCTATCGAACTTCTCTGTCGTGGTCGGGAAGACCTTCATGCCGCAAGGGACGCAGCAATCTGTATCTGAAGGGTGGGCGACCGGACTTGAACCGGCGACATCCAGATCCACAATCTGGCGCTCTGACCAGCTGAGCTACGCCCACCATGTTCCCTCTCTTGCTTCATCCTGCAATACCGCGCAGCTGAAAAGCCTGCGCCGACTGAGCTACGGCTGTTCTGCGCTACCTAGGGTTGTTTTTGATGGTTCGGCCAGTGCCCTAGCACCCGTTGCTTCTACCTATCGCTTGGTTGGCTGCCCTGTTGAGATGCGTTTTTTTGTCAATCAGGTGCAGATAGATTTGCGTGCTCGCCACGCTCTTGTGACCAAGAAGCTCAGCAAGCGTTGCAAGATCAACGCCATTCATCAAGGCGTGCGTGGCGAAGGTGTGCCTGGCACCGTGGAGCTTCACGTCCTTCGGGATGCCAGTGCGTCCCCTGAGAAGGCCCAAGTGATTGGTCAGGGCGCGCGTCGTCCACGGACGACCGCACTTGTTGACAAAAACATTCGTCGGATGGGTCTTGTGCCTCTTGAGCCAGATCAAGAGCTTCAAGAGAACGTGATTGAAGTGAATGCGCCTGGGTTCGGGCGTGACATGGCCGGTCTTGTGTATCCGCTGGATGATCGCCTGGACCTCGTCTCGGATCTCAGGCCATGTCAATGTCCGCCCTTCGCCCGGGCGAGCACCAGCGAACCTCAAGAATACAATGAACCTGCGGAAGTAGGGCTGCGAGTTGCGAAGGATGCACTGGTACTCTTCCTGGGTCCAGTCGCGCCCTCTTCCGCCTTTCTTTATCCTGAGTCCGGCGAAAGGATTGCGGTCGATAAGACCCAATTCCGCTGCGACTCGAAACGGCTTGTTGATCGTGGACTTGATCCGTCGCCGAGTCCAGTTGGATTTGGCTTCCGGCTGAGCGTTGATGAAGTCCAAAAGATCAACGGGACGGCAATCGGCTATCGCCTGATCACCGCAGAAGATGCGAAACAATTCCCACTGACGCCGCCTCTCCTTGAGCGCGACGCTCGACCCAACTGTTTCGTGTCTTTCGAACCAATCAAGGACGGCGCGTACGGTGGACGCCACCGGCGCACTATCCGGCTGGAACAGTCGAAGTTCCATGTCGCGGCCCTCCCATTGCCCCCGCAACGGAACGGAAGCCGCGCATATATGTCCCGGTGCGCACAACCTCGCGCGCACCGGGACCATAAAGCTACGGCAGCGTTCGCAGCTGGCAAGTGGATGTCCTTACATCGCGGACACCTACCCGCAGGACTGCGATTAAAACGCTCGTCAGAGTGTCCAACAATCCCTTACGCCACTTCCCGAGCGAATTGTCCTGTAGGGGACACGGAAGAATCGTCAAAGTGGCCTGATCTTGTCCAGATTCCCGAGTTCAAGGAGGACCGTCATGGGAAATCTCGCGATCACCAGGAAGCCCGGAGAGAGGATCAGGGTCTTCCTGCCCGATGGCAGTGAGTTCGACATCGTCTTCGAGCACAAGGGGGGATGGGCGTTCCGACTTGTGTTCCTCGATGCGCCGGAGGACGTGCGCATCTTGCGGCATGAACTTCTGCCACGGAGGGAAAAATGAGGGACAAGCTGATTTTTGCTCTGCTGATCGCGTCCTGGTTCGCCGTGTACTGGCTGGGGTGGTTCGACGGCAGAGAGGGAGAACGGGACGAGGCCATGAAAGCCGGTGTGGCGTACCGCACCAAACGTGATGGGGCCTGGACCTTCGTTTACGAGGGATCGAGATGAGCAAGAGAACGGACTGGTCGCAAGCTGTTCTCGAACTGAACTACCGAGAATGGCGAGCCCTCAAAAACAAAACAGACGGACATGGAGCAATCTGCCCGTGCCCGGAATGCAGCAAGAGGCGACGACTGGCCAGGGACCTGAATCTGCCGCATACCGGCCTGCCTCGCTTCATGCGAAAGAAGGAGCTGTTTGGCGAAGATGTCTCGGCTCAAACGACAACGGATTCATGACTGACGACGAACCACGTTTCGTCGATCTTGTGGAGCTTCGCAAGATGCTGGAGCAGAAAACCCATCGTATCTCCGCCAAGGTTCACCTGACCATGGGGATCGTGGTGCGCGGCACGAAGCTCTACAAACCAGGCCCGGACGTGAACTGGCCCGGAGTCCTTCTGAGGGAGTGCGCGACAGAGCGAGAGGCGGAATTGCTCGCTCGCAGGATCTTGCTGGGAGAGGACCGTGTTTGACTACTCCATCGCTCTGGTTCGCGCCACCCTGCCCAACAACCGTCCGGGCTGGAGAGGGATTGTGTCCCGCAAGGGCAAGCGCGTCTACGAGACGGTCGCCCAGCTCAGGAGCGAGGACGCGAAGATTCTGGCGATCGTGTGGTTATCGGCAACGGTTCGGATGGCTCCCGTTGCTGGTGCCGGCCCCTCGGTGGGGCCGGCATTTGAAATACAGAGGGCGTCATGACCGACCAGCAGATTCGCACCATCGCAAGCGTCATGGACGTTCCAGGGGCGATCGAGTTCGTCCTGCACCGCCTCCACATGGAGAGCCTGGAGGCGCTGGGGCGAGAGTTGAAGCGCGACGACCACTCCGCCTCCAGGGTGCAATTCCTCAAGGGAGTGTGCATCGGCTACCAGGAAGCCAAGCGCGCGGCGCGGGAAGTCAACAAGAAGGGTACTACCTGAAGCCTTCTTCCCAACCCCACCACGGCTCCGGGATGGTCCTGGAGCCGGTGGTGGGGCGGAATCACCGGAGAACAGCATGACCAAGTCCGAACACATCCGAAACCTGCTGACCGAGCAACCGGACCTCACCGAAACCGAAGTCGCCGAGATCCTGGGACGCCAGGGGATCACCTTCCACAAGAGCCTCGTCGGCATCGTGCGCATGTCCATGAGGCACGCGCCGGTCGCCCCTCTTGACCCCGCCGAATGCGTGCGCCGGGTCAGGAAACTGGCTGCGGATGTTGGCGGCATGAAGCGTCTCAGTGACCTTGTCGAAGTGATAGCGGGGTGAACCATGTTGATCGAAGTGACCCAGGACGACATCGAGCGTGGCGTGGTGGCTGACTGCTTTCGCTGTCCCATCGCGAACGCCGTCCGGGACGTACTCGGTCCCGATGCCGTGGTGCGCGTCGAATGCGACTTCATGGACATCGGTGCCAAGACCGTGAAGTTGCCCATCGAGGCCATGAAGTTCATCGAGGCGTTCGACGCCGAGGAATCGGTGGAGCCGTTCTCCTTCGAGGTGGAGTATGAGCCAGAGCTTGCGTCTGTATGACTACGCCCCCGCCTTCGAGGCCATTGTCTCACGGGCCGAGGATGGCGAGCTGACCCCCGACATGGTGGCCGAACTCGACCGGCTCGAGCTGGGCATGGCGCAGAAGGTCGAGAACATCTGCGCCCTGGCCATCTCCAGCGAGGCCATGGCCGACGCCTGCAAGGCGCAGATCGAACGGCTGAACCGTCTCGCCCAGGCCGCGCAGAACCGCTCGCGCCGGCTCAAGGAGTATGTGATCGGCTGCCTTGAGGCGCAGGGCCGGACCAGCGTGGACACGGAGATTTTCGGCAAGGTCCGCATCCAGGCGTCTCCCCCAGGGGTGATGATCGACTGCTCCATGGCGGACCTGCCCGAAGAGTACCGCAAGATCAAGACCACCGTGGAGCCTGACAAGCAAGCCATCCTGGCTGCCGCCAGAGAGGGTAAGCCGCTTCCACGCGGAATCACCATCTACCAGGGCAAGCACCTCAGACACAGCTAGGAGCCACTATGAGTACCGACCTGCAAGTCATCGAGGAGTCAACGGAACTGTCCGTCGATTCCGTCCTGGGGCGTCTGGACAAGATCCAGGAACTCATGCGCCGCGCCATGATCCCCGGCGTGGACTACGGCGTCATCCCAGGAACCAAGGGCAAACCCACCCTCTTGAAGCCAGGGGCCGAGAAGCTGGCGGTCATGTTCAAGTTCTCCCCCGCCTACAACACGACCAAGACCTTCTCCCCCGATGGACATCTGACGGTCGAATCGACCTGCAAGATCCTCGATGCCAACGAGCACTTCCTGGGGGAAGCGTCGGCCATCTGCTCGACCCGCGAATCCAAGTACGCCTACCGCAACGCCAGCCGCAAATGCCCCATCTGCGGCAAGGAAGCGATCATCAAGGGCAAGGAGGAATACGGTGGAGGGTTCGTCTGCTTCAAGAAGAAGGACGGCTGCGGGGCCAAGTTCGCCGACAACGACCACCAGATCACCCAGCAAGAGATCGGTCGAGTGGCCAACCCCGACGTGGCCGACTCCTACAACACGGTGATCCGCATCGCCGAGAAGCGGTCCTTCCTCGCCGCCATCCGCCTCGTGACAGGCGCATCGGCGCTCTTTGATGAAGAACAAGCCCACGTCGAACGTGACCCCGAAGAGGTCGAGAACCCGGTGCTGGCGCGCTGGCGTGAACAGCTCGCGGAGGCCATCGAGCCCGCTCACTTCGAGGAGGCTGTCCGCCAGGCCGGCGAGGCCCACTACGACAAGCACCTCAAGGCCGCTCTGTGGGGCATGATCCTCGCAAGCGCCGAGAGCAAGGGCCTCTATTGGGACAAACAAAACAAGCGCTTCGTCGCGTGATCTTGCCACGGCTGGAGTCGGTTTTTTCGGACTAAATTACCCAGCTCCAGTGCCCTCGTTGGGCAACGTGGCATTTGGAAATTCAGAAGGGATTCTCGTATGAGCGGCTTGGCAGTCAAACAATCCGGTGACATCCAAGTTGGCAAGTTTACGCTCTCCAAGATCGGCATCGAGGTGGTCGCACCACCGTCCTTTGACGAGTGGCAGGATGCCGTCGCCTTCGCCCAGAGGGCCGAGAGCGGCGTGGCATGGTGGATCGGCGACCTCCTGAACTACGGCGAGGCCCAGTTCGGAGAGATGTACACCCAGGCGATGGATGCGACCGGGCTGGCGTACCAAACACTCGCCGACGCAAAGTATGTGGCCCGCCGCGTTGAATTTTCGGTGCGCACCGAAAACTTGTCCTTCAGCCATCACAAGATTGTGGCAGCGATGGATCAGAAGGACCAGACGAGATGGCTAAAGAAGGCTTCGGCTAACTCATGGTCGTCGGCAGACTTGAGAAAGGCCATCAAGGAATCGAACACCGCCACCATCCCTGCGTCACCCACAGAGCCAGAAAGACCGCAAGAGCATCCTGGCGAAGATGCGGTCGTTGTTGTTTCAGCACCCAAGTCCGATGCCGACGAAAGCAAGGCATCGTTGCTGGATGACATGGGTATCCCCGTCCAGGACCACGCCGCCGAGGCTTTCCTGGCTGTGCCGATGTTCGACGAGCTTCTGAAGATTCTCCGTCAAGCCAGAACACTCTACGCGAAGCTCGCCGAGCATCCAGGCGGAGCCTACCTGCGCCGTCCGGGCGTGAGCATCAACGCAAAGGACGCATGGAGGCACAAGGGCATCCAGGACGCGATCGCGGCGCTGGAGGACTGCAAGCCCTCCCTGACCGTGTGCCCACGCGCCTACCACCTGCTTGCTTTCCCGGACTGCAAGGACCAGACCCCGCACAGCGACAAATGCACTCTCTGCCGTGGTCTGAACTGGACCAGGAAGATGGCAAAAGGCGAGGTTGCGCCCGAGGTGGAAGCGAAGATCAAGGAGGTCCACGGTGTTTGACCTCCGTTACTACCAACACGCCGCCCTTCAGGCCGCACGCGCCGAGCATGATCGCCATCAGGCGACGATCATTGTCGCGGCCACGGGAACCGGCAAGACGGAGATTTATCTTGCCATGGCTGTTGCGGAGCCTGGCCGCGTGCTCATTCTGGCCCACCGCGACTATCTGCTGAACAGCCCGATCAAGAGGCTTGCGGCGCATGGGTTTGATGATGTGGCCGTCGAGAAGGCCGAGTCGCGGAGCGAGGTGTACTTCGACAAGGCGAAGATCGTGTTCGCCAGCGTCCAGAGCCTGTCCAGACCCAAGCGACTGGCCACATTCGATCCACGCTCGTTCTCGCTCGTCATCATCGACGAGGCGCACCGGGCCGTGGCGGCGACGTACAGGCGAGTCATCGAGCACTTCCGCAAGAACCCTCGTGTGCGGTTCCTGCTGCTGACGGCGACCCCGAATCGGAAGGACAACATCGGCCTGCGCAACCTGTGCGACGGCGACATTTCGGTGGCGTACACCTACAGCCCGAAGCAAGCGGCTGAAGAAGGTTGGATTGTGCCGCTTCGGTTCTACAGGCGGGAGGTGGAGGACCTTGACTTCTCGCATGTCAACCTGAAGGGCACAGATCTTGACCCGGAACAGGTCGAAGCCTTGCTGATGAACGAGAAGCCTTTGCACCGTGTGTGCGCTTCTCTCGCCGAGGACCGTGGGCCGACCGTCATTTTCTGTCCTGGCGTCAAGGTGGCGCACGCCTACTCGCTGATGATGAATACGCGGTATCGCCCTGACCGAGCCGTCGTGCTCTGGCAGGAGAGCACCGACGAGGAACGCGAGCGGGCCGGCAAGCAACTCGCCAACGGCGATATCGACTACCTGTTCAACTGCGACATCGTGACCGAAGGGTACGACGTTCCCGAGCTGATCCGGGTGGTGTGGGCAGCGCCTACCGCCTCACTGGTGAAGTTCACCCAGGGAACCGGCCGCGTCTTTCGCCCCCACGGCAGCCTGCGTTCTGCCCTGGATGGCGATCAAGACAACGCTGAGCAAAGACGGCTGCTGATAGCTCAGTCGCCGAAGCCTATCGGCCACGTCGTCACCTACTATCCGCAGAACTGCCGCCACCAACTCTGCGAGCCGAACGACATTCTGGGTGGAGCGGATCTGCCGCAAGAGATCCGTCAGGCAGCCAAGCAAATTCAGGAGGCCACGGCTGCCCAGGTGAACGGCTCGGACCCGGCTGAGGACGTTGATTCGGCACATGCGTTCGTTGGCCTCAAGGCCCTGATTGACCAGCGAAGGAAGCACCTGAAAGCGATTGCGGACGTGAACGATGTTGAATACGACGCTTTCGGCGGAAGTAGAAACAGGCACACGGGAACCAATGTCAGCGACGTGAAGAAGGCGGCGAAGGCGGTGTCCGAGGATTGGCCACCTGGGAAAGATCCAAGTCCGGCAATGCTCGCATGGCTGAGGCACCACGGCATACCAAACGCCTCCAAGCTGGGTCTGACGGCCTGGCGTGCGTTCTTGCTGCGGAAGCTGATCGAGATGGGCATCAAGCCTGAAACCGCATTGAGTTACGGAAAGAATCAGGCTCTGGCGGTCGAGAAGAAACTGAAGGAAAAGAATGACGCTGGATGACTTCGTGGAGTTGCAACGGCTCCCCACGGCTACTGAGCTGGTGTCCCTGTGCGACGTTCTCGGCATCAGGATCATGACGACCGAGGACGGCAAGGCTTCGATCAGGGTATACACGGACGCCTCCGGCAACAACAAGGAAGGCGAACTGCTGGCAAAGCTCATGCGGCGTGAGCCGTGGCGTAGCGAGATCCTGAAACTGAAGGCCCCATCCAGGGTCGTGGAGTGCCTGTGGCCCGGAACGGGGTACATCGGGGCTCACAACGGGAAGGACTGGCCGGTCGGTGCGTACTACTGGCGCAATGCTGGTGACACAGACTGGAAGCCCATACCAGGTCGGACGTGGGACAAACGAAAGGACTGAACACATGGCCGAAGAACACAAGCAGGAAGACGAGGACACTGGACGCCGGACGCCCCAGGACATCCTCGTGCTTCAGAGGACGATCCGGGCTCTGGACGAGCTGCCCGAGAACGAGCGCAACGCCATCGTCGGCTATCTGAACGCCCGCTATCGCCAGTGACGCAAGGACGACGCTGATGCCACGGTCAAAGGATGACTTCGTTGAGCACTGGAGGCTAGCGTTCCAGGGCATCCTCATGGCCGGCTACTTCTGCGACGACAGGGATGCCGGCATGAAGTATCGCAGAATGGAAAGCGACAACAAGAAGTTAACCCAGCTTCTTGGCAAGGTCTACGAGGAGATCAGCGGTGAAGCTCCAGGAAGAACGCCAACGGATTCGCGAGGAGTTCCGGGAGAAAGCAAAGGCGTGGGCCGACAGACTCAAGGAACGCATCGCCTTCCTGGAACGTGAACTGGAGCGAACGCGGAAGCACCTGCACGACGAGTTCATGATGGCGGCAATGAGTAACCCGGCAATCGTCACCGAGGGCATGACAGCCTCCGAGGCTGCGCGGGTATGCTGCCGGTACGCCGACCACCTGTGCAACGCCCGTCGTATCGAGGACGGCGTTGATGATGACGTTGAAGGTTTGCGCATGACATAGCCCCTGTTGGCAACCGGACGGCCACGGTCCAGACAGCGTTCGTCAACGTGGCATGGCCTCCTGGAGCCTCCTGAGATGGTGGCAGGCTGGAGCCCTCCGTGAACGGCCCTTGGGTGGAGAGCCCAACGGTAGGCTGGACGAACGGACGTGTGGGGGCCGAAACGTGTGTTCTGCCGGGCGCAACGGCAGCGCTGCCAGAGGAACCTGGTTCCAAGGAACCAGTGGGCCACCGGACATTACACGGTGCATTTTGCAAGGCAGCGATACCAAACAATGTGCGGGGATGCATAGGGGACACTGCGCACCATGAGCAGTTGAATCCTGGCGCTCCACAGACATGGAAGCCTGAACAGCGTACCCTGTTAACTTTCCCTCGAAGTGGTTGCAAGTATGCCCTGCATCCGTTGGAACGTGATCTGCCGGCAGTGTGGCTCGCGACGGTTCACCAAGGAGTCGCGATGTTGGTTCTGCGGCAAGCGCAATCCCGAGCACGAGAGGAGGCGAACCTTGAGAAACAAAGTCGTGGAGAAGACCCGGGGGCTCATCGACGAGGCCGAGGTGCGAAAGGCGTCCCAGGAGGCAGCGTTACGCTGGTTGGGTCTGGGGGCAACGCCTGGTCAGTACATGGACTTCCGGGAAGCGTTCATGCAAGGGGTGCTGTGGGCGGCAGCGCAAAGGAGTGAGAAATGATCCAGTTCGGCGTCGGGGTGCTGGCGGGACTGCTCCTGGGATGTGTCGGCAGTGCAGCGCGGATCACCAGGATAAGGCGTGAGAACGCCTGCCTGCGGGGGCAGATCAAAGAGATGGCCGAGGTGGTTCCCGTGTCGGTGCCGTTCATCGGCCCGCTCTACGTCCGGGTGAGGGAAGGGGAGTGCTGCTGGAAGGACTCCCCGGCTAAGGGCGTGGACGTGGAGTACCAGGACGACGGGCAGGTGGTTGGGGTGACGGTCTACCCGGCAGGTGAAGAGTGATCATCGTCTCGGAGAGCACGCTGGCCTCGTTCCGCGCCTACCGCACCTGCGAGTGGTGCTTGAAGCTGGGGCCGTGCTACCCGCACCACATCATCCCAAGGGGGCATGGTGGAGGCCGCAGGTTGGATGTGCGGTTGAACCTCGTGAGTCTGGGGCATGACTTTGTTTGTGGGTGCCACAAGGCGATCCATGACAAGGGCGAGCCGTCCAGGGAGGACTTGTGGGGCGTGGTAGGAAGGCGTGAGAAGTGCAACCCTGCCCACATCGAGGGGGCGCTTTGGTGGGTGCTCAGAGCGGACAAGGACTGGTCCAAGGAACGTCTGGTCAAGGAACTGAAGGCCCTGGAGCCAGGGGAACGGAAGCTAGCCAAGGCGATCATCGCGGGGATGGCGAGAGGGGGAGAGGGGAAGTGATGTACTTCGTCCAGGCCGACGCGACGCGGCTGCCATTCGGGGACAAGTCTGTGGACTTGGTACTCGGAAGTCCGCCATACGCCGACGCACGCAGTTACGGGATTGGCGCACAACGCAAGTGCCAGGACTGGATCGACTGGATGATGCTCGTCACCCAAGAGGCGGTTCGTGTATCTCGCGGCCTTGTGATCTGGGTGTGCGCCGGCGTGACGCGGGACTGGAACTACTGGCCTGGACCGGAAGGGCTGCTTTACAGCTGGTGGGCGAAGGGTGGGAGATCGTGGCGACCGGCGTACTGGCACCGCGTCGGCATTCCGGGGTCGGGCGGCAAGCAGTGGTTGCGGGCGGACATCGAGTACTGCCTGTGTTTCACCGGATGCGAGGCAGCTGTTCCGTGGGCTGACAACACAGCGAACGGGCACCGGCCAAAGTGGAAACCTGGCGGGGAGATGAGCTATCGGACGACGGACGGACAGCGAGTGAACGATGATCCTTGGGGCAAGCGAGGCCGCGGCAACAACCTCGGCGGCAGAAAAGTGAATGGCGAAAAGAAACTTGGCACCAACTACCAAGGCAAAGACGCGATGGGCTTCCACCAGTACGGCGGCCGAGGTCGTAAAGCGGACGGCACGAAGAAGATCGCCCGCCGAATCTCATGCGGCAAAGGACCTGACGGGGACACACGACAGGACGACGTTTACGTTCCTCCGCCGCTCGCGAACCCTGGATGTCTCATCAAGGGCATCAAGGTAGGCGGCGGACTCATGGGCCACCAGCTGGCGCACGAAAACGAAGCACCGTATCCGCAGAAATTGGCCGAGTGGTTCATACGCGGCTGGTGTCCGCCGAACGGCTGGGTGCTGGACCCGTTCTCCGGCAGCGGAACAACCGTCGCCGCAGCTGGTGCTCTCGGGCGGCATGGGATAGGGAGCGATCTGCGGATGAGTCAGTGCGAACTTGGTCGGAGACGGTGCGCCGAGGTGCAGGCGGAAATGTTTTAGTCCAGAGGAAGCCGTGTGTCCCGAGTACAGCCTGACCGCGAAAGTGACCTACGAGGGCTGGGTGCGGGGGCTGTTGTTTGGGGGAGAGCGATTATGAAATGGATCTCGTTTCTTGTCACAGGGCCGGAGAAGCAGTTGCAGGCGTTCCAACTGGACGCCATGTTCCACGTCGAGTTGTTCGACCGTCGCGGGCAAACGGTTCGCTGTCGCGCCTTCGGCGATGACGGTGGGCAGTCAGCCTTCGAGGAAGCGGTGGAACTGGCGAAGAAAAACGACGTGACGGTCCAAAACCTGGTGACGACGAACGAAGTTGTCTCGCAGAAGACCAAAAAGCTCGGGCGACGTGCCAGCGTGACGATCACGGAGAACCGCGAGGAATACCCGATCGTGCACTTGGCATCCCATGGGATGAAGTGGGGGAAGTGATCGTGCGGGCAGACGAAAGGAGCAAGGCCGTGAGCAAGCGAACCTGGCGCTGGGTTACGTGGGACGGGACGCGTTTTGACGGTGTGCCGCGTCACGTCTGCATCTGGCCTGACCGACGCAAGCCGCAATGGATCGACGGCGAATGGATTCAGCACGGCGATTTGGTCCTGGTCTGCTTCGCCGAATTTCAACGTCTGTTCGGCTTCACGCCGTCGAAGGACGAGCCGATCAAGGTCGAGTTCTCGGCGAGGAAGGTCACGAGCTGAGGAGTCCAATGCACACAAAAGACACGCAATTCGCCGACTGGCTGATGTGGTTCACGCGGGATGAGTCATCCCTGCAAGCCAGCCAGCCGTTCCGCTGCCTTGACGGGCGAGTGGCGAGCAACGGCAAGTACGCCGTGTTCACCCGCGATGGCGGACCAGCCGTGGACAGTACGTACCGGCAAACGCTGGAGGCGGTAATGTCCGTCAAGAAGCCAGGCGTCACGCTGCCATTCGCCGAGTTCCGCGCCATGGTGGGCGAGTGCCAGCATCCCGCCATGGAGATTTGTCCGAAGTGCGGCGGGGAGAAGTGGGTCGAGCACGACTGCGACTGCGAGTTGTGCGAGGTCGAGAAGGAGCGGTGCGGCTACTGCGAGCAGACCGGCAAGGCTTTGTCGGAACCGGAGAAGCGTGCGGTGACATTCTGGGGCACGGCCTTCGACGCGAACCAAGTGGCGTATGTGCTGGAGCATGTGCCAGCGGCGGACCAGGTGACGGTGTACGTCGTGCCTGGGGACGCGAACATCCTGCACATCGTCGCGGAGGACTGGCATGCGGTGGTGTGCGGGTTGGATGTGAATGTGACGACGCGGCTGCCGGAGGTGATGGGCGCTGGGGTTCGGTGAAGGGAGTGGGGAGATGGTGGAAGCGGTCGAACTTTGGTCCTGTGGCGGCGGACGGCAATCCGCTGGCATCGCTGCGCTGATCGCGGAAGGCCAGCTACCGCGACCGCATCATGTGGCCATGGCCGCTTTGGAGTGGGAACGCAAGGAAACCTACCGCTATGTGAACGCCTACATTCGTCCCTTGCTCAAGTCGCTGGGCATTCCGTTCACCTACGTCTCGCGAAAGAAGTACGCCACGAAAGGCTTCTTTGGTGGAGAGGACTTGCAATCTCCGTTGGTGCCAGGATTCACGAACCAGTCAGGGGCCGCGTCGAAGCTACCCGAGTGGTGTTCGGGCGAATGGAAGCGGGAAGTCGTGATGCGCTGGGCAGCGGGGGCAGCCTGGATGGAAAGAGCGTGGCGTCAGGAATTGGGTGGGCATCAGCTACGACGAAGCGAACCGCATCCGCGCCCCTCGCCGCCAGTGGTTCCAGCCGCACTACCCGCTGATCTTCGACCGACCGACCCGCGTTGCTGGCTGTCTCGCCGCCGTGGAGCGAATGGGCTGGCCAACCCCGCCGAGAAGCCGCTGCCACCATTGCCCGAACCAGTCCGATGCTGAGTGGGCCGAGTTGACGCCGGAAGAATGGGAGCGGGCGTGCAAGACGGACGAATGGCTGCGCGAGACGGACCCGCATGTGTTTCTGCACAAGCAGATGATTCCGCTGCGGCAAGTGGTGCTTGACCCGAAGGACGACAACGGCGGGCTGTTCGGCGGATGTACGTCGGGGATGTGCTTCTGAGTGGGGTGCTGACGCCCCCGGAGGACCGATGCGAGTAACCCAGGTGAACCTATCCGCCCGCCCGCGAGGGCGCGCCGTGAGGCGGGGGGAGATGGCATGACCGACTTCTACAGCGACAACGACCGCCACGCCGCGGCATGGATGCGGGAACTAATCAAGGAAGGGCATCTGCCCGAGGGGATCGTCGATGAGCGAAGCATCACCGACCTGCGCGGAACCGACCTGCAAGGCTACCGGCGCGTGCATCTGTTCGCCGGTATCGGCGGCTGGGCCTACGCTCTCCAACTTGCCGGCTGGGACGCCGACCGACCTGTTTGGACAGGCTCTGCCCCCTGCCAACCCTTCAGTGCGGCGGGGAAGCGGAAAGGCCAGGCGGACGAAAGACACCTCTGGCCGGTGTTCCTTCGGCTCATCCGAGAGTGCCAGCCTGCAACGGTGTTTGGCGAGCAGGTTGCTTCTGACGACGGATACCGATGGCTCGCCCGAGTACGAGATGACCTGGAAGAAGCGGGCTATGCAGTCGGGTGCGCCGATCTGCCGGCTTGCTGCGAGGGCGCGCCGATACTCCGGCAAAGGCTATGGTGGGTGGCCAGCTCCACAAGCAAGGGACCGTGGACGACTACCGCGAAAGACCAAAAACCCGCACGCCGGCGAGATGAACCTGGACGAGAAAGTGATGGAGTTCCTGGGGGGCTGGGCGGCACCTTGTTCAACGGACGGCAAGCGCGGCCACGACATGACCGACAAGCAAAGGCATCGCAAACAGGGTCAGCCGAAGGTTCTGAACTACCAAGTCACGGAATCGCTCATCGGCTGGGCCGGCCCAAAGGCCCGGGATCACAAGGGCAATGGCGTGAGTATCGCCCGCTGCGGCGAAAGGTGTAGCGGACTCTCTGGACTTGCAATGCAAGCTGGTGTGCCTCAGTGGAACGGCCCCACAATCGCCGCTCTCTGCTCGGATGGACCGCGCCGCGTATCGTCTGAACCCGATGCATTCCCTCTGGCTGATGGGATACCCGGGCGCATGGGGCTACTCCGGGGTGCTGGCAATGCAATCGTGCCGCAAGTTGCCGCGAAGTTCATCCGGGCGTTCCTCGAGGCGGAAGCGGAGCTAATGGGATGATCTCCTTCATCGTCCCCGGTCTACCTGTCGCGCAGCCACGCCAGCGGCACCGCGTCGTGCATTCTGGCGGCAGAGTCTTTGCGCAAAACTACACGCCTGCAAAGGACCCGGTGCAGGCGTTCAAGGCTGCGATTCGGTTGGCGGCTGCCGCAGTCTACCAGGGGCCTCCGCTGGAAGGTCCCCTGAGCATGTCGGTGCTGTTCGTCTTCCCGCGCCCAAAGTCGATGCTCTGGAAGAAACGGCCCATGCCAAGGGAGTTCAAGACCAGCAAGCCAGATTGGGATAACGCCGGGAAGGCGGTTGCAGACGCACTGACTGGCCAGTTGTGGCGAGATGACGCCCAGATCGCGTCGGTGACGGTGGCGAAGTTTGTAGCAGCCGGCGACGAGCAGCCGCACACGAGCATCGTCATCGACAAGCTGACGATCGCTCGCGGCTGTGTGAGCCGGGAGAACCCCAGGGCTGAGGTGGAGGTAACGACGCAAAAAGGAGGGACGAATGAGTGACCCTGACAGCGACAGGTATTCGGCACCCAAGAATGAGCGAACGGCAAAGCCGGTGAAGCCGAAGAAGGTGTTTCGTCTGGTGCATCGTGCGACCGGTCAGCCAGTGATGAACGTGACTGTTGCAGCCTACACGAAGGGCGAAGCACGCTCTCTATTCAAAGAG